>Ga0123355_10002672_pt1 | contig 25298 bp, 20 predicted proteins | sample TergutEmb28metaG_3_FD_89872 | JGI IMG/M metagenome (GOLD analysis project Ga0123355, IMG submission 89872) | Embiratermes neotenicus P1 segment gut microbial communities from Petit-Saut dam, French Guiana - Emb289 P1 | ecosystem: Host-associated > Arthropoda: Insects > Digestive system > Gut ...
AACGGCCGAAACATGTTGAGTAATGAATGAATATTAAATAATAAAATAAGTGGCATCAAGTTGGTTTTTTCTCTTTACGCAACTATAAAGATGATGCACGGTCCAATAAACATAAGATTCAACGTTTAATTCGTTGATACTTAATAGTAACTCATGCACTTTCATGTTAAAGTTAAAGTTCAACAAGATTCCTGAAGACGGGTGCCCAGGGATAAGAAACAATACGTAGGTAGATACGAATTAAGGGACGAATGTTGTGACGGTTAAGTTTTATTATTGCAGTAGGCCTGTGGCTTATTTCAAAATAGCAGGAGATGTAAGATAACATAACATGTTTGCACTTTCGCATATACATTGTTGTCATGGAAAAGCAAAAATGCATTCTGTCAACGATATAAAACCACTTTCTTTGTCGTAGAGAAATTCAAACCGGTTTCTTGTGCACTGTTGTCAAGCTGCAAAATATTTCGCCTCGCTGTCAAAAATGCGAAGATTCTTACGTCTTCACGTAAGATGCAGAATATTTTTTTTTCAGATGTCAACCAAATCCAGGACGGTTTCAGTGGCCGCGTGGTCTAAAGGCGTGGTTCTGCGGCAGCTCGCCTGCTGAGATTGTGGGTTCGAATCCCACTAGGGGGTAAGAATTTCTGCCTGTTGTGAGTGTTGTGTGTTTTCAGGTAGAGGTCTCTGCATCAAACTGATCACTCGTCCAGAGGAGTCCTACCGACTGTGGTGTGTCGTTGTGTGTGATTTGGAAACCTCGTGAATGAGGAGGTCCTGGCCCACTGGAGTTGTCACGCCAAAAACAAAAAAAAAAATCTAGTTTTACTCGATAGATTTTAGTAAAAGTCTTCTCTATCAAATTACAGAAAACCCCGTCCAGCGTGAGCCGCGCTGCTACAAGCGGACAACGTGAAAAAGCTAGTGGTTGAGCTTCGTTGCTTACACGCAGTTGCCTAAAAACAGGGAGGAGAAGGGATACTTTATATGTAAAGAGGTTTCTCTCTTTCTAAAATTTTTATGGGGCGAGGGTGAATTGGTAGCATTCGATTTGAACGTGTCGGCGAAATCCGTAGTTCTTTCCTCGTAAAGAAAAGTGCAAGAACGTTTGCTTTAATTGTTCGGTGAGGTAATTGGCAGCTAAATGAGTCGAATCAGTACATTTCAAGTACACAGAGCACGTGATTGTGTATGTGTAGGGACAGCATTCACACGAACAGGCAGAAATTACTACTGCTTTTTAAACTTCCATCAAATGACAAGCAAAAGGGTCACATTTTATGTTGCGTTCATTGAATCGAAATTAACATTTTCCCTTTTATGTGCTTGTTGGCTTAACAAATTCGTGCATATGAGTAGCATACAGAATGTTTCTACGGACATACAAGAATTTACCTCTAAATTCCCTCTTGCCTGCTTGGCACGCAATGGGACAGCCTTTAGCTTTACCACCTCAGTCTTCTTGTCTCGTCCCTTTGTAATGAACACCGAATTCTTGGATTGCAGTAACATCTGTTCTTTTTACGAGGGTTAAAACATTAATCCGTTGACTAACACTGTCCTATATATATATGTGTGTGTGTGTGTGTATTCTAATATTTATGTCCGATTTTATAATATTTGGTACAATTTTTCGCGGGATTAGTTTTAAAATCTTTGACTTTTATTAAAATTTTGGTCATAAACCAAATTTCATTTCCACGTCAACGTACTGCAAGAAAGATCACCCATGGCTTTGTAAATGACAACTTCTTTTCGTTCAACAACTCCCGTTAATATTCGTTTTAATGGCTCATATATTCCTCGAATTCGACATCCATTTTCTTTACGTCATATTAGTCGTAAGTGATACGCAGTGTTCGGAATAAAAAAATCGTTTCTATATCTTATGGCTTTATTTTCAGTGGATTAGACACTGTCCTTTAAATTCATCTGACTTTGATTTTGTCTTTGAAAATTTCGTATTAATCTGGTTTTTATCCTTTTTCGAACTTTTCACAAATTAAGAAGTTCCACTTATGGTCAAAAAAGTTTTCTTAAGGAACATATCATGAAAGATTAGGCTGACGCTTTCGTGGAAAACCGCTTCCGTAAAAGATGGACTAAAAGTATGGGTACGACACGACGCCCTCTTTCGACTTGTAGAAGATACGTCATTAATCCAGTATTCTGCCTCACAGTTCTGTCGCAACTAATCTCCAACAAAGTTAATAGCATTTGTTGACAGCTTGCAAACGTATAGTACAAAAGCAGCAGAAAATTTGCTGGAGGCAAGTGTGTACAGAAACTACAAAACGCACTCGTAGGTTCACTTCACCAAACAATTCCAAAGTAACTATAACGAAAAGCCCCTACCTTATACATACAATCTACACAAATACAGAGGCAGTGTATGAGGTTAAGAACGTTCACAATACAAAGTATGTCAAACGTTATTGTCTTTATATTTCCTTGTTATTTTCGGTTACGTTTGTGACTAACGTGGGTCAAAACACTAGAAATATTCCCGTACAAGTACGCGTACGTAGAATGTTTCATGACTAGGGACTTGAGATTTACTTCCAGATAACGTGTATTGTCACAGCATAGTACACAAACAATTTCTTTTTACGTTTCAGACAGCTCTTGGGTTCAAAGAGAGTGTTCTTGATATGGTTGTACAGAACTTGTTACTTATTAAACGAAAACGCTCCTTCCAAATTCGCCTCATATAGCTGGTACTTTTTCCCGTCCCGTTGCAATGTCTTGGAATTAATTAGAGGCAAACAAGAAGCGTACTTGAAACCTTTAATTATCACCTCAGGTAAAACAGAGGCAAACGTGTTTCACCTTCACCTTAACGTACTACCTGCAACAAACTGCGAATAGATTCTTCAACGATTGTGTTACTTTCTTACTTACTATCGGTAGCACGCAGCAAAAAATTTCCAAAGGTCAGATATATTTCTTAGACGAAACACTGAAAATGGTGCACTAAAACTAGTCGACCATAATTGAGACACTGAAAGGTTGCATTTTGAAAATGGCGTATATTTGTTCACCAGAAGGCAACGGTAGGGGCCACGACGAATACAATGGCTGGATATTACAAATTCCATGACAGACAAAGGAGGTTTTCCAGGCAAAAAGAAACATCTGAGGTAGTAGCACTACGCGGCTCGGAGACTGACTTTTTTGCGGCGTTCGAAATGAAAAATTGTCATGCGGGTCAGTACAATCTTGTTCCACTTTCGGGATACGCTGGTTTAAGTACCCAGTAAGCTACCTATATTTCACGTCAAGGAACTGTCAATGGCCCTATATCACTACTTATGGAGTGTGTATGGGCTGTCAGGGAGAAAGGGCCTTAATGTGATATAAATACTCATATATCATAAATATGAATTGTCAAAAAATAATAAACGTAAAATTCTGATTGACAGTGTCTACCTGTGAGCTGAGGCACGTCGAACACGAATATACGAGGATGAAACAAAAAGTAAAGGCAATTTTTAAATTACGCGGTAACCGGGATAGATAGGAGCTGGTGCATTGCGCAATATTGACAATGCCTGTTGAAGAGTTCAGCCATGTGCAGTACAGCGCTCTGCCTTCAGTCGAGTGGCAGCAAAGAGGGCGAAAACATGGACGCTCCTTTGCAAGATTGCACCATCGAAGAACAACGTGGCGTAGTGCGGTTTCTTTGGACAGAAGGAGTGAAACCTGTGGAAATTCACCGTCGTATGTTGGCTGACTATGGACAGAACACCATGAGTCAACGAAAGGTTTATGAGTGGGTGGAAAGTTTTAAATCGGGTCGTAAACTTGTTACTGATGAAGGTCGTTCTGGTCGGCCATCAACATCGCACACACAAGACCACAAGAGCAGCCGAAAAGCTTCTTCTCCGCAGGAATACAGAAACAAGTTAAACGATATAACAAATGCATTGTGTTGCAAGGGGGCTATGTAGAAAAATGATACGTAAAATTCTTGTTGTTAAGCTAACGGACATCCTTAACCACCTAAATGGAATCCACAACAACATACAATTCACCATGGAAAGAGAAGATGGACACCTCCTTTTTCTGGATATTGACACACACAAGAAGATGGACGGCTCCCTCGGACACAGAGTATATCGAAACCCACCCATACCAACCTCTACCTACACCAAAAATCCCATCACCATGCAGCCAACAAGCACTCAGTCCTCTCATCCCCGGTACATAGAGCAATAGCTCTATGCGACCAAGGATCTCTAGCACCGAAACTCATATTCCTCACCCAGGTCTTTAAACAAAACGGTTACAGCCATCAGCAGATAAAATGAGCCATGAAACCAGCCACACGAACTAACAAGACTGAAGAAAAACCCACGTCCACAGCATACCTGCCATACACACAAACCACATATGGCAGAATCAGCAGAATGTTGGCTAAATACAATATGAAGAGCGTCGCCCTACCACCCAAGAAAATATCCAGCTACATGCACCAGGATTAAGAACATCAGACATATACAAGATCCCCTGTGAATGCGGCAAAGCGCACATCGGACAGAGCGGACTGTCCATCCAGCTTCGGATAAAGGAGCATGAAAGACACATCAGATTGGCCCAACCTGACAAATCGGCAGTAGCTGAACACAGCTTCAATCAAGATCACATCACCAGATTACAAGAAACCAAACCCCTCTCCACAAAAACCGGCTACATGGATCGTCTCATCAGAGAAGCCATCGAATTAGAGATGCATCCAAATAACATTAACAGAGATGGGGGCTTCAATCACAGCAAATCATGGAAGCCACTGCTTCATAAACTCAAAGGGAGGAGACAACCCTCCAACACACAACAGTAATTCACACCTGCACACGCACTTATATACACCTCCCCCCTCCACTACCTGCGGGACTTCTACCCGCCCCGTACGGGCACACTACTTCCTATTGGCTCTGCCACTTCCCCGCTCCAACTCAATTAGGTATAAATACCCCACACAATCCAACCACTGACATATTTCATTCACCTGCCTGTGATGATGGAACCGAAGTGAGTTCCGAAACGTCGGCAATTAGAACTCAGACGCCGGGGAATTACCCAAAAAGAAACAAATTACATATGTAAAATTGCTCCCAGTTACTTCTGTTAAAGCCGTTTTATTTTGCCTTTACTTTTTTATTCTCCCTCATAGCAGCAAATACTCATACAGACCTACAAATTTGTAAAATATTCTTCTAACTGCAAATCGGAAAGTATAAAAGTAATTTATTGCCTCGTTAGGGAGGATGCAACCCGCAGTGCCTGTAGCAATGAGCCACTGTGCTGCACGAAACAGCTAAAGTGTATGGCATCTGGCCGTTCGTCACTGAAAACGTGTAGAGAAGGAATTGTGAAGATGAAACACTGTGCATCAGATTAATATAATGAGAAAACCTGTCAGTTATTGCGGAAATGCAGAAGTTTCAGCTGTGTGGATAGGGAACAGACAGCAACCAGACAGCTGAAAAGGTTCAAAGGTCTCATTCCTACACATTCCACTCTTTAGTCATTTAACTCGAAAAATGCGAACTCATTAAGCGCTGCTACAAGGAAACAAAAGTTACTTACCCTGCCTATTCACATCTCCCTAAACTAGACAAACTTAGTATTAAGGGTAATAAGCTGCTGTGGTTGAAATAAGTGCAAGACAGGCTTAAAACTAATTTAAATATTTTACGAGTACGAACTTTACAATGGGAGAAAATGTTTCATACAACTGAAAATTCAAGACCAGAGTGTTACCGATTCAAAACTGCGGCTTATGCTGCAAATAGTCACTTTAAATATGTTCATAATTCAGGTTCTCCGACATTCATTCCCCCTCATTTTGTGATTCTTACTGTTTAACTGCGCCCCAAATCCGACGACGACGACGACGACGACGATGATGATGATGAACTGAATAGAGTCATCGGTCTTCTTCAACTATCTAAAATTCTGGTGTTTAAGAGAATCCCATCTTTCATAATTAAAGACTGACAACGATTTTCCCTGCCTTTGGAAAAAGGCTTGTTACTTTTTTGAAGGCAGCAGTACTGTTGTAAGTAAATACCTGTAAACAATGAATAGTAATTACTGCCTTTCTACAAAACTTTGGTTTTTATTGTCTATCATTTTCATTTTGGGTGATCGTAATTCTTCTCTGCACATTTCAGAAAATCTGTCCGCCTTCGACACACCTCAGCACTCTAATGAAGTGTGTGGGTAGGCAAAGTAAACTTATCCTGTATATTTTGATTTGAACCGTGCGTTTGGTATTTCAGTCCTTTCCTTTTCCCTTGATGCCATCTTTTAATTATGATAACTAGCTTTTGGATTATCTGACGGACTAGTTAGTGCCTCTGGTACCTTTTCTTCTTCTCCTTTTACTATTATTGTTCAATTCTGTATTAACTACAACTGTGAATTTATTTTCAGTTCCAATCAACTCTCTTCAGCCGAAGATTTGAAGATTTATAGCAGTTTAAAACGCTACCGGTTGTAAAATTTTTAGTCTTACATTGACTCAGTGTAGCAGTTGTTCTTCAACAATGGGACAACAATCAATATACGTAAACACCACTTTTATACACTGTACCCGTTAATGTATCAGTATCATTTTTGAATGGAAGCATCACGATGTGCTTGTAACGTAATAAAATATTAAACAGTGTACGGCAGCACAATCACTTTATTACTCAAGGTAATAATAAGGCTACATGTTTCGACTATAGATTAGTCATGACAAAATAGGCTTGAGGATGACTAATCTATAGTCGAAACATGTAGCCTTATAATTACCTTGAGTAATAAAGTGATTGTGCTGACTTACACTATTTAATATTACATTACGTAACAGTATCAACATAAATTCAAGTTAAATTTTAAACTAATTGCTCGCCTCCATTGCACTGAAATTTCTAAGTACTCGTAGACTTAGATTTATCCACGTAATCATGCAGATCATATTTTTTTTCCAGCCAGCAATAACGAATGTTGGAACTGGTTTTGTTTGCATTACCTACTCTTTCTCTTCCGTTGACAGTGTTGCTGTTTTGTGAAAAGTTCTTGTGCGGTCTAAACCGAGCACGCCTCCGCCGCATGTACGTAACTGCATTAAGTGAATGGATAGGTTTAACTCTGAAGAAATTCAAAGAGAACTTGCAGCTTTGGCCATGGCATACTTTTATTGGTAGACGTGTAGGCGGTCGTACACTGACGCCCAGTTTCTTATTAATACTTTCAAAAATAACTCAGCTGCCTTTCCACTTTTAATGCTGTCAATTTACGGATACACGTTAAGTTAATCACACATTACTCTGCACTTAATATTATTCAGCCAGATGCTTTTAGCAGCTAAGAATGGTTTATAAATATGGATTATTTTAAAATCTGGTCTATTCTGATAAACGAGTAAACCAAATGTACTGATATTTAAGATGTCCTTACAAAATTCTGAACTTTATAAGTAATTTCTGCTTCATGCACTTAATATTTTTCGTAATGTTCTTCTTTTTAAATAAAAAATATTTTTTGTAGAGACATCAAAAGAAAATACACAAAAACGTAATCTAAAAATCTTTGAATTTAAGCATGTTAATATTATTCACGCAGGTGATTTATTCTTATCCTCAGTTCAAGCGTGTTAGCTTGTGGTTTTTTTTAAGTGTTTTTTCGTTCTCTGTAATTAGACTTACGGCTGTTGTGCCAGCAAGTTCAGCGAGTTAGTAACACGAGAGGGAATTACGACAATCGTCATCATCATCATCACCACCACCACCGCCGCGCCGCCACCACCACCACCACCACCACCACCATAACCACCGCCACCACCACCATCCCTAGTACTTTAACCCTTTAAACGCCGAATTAAATCCCATCTGCCATTTGCTGGTATTATTAGGAGCTCACCATATTCTCCACTTTAGCAGTATAAGGGTTAAATATAACCTACAGACACAGTACCTAAGTCATGTTATTATTTATCACGGTACAGGTCGTACTTTTTTTTTATAAAAACATAATATTCTTTACGGAGTATCAACCGTAAATCTGCTCCACCTTTGTACCTTCAAGACACGTTGTAGGGAGAACTTATCACTTAGGTGTTTTAAGAGCAGTGTTAATCAGAGAAGATTATATAAAATGCTTCTGAAGAACAAGCGGTTTTTCTAGCCCCACGCCCTCAACGACACGTGAAAAGCAGGACGAATTCTAAGGCCTGGATTCTTGTTCGTCCTCACTTTCCTTCTTTAGCAGTGTGACTAGTCTAAACTTACGTACAAACTGAACAGCTCCAAGGAGCGCGGTATGTCTTACATTTCGCTAAGACAAAAACTTTGATAAAACATCCTATCAGAAATGATTGACTTCCTCGGTATTTTAAACACAAACGGCTGGTCCCTAAAGAATATACTGTTTATGAAATCGGTAAAATATCAACAATTTAAAGCGATATTTTAAATTTCTGTCGCATGATAATAATTCCTCCGATAATTCTGACCGCCATTCCACTTCATCTCTGGTGACAAGTATTTGGATAGATTAAGAAAAAAGAGAAAAGCGATCTTCATCTTCAGAGCTAGAAGAAAGAATTATTACTTGCTCGTGCGGAGTGAGAATTTCCATAGTAAATTAAGTTTTCATTACACATTAAAGTGTCGTTTTCCTTCTCTGTCTCTCTCCCTGAAGTCCCAGATCCCAGTGTTCCCGTTGTCACCAGCGTCTTGACGCAAAGCAGCAGTGGATTTGCATGCCATATAAATCGCACCAACGTGTTCGATACTTTAGCAATATGCAGATTTTTTCAAAGGAATGGGGGACTACCATGTAGAAGTTGCCAAGAGGGGAAGCAGGAAATCATGGAGGGAAGAAAAATACTTTTTCTTCTTTTGATAGTAAATTCATGAACCTCTCTCTCTCTCTCACACACTTCTACACGCAGTGCAAACCTGCAGAATTCCGAAATATGACAGAAGAGTTTCAGCCGGATAGGATGTTTCGTGCTTATAATTTGGATGTAATCACTAAGTAGAAACCCGCTTGAAAGCGTGCTTTTAGGGCGTATAATTTTCTATAAATAATTAGAAATTATTTCTAGATTTTAATGTCAGAAAACTGCTGTTTCTTTTTTTTGATTTCTGAACTGGGACATAGTATTAAGCCTAATCCATGAAATATGAAGAAGAAAAAGGGAATAACCAAATTAATCTCCAAGATATGCCGCTTCACATGTAACGCTACTGCGATTTGCGACTCATCTTAAATTAATAACTTTACCGTTTTATATTGTTAAAGGAGAAATGTTCTGTAACACTTATAAACTGCACAGGCTATCAGCATTAAATCTACGATATATAGACGTTTTACAGGTATACGAAGCTTTGAAAGCTTAGTCATGTCTTCCATTCTAATTCCTCTTTTCACAGAATTGCTCTCAATATCGGTGCAATTCAATCACGGAAAAGGGAATAATAGACATCTGTCTCTAAACTTAAAATACAGTCAACTGCCATAAGCAACTGATGACGCCTGTAAAATATTCTCAGAACAGGCAATTTTCAGGTCAAGGTTGAAAAATCTTGAGTTTTCTTAATAGAAATTAGTGAGAAACAAGTATACAATTCTACATTATTAACGAGGATGGCAATATGCACTATAATGTTAAAATGTGGCGCGTTCACCTAATCACTGCCACCATGGAAATGCAAGAATTCTTTTGCTTTCTGGTGCTGACATACAGACGTCACTGTCAACAATGTAATAAATATTGAAAATGTTGACATGGAAACGCAGTCATGGGTTCTCAATATTTTGTGCTACATTTATCGCTGCCCACAGCATGTAACACAATTATGCCTTCTTATAGAGTGCTCCAAATTGTTGTCCTGCTTTAACAAAATTTGGAGTTTCTTAATAGACGTTCATAAGAGTAACTAATGTCAAATTTCAAGAAAATCCGTCCAGCGGAAGTCTCGCTGCATGCTGACAGACATAACGAATCCAATAGGCGCCCCTCTCAATTGACGTAAATGCGCTGAAATCCTGACTCTACTTGATGATTTTGTTTACCCATTCCATAGAAAACAATATAAAAATACTTAGGACTTCATGTACAATGCACGACATGTTTTTTTGATTTTAAATAAATCTGGTGTTTCTCGACAAATTTCCGTAGAAGTCCCCAATATGAAACGTCAAGAAAATCCGTGCAGTGAGGGTGGCGCTGATACATACGTACAAAAAAAGAAAAGCAGAGAGGTAGAAAGACAGGCATGACGAAGCAAAAGTCACTTTTCACTATTTTTGACAACGCGCCTAAGAACTTAAGAATTTAAGACAGGCGATAAAATGCAAATAATATTTCTTGGTTGTGGACTTACTTCCATTGTTGACTACCAGAAAATTTCATATGGTAGTACACAATGCATAGCTTTTCTGTCCGCACAGAGTCCTTTTCGCGTTGAACATGTCAATAAGAGTTATGTTGAAGAACGCTTCTATCAGTCTCTGCAGATTTCAACAAAGCATATGACTGAATATTTTACTGAGGAACGCCATTTGCTGTCTCTAGTCAGCAAGCCACAACATAATGCAAGATGCAATTCCTTAATACTTCCTGCCATATTTCAATCAAGGGTCCGAATTTCGTTGTCGATCTTTAAACTCCAGCTTTACGCGACCCTTGAAACATTGATCAAAACGAGAAAAGGATGCAAAAAGTACGTTAAAAATAAAAACAGGGAAGTCGTACGACAGCGAAATGGAATGAAGAGAGTCGCGTCAGTGTTATTAATTCAAAACCTGGGAATGTAGGTGCTGACAGGCTGCCATCAATACCGCAGTCTGGAACCAGATACAGCTCTGTGATAAAGATTGGTCAGCCACTTACAGAAACCAGTAAACTCACGTTTCGAATAACTTTGTTTTTTTTCATCTTCATTACACCACAAATAAATAAATTTCAGCAAACTGTATACCTTATTGGAGTAACTACGGCACATGTAAATATTGCACGGCTCTCTTTATCGTTGCACCGTGTATTTCGTAGAATCACTTTAATCATCAACCAACAAATGTACTTGCATAAAATTTCATATTAAAACGCTTAAAATCGCTCCGACATGTTTCGATACTAAGATCATCCTCAGGGAGCTACGTTGTTCCTTGCTAAAGTCATTTTAAAAACATTTACAAAATAATTCCCTTATATTAACAGGGTGTTGTGGCAGCATGTCGTATTGGCTATGGTGTGCGTTGTGTGTAACACACGACGCACACCATAGCCTAGCGCATTCTCAACAACGTACTATTACACAATATGGCATGCTGCCACAACACCCTGTTAATATAAGGGAATTATTTTGTGAATGTTTTTAAAATGACTTTAGCAAGGAACAAGGTAGCTCCCTGAGGATGATCTTAGGATGGAAACATGTCGGAGCGATTTTAAGTGTTTTAATGTATAATTTTATGTAAGTGCATTTGTTGGTTGATAATTAAAGTAATTGCATGTCTCATTTGGCAGGGTCACCGAAACTTATAACGTCTCCATGAATGTGTGTTCAAAGAATACAAATTTTCATGCGTTCCTCGCATAAAGAACATAAATAAAAGCACATTCTCAGGTCATCTTTGCTTATACTTCACATTATCTGTAGCGGATATTACTTATCGAATTTCAACTAACTCTATTACCTGGGAGCTTCTACTTAATGTCGAATGATTCAAATTCCTTTGCGCAACCTTCCAAAATAAACTCCATTACAAAGTCCACATCTTGGTCAGGTAGAAGCTCTATACATAAAATGACATAAGAATAACCCACAAATACACATAGATATCATGATTAAAGACTTTATTTAAATAGTTTTAAATTGGCTGAATACTTAGTGAAATAAAAGAAAAAATTGAAATAGAAACGAAGGACGCAGTCAAACACAACAATTTAATGCCACACAATAATGTGCGTTCTACATGTTTCGGTTCGTCAGACACATCGTTGAGCGCCCGTTTTACAGAAGTTTTAAAAAAGGTAACACATTTGAAACAAGCAATTTTTTGTGAGCGAGATCTCACTAATTTATTATTATTTAATAAAATAATAAATACGAGTCATATTCGTGACTTAATACGAAATCCAATTTTTTGTTGTGTGTAAAATCTCTTCACTGTTCTATTTCGATTCAGACGAATATGCTGACTCATGTAAAATCATTCCCCTTTGTTCTGTTTTGCTTTGTCTTTCTTCATTGTTTTTGAACTCCTGTTCCTGTTTTGTGAACGTCATTCCATAAGATGTACTCCTCAAAAGCAGTTGCGTGTTTTACGTTGTAGCTTTCTTAGGGTTTTCTTTTGTGTTTTGGTTGTGTATGTATTATTTATTTCCTTTCTATGTGTCCTATGCAAATACTGTCGATTTACACTCACCGCTACGCTTGTATGATACTGTTGGTGCGTCAGGTAACTGAATCACGTAGCACGCACTTTGTTATATAAAATTTAAAGTGTTGTTTTTGATTGAAAAATACGTTTTATTTCAATATAGTTTGATACAGCGGGATGATTCAGAATAAAAAATTACAAGGGAAAATGTTCCATGAATCTATTTAAGCAAATCAACAAAACGATAATTATGTGACAGGATACAGCAAGCAAATGTACACGAACAAACTGTTTGAATTAAATTGATTCAGCTGAAAGTTCTCAGATTAATTCTAGGTTCATACTAGTGAGATTAAATAATTAAAGAAAGTTTTAATTAGCCCGCATTTAGTTTTAATCAGCCATAAACCAACAGCGAGGCAGAATTGGATAGCATGATTAAAATAACAAGTAACACGTTTGTCCGACATTTGTACATTATTGTCAAAATCACTTACACATTTTCACTCTTGTTTCGGAAAGACTGCATAGTTTCCTTGTGAACACTTCTTCCCTAACGTGGCCAATGAATCAAATGAAAGTGCCTGACACTGCACTCTCTAAACGAAGCGCGTCTGGGCAGCATGGGATATGCTGCATCTGTTTTCCGCAAGGTTACTCACGTCTAAGAGGAGAACTGCCCCTCTCCTTATCAAACTGGAGGTCTTACGCTAGAAGGTGCGTAATTGTGACGACTACAGAAGATTTTTCGTAATTCCTTATTCATGAATTCCAGACACTGCACAGAAGCACGCTTGGTACACGTGCACGCCCTACTGTGGGGGCGCTTCGACAGTTATAAATATACGTTGACTTGTTAGCTCTTGTACTAATTCGATCCTATGTGCATCTTTTTACTTTGCCTAAATTACTTGTTAAAGCAGCTGTAGTCCAACTTGCGGAGAGTACCAGAATCCGTTCTCGTCAGCAAGCCTTTACACCGACCCTACATTTCAAACAGCCTCTTTTCCAATAGGTTCGGGAGGAGATTTCTTGACGCGTAAAGCGGTCAGGGCGCAAAAGTGGCCATTCCTTGTCATCTAGATCTGAGTTTAAGAATTCGTACAGTTATATATGTCCTTTCTGTTCCACATATTCATTGCATGCGTGCTTAATTAAACAGGAATAATTTAAGTTTGCCTTAAATTTCGAGTTTGACCACATTTCACGATATTTAATTATTATCTGCAGTGTAGACTAACAGGGCAGATTTTCTCAGGTTATCCAAGCAGTCGGTTCCCAACTAATTTTTTTTTGTTAGTTTGTATTATTCTTTATGGAACGTTATGGGCCCTAATAACCTTAGTGATTCAAATCCTATTTTTAATTCTTTGTTTAGTAACTGATTCTAAGGCATACGGCAATAATAATAATAATAATAATAATAATAATAATAATAATTTAAAATGCCTAAGGGGGGGGGGGGAATTCTTCAAGCGCCACTTTCTGAAGGTCGCTACCCACATGAAAGGTTCCTACTCACTCGCAAGGTACTTTTAAAAAGCATGAAGGCCATAACAACGCATATGAATGCAGCTCTGTCCCACTGGATATTTCACGCTCTGTCTACCTCACATAATACATACCAGTTCATATCATCATAGTTCTTTGTACAGGTTCTTGATGAAGAAACTTCTCGTGACAGATCATCATTTGCCTATGAAACACAAAGGATCCTGCCACGCTATTGTTTCTAGCAAGTAACTTTCGATTTTCCAAATGACTCTTGTGTCTGCAGATAAGATCATTTTAGAAAAGATACAACCAGGGTTAATCATTTATTAATTTCAATTTATAAAAGTTTATAACGTTATTCCAATTGTTAGGTAGTATTAAATTAAATTGAAATACGCAATTAGAATACCAAGGAGGGTAGTCCTAAGTTTGTATGCTTTCTTCTGGGTAATTCCCCGGTGTCTGAATTCAGAAGCCGGGGAATTACCCAGAAGAAAGCATGCAACATTCAGAACAAGGCGAAATTTTGAAATTAAGTCGTAAAACTGTAATTAAGACAACATTTATTAATTATCTTATAATTATGGGATCCAGAACTGTATAGCAATATTTAGTGTAGACTGAAAACGTATGAAGGCAACATTTCCCTCAACATACTGACCGTTGCGTTTTAGCGTGTTCCAGTAAAAAAATTTTTTTTTTTACTACGGCCTGACTTACGTACTCATCTGAGCTCATATCTGGAAAATAAATATAACTTTGAAGGTACCCATTGACGTCATTTCCGACAACAGAAAAAGCGTCAATTACTTCAGCTCCTACACTTCATATTAATAACGTCTACTTGACACACCCACACACACACATAAGGACATCGCAACTGTATGCGTTCTGATTGTGTACGAGGTGAGGTTTAGAAATGGATCTGGTGGTGATAGAAGATAGATCATTAAACGTAGTACATTGCAAACAAATTAACAACAGCTGCGCAATAAAGAAATAGATCCCTGACAGCGAGAGAAAGCCGAGATAATATTTATGATAAAATTAACGTCACAGTGGGACTGCGAGCACTTCTAGTGGAACAGTTTGTGACTGGCCTCTAGTGACATACTCGTTTCACTGTCAAGGTAAAACATGCTGTGGCATATGACGGGAAGAGCATAATAAATACTGTAACGTGGTAATTTATAATACTTGCCTGCTTGTTTAAACGTATGCAGGAATACGACCGTAATTTCTTGACTTATAAATTTTGTGACGAATCCTCATAACACTAAATGAATTACCACTACAGTGCCACACAAGGTGATCAAAAAATCTCTGTACACCCGATATTATGTCCAACGAAAGAAGCATAAGCTAAAATAGCTTTAATATTTCTTTTTCCGCAGTGTATATACTTGTAGTGGGATGTTGCTGAAGATAATAACATGTGAAACACACAAACACACACACACACACACACACACATATACAGGCACGCATACACACACGCACGCGCACACACATATATATATATGTATACATGTAACAAATTAAGATATCGAAATCAACAGGAAACAGTCTGATCTTTGACGGAACTAAAATGAGATAAAATTAAGCAAGAACTGTTTACTGATTTGTTTAAACACGTTCGAATAAACCTATTACCATTTTTTTCCGCTAAGATTTCATTTCAGAAGAACAATACATGCTTATAAGATTCTACCCTTATTTGGGCTTCGATGTGGCCCTTGGACGAATGTTAATTACCTAGTGAAATCGCAGTACACCCAATCACTGCACACACGGAGCTCGAAAATATAGCTCCCCTATTGTTTTAATGTTCTAACATTATATGGATTGTTTCTGCTATGTATTTATGAAAAATGTTATACATGTGTGTGTGATTGTAGTGCCTACAACGAACCATTTCGAGGCACTACTTTACCCACTGTGAAGACTTATAATGATGGCACCCATGGTGTGCCGAAACGTGTAGGAGGAGATTTCGTGTACGTGTACGTTTTACATATATATTTCAGTCCATGTAAGTTTGGTTTTATAAGTTAACGCATAATTAATTTCTTATAAAACACTAGTAGCAAATAGGACGCATAAATATGCATTCTAACGATGTGCTCTCAAATATGAAAACACGGCGAATAACTGAAAATAAACAGAATGTTCAATTTAAACATCGTCGCTGTAAAGGAACTGGAAAATTACATAAAAACGTTTTACTTATTCTATAACTAAACGTTCCTTATGAGTATTACGCTCGCTTATAAATCGTAAAAACATGGAGTTAATACCAGTAGATCCTGGAATTTTGGTCTCGAAACCAGAAGCCGTAGCTTCTGTCCATAAAAGCGGTACGCCCCATAAGTGAGTGTGAATCGTCATGTGAAAAACAAGGTTTAATCTTACGATGCATTGATCATTTTCCTGAAAAACATCGACACGTTTCTAGCAGCTACCTGTCACTACACCTGTACACAATTTATGTTATGAACTCAAAGACAGGAAGAAACTTTTAATTCACAAAGCCAACTTTTCTTCGAAATATTCACTTAAGATAAGAAAAACTCTAAATTAATAATTATACAACCTACTCCTAAACTTCAGCCTGTGGTTCCACTAATGCAAATCAACATTATCTTCTGCACGTACTTTAATTTGAATTTTATGGAGAAAACTGAAACTGAATGTGGCACAATCCATCCAAATAGAAACTTTCTTTCTTCTGGGATGTCAAGCAGAATTTCTTGGTAGGTACTACCAACCAAAGCTTTATAATATCCCAGAAGAACGAAAGCTTCCATCTATAATGCTGCGGAAGCCTGAAATCACATAATCGAAATGCCACTGTTAATTCCTTATTTACTCTAACGACTTTCGACAATTGTTAATAAACAGAAAACTGCTGGAATTTCCGATTTACCGTTTATCGAATGATACGCCCACGATTTACCAGCATACTTTTAATAGAATTTAAGGAAGAGATGCTCGTGACATTTATTTCATTTGGTTGTTCAGCTTTTACCCAGTTGTGAGGAAGAAAACAAACATTTACTTCAGTGTGAGAAGTTCTAATACAAGTCGAAGTCTTCCAGTTTCGGCAGACAGTCAATGAATGCTGACAGAAGGCTTCCCACAATTATGTGCGGTTTCCAGAGTATAAATTTTGCGGGTCCAGTAAAAGATCTATTTCCTCGTGTCTATACGTCCCATTTCTCTTCGGTTCCGTATTTTGCTCAAACAAAATGGCAGAATTATTATGAGTGACTAAATCTGATTTGGAAGAAAACAATCGTTGCCTGTTTAACGTATTAACGCAGAATTTTCCTTGGTGTTTTAAGGAAGACCTCTTGGGTTACCCATGTGCAATTTACCATTCCGATGTACATAGCGCTCATCTCCACAGGCATTTTGAATTTGATTCTGTTAACGACAGAAAATGTGGTATCTGAGAGGCCACAGATAAGGGAAAGTCTTTTTAAGTTCTGCTGAAGTGAGAATTATCTAAATTCATCTTTCTGGAGTCATGAAAGTAAGCTTTGGGTATTCAATCTAGGTCCAAAACGTAAGAACGAAAATTCGTTTTCTGAATTCAATTAGTCATTCACTTTCATTTCTCTATAACTTTGATCTGGCACTGTGCTGCTACTTGTATGAGGAAGTGGCTGCGCCTGTGTCTGCAGGAGGCTAAGTTCTGATCTTAGTCCGCTTTCCTTTGAGACGCCCACAAATTCAATTCCATTTTACTGTATTTCGCCTCGCAAAGTGGGGAAAAGAGATTCTTTCTCTCCTTCCACCTAAACTACGAAGCCAAGAATGGGATACCAAAAAGAAAATACTTTAAAGTCTGACTCAAAAAAAGAGTAGCAGATGAAAGAAAAAGAAATCAAAAGTTTAAACAACCAAGATTTTTTCTTTGTTCGAGAGGAAGAAAACAGAAGAAATAAGGTCACTGCCTTGAGGGTTAAAATCTGGAAAATTTGCATTTATTTTGTTGTCGCTGTAAAGGAAATGGGCTTGCTCCATCTATATAACAAAATAAAATACATAAGAGATAACATAAATCTTTATACCTGGTGGCCCATTCATGTGCAGTCCCTATTATATCACATTTTATTTGAATGTGCCTTTGTTCCCCTTTCTAACACGTCTATTTTATCACCTAAAGGACATGGGATAGCAGCCAAACGGCCCATTACGATTCTGCGACTTACATGCTAAGATAGTGAAAGTTATGGCGTGAAGAAACCCAAAGGTTTCGACAGCTTGTTTTGAGGATTTTGCTACTGAAGCCCAATTCCTGCAGCACAAGAAACAGCTGCAAGCCTTTGTGATCAATATATGTAAAATTTCCACATCAGTGTCAAATTCTTCAACTACATTCCTTTCACGCATTACAACATGTAACGGAAACATTATGTCACAAGCACACAAATTTGAAAAAAAAAGTTTATAATGGTATTTTCGATGTAAGCCTATCTGGTTTTGCATAATTATTTGCGTTTCAATTAATAATGTAGCAAGAAATAAGGCGCTCAATTTTCACTCAAATATGGCAGACCCTAGCGCCTCTGAAGGAATAAGTTTTGTTCTTACTCAATAGTTCGGCAGGGAATAGTTCCCTGGAATGAATGTTTTTCCTTACGTAAAAGTCTGGCTGGAACTAGCATTGAGATGTTATGTTTTCACCGAATAATCAAGAATAACCATCGCTCAGGAATGAGAGTGTTCTAGTCTACACTCAATAAATTGGCCGGTATTAACGTTGCGGTTTAAGGGGGCTTTACTCTCATCATCCTTTCCGGCAAATACACTAAATTAATTTCGAAACGCACCTCAAATGTGTTGCCATTCACACACCTAACTTTTGACGCATTAAACCAACAAATCTTGAAAACAGCAAGCCGGAATCCCGTAAAGATTCTTATCTTTAACAATATTGTGGTGTTACGAAATGCAAAAAGTGGGGACGTTATGCCTTTTAATGGTTTACAACTTTGACATTTTAAGTAGCCTAGTTTAACATCGTTGTGTAATTTCAAAAGTGAGGTTGTTTCTAGTGATCTTAAAATATTATAATGATTTATGAGAGATTATCTATGAGTAGCTGAACACATGCTTTTGTGACCCACTCAAATTATATGATCCTGAATTTGACCCGAGAGATTTAACTAGCACACCGGTAGTAGTTATCACTATAAAGAGGTAGTGAAGCCGAGATTCGAATCCAATACTTGTACTTCCAAACACGAGTCTAGAATTCCTTCATCAGTCTGTTGGTGTGCAAACAAGAAACGTAATACCGTCGGTCATGGACAAATATACAAATAATTCCATATTTTTAAAGACAAAAATGCGCTAATTATAATAGAGTAATGTAGATTAAAATACATACTTCATATCAGGTGCCAAATCCTACATGTTTCGGCACCAACGTGGAGTTCTTCTGCAACAAAGTTTCGTAGGTCCAACAAATAGTTCAGGCACTTTTCACTTAAACTTTCCTCTTGAAAGTTAAAAGTTTTAAAATTCCAAATTTCATACCCACATTGCTGCATAAAAAAAAGCCTCCTCTCTTACATATTCATATCCGTAATACGTCCGGAGCTGTGCACCAACATGCAGCAATATATGAACCAAAAAGTTCTCGTCCTGTAAAATTGTCAATATTCACACATTGATTGATAGAGGGGGCTTAACACTATATTACTGTTGATGCAGCAATGTGGGTGTGTAATTTACAGTTTTGAAATTTTAAAACTTTAAACTTTTACAATTCAAATATGAGTGAATGGCGCCTGAATTATTTGTCGCACCTATGAACCTTTCTTGCTGAAGAACTCCCTGACGACGGCACCTTGGTGCCGAAACACGTAGGTTGTGGCACCTGATATGAAGTGTATTTTGTGATCTGTTTTACCTTGTTTTAATTAGTGCATTTTGTTGGTTTTTAAATTATGGATTGTAAGGAAATGCACTGAATGAACAACATAAAATTTTTAATATAAAATAAGTCCAAAGTAAAGATGTCTTACACATCTGAGCTTCCATCAGAGAAATGAAAGTAGAAGGAACTAGCCCAAATACCTGCCATAAATATTTCAAATGAGTCCTTTACGAGTTCGGTTACTGCAATGAATGTCAAGAGAAGGCGTTCCGTTAAAATACATTGCACATGTAATTCTACTCGTCTACTTTGAACCAGTCGTAAGGCAAAGGCAGAGAATGTGTTTACCTTTTCTTCGTTAAGGATGTACGTATCACAAAGTTTTGGTAGAATTCTGCAAGGCATACATTTTTACTATGTCTACTTTTAAGTCATGGGCCAAATAAGTTTTGCAAAAGATTTTCAATGAAATCATTACAATTCGATTCGAATTTCATTTAAAATGAAGACCAGAATAAACAGCATATTGAAATTTGCCCTACATCTTTCACTACAGACACTCACAAGGAATATTACTGACTTTCCTCCTACCAAAAATGAAATATACAAAAAGCCAGACACAAGAACAAACATGGCCCCTCTATAAGGCATTTAATTGTTTTAAATAGTATCGAATTTATAAATAAGAAACTAATGAAAACTCGTAGTCATTCGAGAAGAAAGTAATTCAAAATAGCTTAAAATAATAGAATGTCTTTCATATGTAATAGATTCAGTAATTCGAAGGGTATTTGAATTCTAATTTCTGGGATGGCATAAGAGACCTCGCAAAAAAAACGGAACTGTAATAAAAGTCATGACTGAGAATGACTTGCATACGTGGGGAATATAACAACATCAGACACCGCAGAGAAATGGACCAACGACCTAAAGAATCGCTTATGGCTTGAGATGTATGTATGTATCTATGTATGTCTGCATGTATGTATGTATCTATGTGTGTGTTTTATTATGTATGTGTGTGTGTGTTAAGTATGCTAGTATATATTTATGTATGAATATATGTATTGTATGATATGAAATGATACATTTGTTAACTACGATTGTGTTTATTTATTATTTATTTATTTATTTATTTATTTATTTATGCGTGTATGTATTATGTATGTATGTGTGCTTATGTATATTTGTATATGTGCATGCCTACATGTATTTATGTATGTGTGTATTATATGTAATATGTAATATATGTAAGTGTTCGTGTATGTATGCACTTATTTGTGTATATATATGTATGTGTGCAACGTATGTACCTATATACCTATGTATGCGTGTATGTACATACGCATGTATTTTATTCAGTTTATTCCCACTTGAAGAAAAGAAGACGAAGACAGCTTCAAAACAGAACATACCTGACACCAAAAAACAATTTTTTTCAGCTTTTAAATACTGCTAAAATAAACACAAAGTCATTTCATCGGCCTACCGTTATGAAACAGCTCTGAGTATCGTCTAGTGACCCAAGAAAATTGCTAATTTGTGAATATGAAATAGTCATAATTAACCAAATTGAGAGATTATGGTGGCTGCTTCATCGCTACAATTTGTTTGTATTCCGAGGATCAACTTCCTGTTATTTTTTGTGTGGAAATACACAAAACCAACAGAGATATTTTATCAGAACTTAAAATTAGCCCAGTCGTAAAAAAATCCAAAATTACATAAACAAATTGGTGCAACATATTAAGCGAATGGACAGACACAGACTGCCACACTTCATTATGAAATTTCAACCACGTGGAAAACGAAGCAAAGGACGACGCCTGAGAAGACTTCACCACCGTTAATGGGATAGGAACAGGTCACGAGGCTTAAAACCCTGTAAACTATATGATGATGATGATGATAATGATGATGATGATATATACTTAGGTACACTGTCCAGGTATACACTTCTCTACTACAGTCAAGGGCTTTATGTTTGATTTCAGGCTTCTGATGCGAAGTAGATGAGAACTGTGCTCTTCTGGGCTATTATGCAGCGAAATGCAATGTCCCAAATTTTGAAAATGGAATCTTACTTGCACCTGCAGTTATGACTAAATAGTATGCTCAAAATTATATTCATAAAATTCAAATCGACAGAAATAACATATTCATAATTGGGCTATATAAGACTAATTTTTTTACGAAAAGGTGTTGGGCAAATCCAATGTTCCAAATATCGTCTTCAATTTACATTTCGATTCTTCGACTCTATGAAGCAAGTGTGCTCAGCCTTACAATGTAAATCTCTGTAACATGTTGAACTAAGTAATTTTACACGTCATGTTCCAACATTTAGCTATATGTAATATAGAATAAGTTCATTATTCCAGTAAATATTTAGAACTTTCCATTAATCCCCATGACAATACGATAATTGATTTTTAGGTTTGTTAAAGCCGAATCGAAAACCTCAAAGGGTAGAGGCTTATAGCGTTGAGCATAGGCTGATTTCGAGTTGCAAATTGGACAAGAACGTAAAGATAAGCAGGCGTGGCCACGTTTGGAACAACTGCTTACTCAGACTGAAGAAACCGTGGCAGCCTTCTCAGTAAAGCGGGCCTACTTGTACAAAATCGAACATGAGACTTTTGAATATGAAGCAAAGTGTTACTTACTGAATCATACCATTCCATCTTTAGAAACTGAAAAGGAACAGTAATATTGTGTGAATCTGGTTGCTCAATTCAAGAAACTGTAACTTAAAAAATACTTTTCTTAAACACATTACATTTATTATCTCAAGATTCTTTACATGCAGTACAAATAAGTAAAATGGAAAGTGTGTAACCAGCATAAATTCATTAAATTTAGTTCAAGCAAATTTCTGTTTCAGTAAATGGCACATCGTCATAAAACTTTAACTACCTACGCTATCTAAACCATAGGAAAGACGTTTTATTCTTTTAAAACGCATAAACTCTCCCGCAAGGAATTTACGATGAAACATCTTAATTACAGCATCTTGTCAGTGATGCGGGCCCTACGGAAAACGTACCACGACAGGATAAATGCGAGAAGAGATGTTCATTTGGATCTTAACACTATCATCAAATCTTTATTACAGCAGAGGAACGTGATCATTCAGACATTTTATACACTCTCTACCCTCCATCATGGAAACTCATAATTATCTGCGGGAAAGTCAAGCAGATGAGACTTTACACACACTCTGTTACTGATCTCGTTAAGAGGCTGCTATATTCCTCCCTTCATCCTTTCTTTCACTTCACAGCTACGTATTGCCATGTTTTCTCTCTCTCTCTCTCTTTATCTCAGTTTCCCAGCTTATCCTAGCATTCCTTTGTCTCTATTTACGAATCACTGACTCTTTCCTCAAGAAGTTTCACTCACTCATTCACTATCTTTCTCGAGTGTTCTTCCTAATCTTGCCATCTCTGTATTTCTCCCATTATTGTCCTACTACCTCCTGGAAAACGTTGCTAGTGTCCTCTAAAACCACCTTAGTTGCGTGGGACGGAAAAATACACATATCCTGAGTGCCTGACGAGGATTTCAGCTCTTTATCTACTTTACAAAAGGGTAATAAAGAGAAAATTTTATGAGAGGAAAGGATTGATTACATGTTTCTCAAATATGGCAGTATTTTTTGTCTTAAATCTTAAAGTTTGCTCTCTTATTACAACCCAAGTCCACTACTGCCAAGCATAACACGCTACAGATAAATTTACATTTCAATTTTCATCATGTCTACAGTTTTACAAATAAATTTTTAGAACTTGAGCTCTTTGTTTTTGTTATGTCTTCATTCAATGTACAATGTGCCATTTCTGGTGACGATAAAAAATTTTGAACTTTTAGCAAAGTAGCACTTATTCAAATTTGTTAGTTGATTTTCTTTTACACCATTGGGCGTAACCGTTAACACACCAGGTTTTTACCAACGCAATCCATTAACATTAATACTCATGGCTCACATTTATCTAAACCAATTACTATACTCTGTAAAGTGTTCATCTCATTCAAGTTGATATATACATAAAATGGAGACAATTTTTATTTACAATTCATCATTTCTCGTGTCATCTAGAGTTCTTGCACCGACTTTGTCACAACATCATCCCACTTGCTTTTTCCTTTGTGTAAAAATGTACTTATTTCTTTAATTTCTACAATTTTATTACGGCCTATTATTTTATTGCTCTTTATTCCTTCATTTATATGCAACCATTTATTACCCAAAATTTTTCTCGCCACCAGTTCTCTCATTTAGTAATACACTCATCTTCGTTCCACAAGGGACATCTTTTATTTTCGGCATATCCCTTACACTTCTTAACTTCTACATTTCTAATCCAAACAATGTTTGCCACATTCTTTTGTGTTACACTGAAATATGTATGTGTCTCTCCCTCATATTCCAGCTTGAGATTAGACATTTCCTTTCTTCAGTTTTTCTCTGTTTGCCTCTATATGAATATCGCTACATGTAATTTAAGTACGTTATATATGTTTTTCAAATCACTCTGCGTAAGCAAATATATCCAGGCCAATATAAAGAAAAGAATATATTCAGTTACAATGAAGGAAAAAACCGACTGACTGATGGAAGGATACTGCGAATACTGCGGATACTGTGGATACTGTCACCGCAAAAATGAGTGAGTTTTGATCATTTTAAAAATACAAAGACAACAAAATTAAGAAGATCTAATCAATAAAACAATAGAGAGTTTCTTATGGTTACACGAAAAACTGCAAAATTGGTTTTGTTTTTCTGAGCATACACAAACTCACACAGAAATATGGCCCACAGACGTCCAAAATTTGCGTATTCCACACCATCAGCCTATATAATTATGCACTTAGATTACAGAAACAAATTTGTAGCAAATACTTTTGGAGTTCACAAACAATTGTCACTATCTTCTCTGTGATTCTTTTCCTGATTTATGAAATTCCTAACCCTCCAATTGCCCAGAAGCCTTTCGTACTTTTTCGAAAACTTTGGCTAGTACATTCTTTTACTCGAAAAGCTCAATATCAAAGTCAACATTCCCTAATACCCAATATTCGTATGATTTCGTCAGTATTTTGCACAGATTATTTCCGGCGAAGCACTACATGGTACATACAAACTATTATCTTATATACTGCTGTAAACATGAAAATATTCAAATAAAATTCTACACGAGGAGATCCCATATTTAAACTTGCCATGATAAAGTCAATAAAATATTTCGCAAAAAAGAGGAAATAAATTTAAAAAAAGCGTTTTCCTGCTACTTTACTGTCGTAGAGCAGTTGACGTATACTGTAATTTATAAGGACAAGGTTGAATAAAGAGAGACCAACTTGATGTCACTTGCTTTATTATTTCATTATTTAATGCTCAACGTGTTTCGGATGTTAATGCATCCATCCTCAGGAGCTTGCGACTTATTTGTTGAGTTATTTCATGGGTTGTATTGCTCTGGTTCGATGTGTGTTGGTGTTACGTTGTGGTTTGGCTGTGGTGGTG
>Ga0123355_10002674_pt1 | contig 25279 bp, 37 predicted proteins | sample TergutEmb28metaG_3_FD_89872 | JGI IMG/M metagenome (GOLD analysis project Ga0123355, IMG submission 89872) | Embiratermes neotenicus P1 segment gut microbial communities from Petit-Saut dam, French Guiana - Emb289 P1 | ecosystem: Host-associated > Arthropoda: Insects > Digestive system > Gut ...
GGATCAGATAGATATCATAATTTGTTGCATTTCCAGAGCTAGTCCAATTTACTGTTACTCTTCCATTGTTTGTAGTAGTTACAGATGTTATTGTAGCTCTTCCTATTGGCCTCCATACTGCATATAGATAATGGCTAGCTAAGATATTTACCCTTTGGCCTTCTGTATAATGAACATTTCCATTTGGAATCGATGCCCATCCTACGAAAGCATAACCTGGTCTTTGCCAGGTATTCCTTCTCAAATATTGAGCTTGGTCATGGACAAATGTCTGAGTATACCAACGATTGGCACTCCCTCCATCATTCGGCCAGAATGTTACTGTATGAACTATTTGCCATACTGCATATAGATGGTGACTAGCTAAGATATTTACCCTTTGGCCTTCTGTATAGTGAACATTTCCATTTGGAATCGATGCCCATCCCATGAAAGTATATCCTGGTCTTGTCCAGGTATTCCTTCTCAAATTCTGAGCTTGTCCATGGACAAAATTCTGGGTATACCGCGCCGAGCCTCCACTTCCTCCATTCGGAAAGAAGGTCACTGTATGAACTGGAAGATTTGGCGGTGTAGTCGGAGGTGTTCCACCTCCTGGCGGCTGCCAACCGGCCGGAATTGCCCTTGCCATATTAAGAATTCCATTCCCATATCGATCTCTCCTCCAATTTCCAGGAGTTTCGACATATCTTGTTTCTATCCGATGACGCACAGTAGCAGAAGATAACTCAGGGTCACGCATTCTATACATAGCCACTGCTGCTGAAACATGAGGTACTGCCATCGAAGTTCCAGTGAAAGCTGCAGATTCTCCACTAATATGACAGCTCGTTCGTACCGCATGCCCAGGAGCAGATATATTTACTCTATTACCCCAATTAGTAAGTATCCAGCGTTCGTTATCTCTAGTAGTAGCAGCAACAGTAATTACACCTGGCATACGAGCAGGAGACACACCACCAAGAACCACCTCACCAAGAACAGCAGGGTCTATACTTCTTCCTTCATTTCCTGCAGCTACAACTACTGTAATCCCTCGATTTACAGCATATTGTATTGCGCTTTCTATAGTATTAACACCTAGCACATTAACATCGCCACGAATTCTAAAGCTCATATTCATCACTTGAACTCCATCCCTACGAGCAGCCCATCTGATACCATCTGCAACTCTTATAGGAGTTCCCCCTGCTCCATCTACTACTATAGGCATAATCTGAACATGATTTAATCCTGGAGTATTGTCTACGATTATGCCCGCCACAGCTGTGCCATGCTCAGCATCACCTCTATTTGTAAGGTCACTTGCAGTTCCTATAAAGTTTCGTCCTCCATATATTCGACTACTACCATCAGGATTGCGAAAGATGCGATGCTCAGTATCAACTCCGCTATCAATAACAGCTACAATCATAGCATTTCGAGCAAATCCACTGTGAAGCACATACTCAGCAAATCTGTCATTGTTTGTTCTTCCGACTCCCCAAGAATTAGTTACAAACGGCTCGAAACTACTATGTCTCTCTACCCCATAATGATTCCATTCTGATATATAGCTGAAAATATCAGAGTCATCTCTACAAGGTAGATAGCTATCAATTTCAACCCATTCTACATTCGGCAATAGCGACAAATATTCATATGCTGTTAGCATTTCATCTTCCGACGAAAACTCTAAAATGGTTTTTCTATAAAACCAACATATGACTTGCTTTGCGCCTAATTCAGAGAAGTCCATCTCTACAAAGGTTTTAACAACCAGAAGGTGTACTTCAGAAGTCGCCGAATCGCAATCAGAATCCAGTCTATTAAATTCTGAATGACTAGCATCAAATAACTGTGCAATTCGATCACTTAATTCATCACTTTCCTCGTCGCTAAGCATACTACCAGAATTGTCATAACTAAATTCCCAGTATTCACTTAGTTCATCAAACACTTCTTCGTACTGTTCCTCAAAACCAACATTTGCATTTGCTATTGTAGGCATTCCCACAGAGAATAATAGCATTATTGCTACCACATAAATAGCAACCCGTTGTTTCAAATTAGTTTTTTTCACGATGTTACCTCCATAACTTTATTTTTTAGTATTACAGAAACAATCTTACTCTGACACTCTAGCACTATTGTTAAGTGCTTTACCAACTAGGCCCACATCACCCTTCCTATTTAGTTATTTTGAATGCTGTTACTTAACACCACTCCTTTCTATATTTTATCCCACAATTTTATAATAATTTGTATGTTTTGTCAATGTTTTCCTTTTATGGCTTTTGCTTACTTATATATATACTTTTCATATTTATTATGGTAATATGTACTTAAATATTACAAAAAAAGGAGAAATTATGAAAAATAAAAAAATATTGCTTTTATTTTTAGGTATTATAGCAATTATTTTACTAATTTTAGCAATTCTTCATATGTTTTGGCCTATAATGAATGAAACTAGCAAAGCTGATAGTGGTGTTCTAGTCACTCCTACATCTTCGGAAATGCTAAACTGGCATTTACAGACAATAAGGGATGAAAATCAAAACTATAGTTATGGTACACGATTCACTCTTCTATATAGCATATATCATCATAACGATATATCTAGTGATGAATTTTATGAATTATATAATTTGCTTGGACGGAATTGAAACATTAAAACTCTGGTTGCTGAGCATTGAAGATTTATCTGATTTTGAACACCATCTTCGTGAGACTCTTATCTTTGCTATCTTTACTGAAGAAGAAGCAACTCTACTACGTGAAACTTATATGATGGGACGCTAGTTTTTTCTCTAAGAAAGACAATAGATAAATATTGTAAAAAAGGAGCGATTATGAATAGAAAAATATTGTTTTCACTTTTAGGCATTCTGGCAATTGTATTACTGATTTCAATAGCTATTTATGTGCGTTGGTTTAGACCAGATGAAATTAGAAGAGAGGAACTACAGTTGAGAGGAACCACTCCTTTAGAAAATCTAAACGATAATTTAGAAATAATAAGGGATGAAAACCAATACTATATTACACGATTTAGAATTTTATATAGTATATATGCTCATAACCGCATATCTAGTGATGAGTTTTATGAACTATATAATTTGCTTGGACGGAATTGAAACACTAAAACACTGGTTACTGAATATCGAAGATTTAGATGATTTTGAACGTGATCTTCGTACTACGATTAGTTTCAGAATCTTTACCGCAGAAGAAGCAACTCTACTGCACGAAACTTATATGATGGGACGCTAGTTTTTTCTCTAGAAAAGACAAGCTATGAAGTATTACAAAAAGGAGAAGTATTGTAATAAATACTGTGTAAATTATACTCGAAAACAATGCGAACTATAAATTCTTTCATACCTAACCGTATAGCTCTTATTCTGAAAAGCTATATACAGCACTAAAGACGACCTTTATACGGTCGTCTTTAGTAATGTAATGGGTATCTTTACTTTTTAATTGTCCAGCCTTCTTCATCAAATATTTCTATAACTTCTTCTCTTGTAATGATCTCATCTTCTACATTCTCTGCTCTTGTTATTGTCACTGTTGTTCCTGAACGAATAACCACTGTGTCTTCATATACACTCAAATCAGACTTAGTTTCATTATATGCTTCGACTGCAATTTCTTCATCTTCAAATTCAATTATCATGATAGATGTCCATATGCTCGCTCTATTCTCACTATCGAACGTTACTTCTACGGTTCTTGTTTGGAAAACATTACCCCAATCCTTATTCTCAATATTCACGCTCTCACGCTCAAATGTTGCTACTAAAATATTATCACTAGCATCATCACTTCCGCACCCTGCTAGAGTTATCAGCATAAGTATCATTAGTATTAATATAACTAATGTTTTAACACACTTTTTCAAATTCATTCTCCCTAATATAAATATTTTCCATATTCTTCTTTAATCTCTGCTAATTTATTGTTTATGACTTTAATTCTACTCTCGGATTATCCATCATAATATATTCTTCTTTTGGCAACATTCTTTTTTCTGCAGGAATAAATCCTCTTACTTGGCATGTTGGAAAAATCCATGAATATGGTCCTATAAATGTTCCAGGAATTGTTGTAGCATTCGCACCTAATCTTGTATTATCTCCTACTACAGCTCCGAAAAAATCTATTTCCATGTCTATTTGCTCTTTTCCAATTTTAGCCCATACATTCGCCTGATCAAATCTTCTATTTGCTGTAACTACTCCTGATCCAATTCTTGCACTTTTACCCAACACGCTGTCTCCAACAAAAGTTAAGCTTGCTATTTTGCATCCATTTTGAACAATACTATTTTTTACTTCTGCATTATATCCAATCTCAACATCATCTCCTGTTATTGTTCCCGGTCTTACATATGCTCCTGGCTTAATTTTGCAGTTTTTACCTATGTGCACTGGACCTTCAATTATAGCGTTTGGAGATATTACAGTCCCTTCGTCTATAAAGTAGTTTCCTGTAATTGTACAATTCTCTGCTGTAGATTTTGCCTTATTTACTTTTAAATCTGGCTCTACCACTTTTTCTTTTAAGTATTCCTTTACTTTAATTAATGCCTCCCATGGATATATGCATCCTTCAAATAATTCTTTATGCTCAAAACTTTCTAAATTTTGAAAATAGTACTTTGTTTCTAGCTCTTTCATAAATCCTCTCCTTTACTTTTCATATTTCTCCAATATTGTTCCTAAACTCTTTGAAAACTCTTTTAGCATTACTATCTTTATTCCTATGTCTTTGCTCTTCACATAGTCGTCAATAACTTTCTTTAGAGTCTTAATATTTTTCATTTCTGGTTCTATCTCTTTAGTATACTTTTCTGCTCTATCTAACAATTTTTCTTTGATGCTTACTATATCTTCATTACTTGCACAAGAAATTCTTTGGAACATTTGATGTGCTTCATAATATTTGAATATCGGAATATCCATACACTCTTGATCAAATCTTTCATAAAATGCTTCCATTTTCATTGGTATACACTTAAATATATCTTCTGCTTTTTCAGCATACATCTTATCTTTTAATGTAGCATTTATTTCATGGAAGTGTGATAAAATTCCTTCTAACTCTGCAGTTTCTTCTCCTCCAATTGCTCCTTTAAGCTCTTCTTCTGCATTCTCTGAGTATTCTGAAGTAAGTGCCGCTTCTTTCATCCCATCAAAAAAAGTTTTCTTTATTCCTTCCATGTCATATTCTATTAAACCTCTTTTTATAAAATAGGTAAAGTATATGAAAAGTTTAACTGTATCTAACAAGTTTAATTTACCTTCTTTAACATCTTTTATAACATCCTCTATAACTCCTGGGAATTGGTCATCAGTAATTTTCCAGTATTCTTCTGTAAGAAGCCTCTTATGTCCTGGCAACTTTTCTGTATCTATTGTATTTATAATTACTTCCATGTTACTTTTGAAAGCTTTCATATCAAATATTCTAGTTCTTATATATATTTCTATAAATTTAAAGAATCTGTATTCTACTTTGAAATTATAGTAATAGTTATTATCAAATTCTTTAATATAAAACTGTCTATTATCCATAAGCACCCTAGAAGAAACTAGAATAGATTTATATTCTTCATTATTTGCAATGCTAATAAATTTATCTTTAGTCACTTTACCTGCTTTTATCTCAAATGAAATCGCAATTGTGAAGATAAGCATAGCTTGCAAAATCCTATAATTGGTATTTGGATATGATTTATTTACTGATTCATATATTTTTTTAAAATCATTTAACGCATGTTTTAATATTCTTAAATTTCTAGTTCCACTTTTATTAAATGTGGATATAATATAATTTGTGTTTTCTCTTAAGAATCTTATGAGGTCCTTGTTGTTTTCGTATCGCATCAAAATTCCGTTTATAATATAAGTGAACTCAGGGGCATATTCAAATGTCTCTCCAATTAGCTTTTCTTTTATTCTTTCATAATCATTTGCTTTATCAAAAACATATTCTATCTTGTCTTGTATCTTTTCAACCATTGGTTTATCTGTCTTAGCTAAATCGCCTTCTTTATCTAGAAGATATGTTGCAATAAATGTTTTCATTTCTAAATTTGTACTTTTTAGTTTTGTAGCAAGTTCTTTCTCGTTACAAATTATTATTGTCTTAATATGGTCATGCTCTACGAAGTTATTTATATATCCTAGTATGTCTATAACATCTACGTTCGCTCTTTCTAAGTCATCGAAACAAAGAACCTTATCTCCTGTAGAGAAAAATTTAGAATAATCTACTTTATCTCCATTTTGAGCAACCCCAAACAGGTTTGCCATGTCTAAACCTGTTTTCGCATATTCCGGTATTGTACTCTGTCCACTTGCTGTCATATATTTCTTCATGTTCTTATCCATAAGTTGTGTTGTTTCTATAAATATCTTTTTACTTATATCTTCTAAGTTAGAAATACCATATAACGACATATATATTGTAGTATATTGTTTACCATTCAATCTTAATGAGTCTATCTTGTTTCTTATTTTATTATTCCAAAAATAAGTTTTCCCGCTTCCCCATTCTCCATTTATCATAATTGCATAATCTGTATAATCTGCTCTTATATAATCTAATATGCTTTCAACTAAATCTTCCACTCAAGGTTCCCCCTTACTTTTCTTCTGTTATCCATTAATGCACTCTATGTACATTACTTAATCTTTAGCTATCGTTATTACTAAAACTTGTATTGCCCCTGACTCCTTTAATATCTTCTTACATTCATTGATTGTTGCTCCTGTTGTATATACATCATCTAATAAAACGATTTTTTTACCTTGTATTCTTTCCTTATATCTTACCTCAAAAGCGTCTTTAATATTTTCTTTTCTTTGTTTTCTTGTAAGTAGGCTTTGAACATCTGTATTTTTTGCTTTAATTAAAACGTTTGATTCCAATGTGATACTTATAACTTTGGCAATTTCTTTTGCAACTAATTCTGATTGATCATAGCCTCTCCCAGCCCTTCTTTTTTTGTGAACTGGAACCGGAATAATTATATCATATTTTTCAAAAATACTATATATTTTTTTGTTATTTAATATGCTTTTTGCAAAGGTTTTGTATAAGTATGATTTGCCTCCAAACTTATATTCTATTATTTTTTTCCTAATTATATCCTCATATTTAAAAACACTAATTACATCACCATATACATTATTTATTTCATATTTCTTGAGTTTTAATTCACACTTCTTACATAATCCTTCTTTATTTATTGTATTGCAAAAACCGCATACATTAGGGTACAACAAGTTAATGATAGTTTCAAACATGTTATCTTACCATCCATTCCTAGCCCTTATACATAAATTCCTCTTGAAAATTTAAAGCCGACAGGAACGCCGGCAATATTTTTGATTTAACTTTGTTTTAAGATTCAACTGCTTTCTTTCGATCATACTTCCACATTGCAATTAAAACTGAAATAACTTCTAAGCTATGTCCCAAAGTTGCAGTATACATTCCTGCAATAAGAGCATAAATAGCAAAACAGATTTTACCATATAATATTGATCCTCTATTACGTTTCATATTATTCTGCCAAGTTCCCCACGTAATAGCCATAGTTCCTGTAGCAGGAAGAAGACTAAATGCGTTTTGCCAAGTAAGGAATATAGATGCAAATAGAATTACTTGAAATATAAGCAAAACCGTAAGGGAGGGTTTCAAATCTTTTTTTGCATAATACAGATATATCATATTTCTAACTATAATTATTATAGCAATAACCAGACCCGTAATTTTATTGGTTAGAATATACTGTATCCCAAGCACAACAAACATTAAGGCCATCAAAATCAAAAGATTCTCTTTTTTCTTTTGTTGCACCATGATTACGCCTAATATTAAACTAATTATTCCTAATGCTTGTACTATAATGAACATCCAATCCATTGGTCATCCTCCTTTTTTAGTAAAGCGCACTTGAAAGTGCGCTCTCACATAATCAATACTATATATTTTAAACTCATTACTTAGTTCCGAATATTCTGTCTCCTGCATCTCCCAGTCCTGGAACAACATATCCTTTGTCTGTTAATTCTTCTTCTACTGACGCTGTATATATTTTTACATCAGGATGAGCTTCTGCAACTTTTTTCATGCTTTCTACTGTAGTTATTAAGCATAATACTTTTATACTTTTTGCTCCAGCTTCTTTCAGCATTTGAACCGCTGCTATTATAGAACCTCCAGTTGCAACTATTGGCTCTAATATTATTACTTCTCTTTGTTCTATACATTTTGGAACCTTGAAATAGTATTCTACTGGTTCTAGCGTTTCTACATTTCTATATAGTCCTACATGTCCTATTTTAGCATTTGGCATTACTTTTATAACTCCATCAAGCATTCCTGTACCAGCTCTTAAAATTGGAACAAAGGCATAGTTGTCTTCGTTCAACCTTTTCCCTGTTGTTTTTGCAAGAGGTGTTTCAATTTCTACATCTTCTAGCTTAGCATCTTTTAATGCCTCAAAAACTAATTCTATTGAAACCTCACTTACTAATTCTCTAAATTCTTTTGTCCCTGTATTCTTGTCCTTTAACAATGTCATTTTGTGTTTTATTAACGGGTGGTCTAAAACGTTTTCCATATCATTTCCTCCTCTTAAAATTCATCAGATGATATAACTTCAATCCCATTCTCTTTAAGCAGTTTTGTAGTTATTCCATCTCCATCTATAATCGTACTTGTAAAAGTACCATCATATACTTTTCCACATCCACAAGATGGGCTCTTAGATTTTAATATTGCTTTTTTACAATTGTGTTTTTTGCAAAATTCTAAAGTTTTTTCTGCACCTATTAGAAAAGCATCAGTTACATCTTCATTATCTTTTCTAATAGCTCTTCCATTTATTAGTTCAACGGGAATTCTTGGCACTCCCAGCCCGCCTAACGCTTCTGGGCAAACCACTACAGCCTCTCCATTTTCCACTAATTCTGCGATTTTTTCAATCTTGTAATTACTACCTTTATAATTACAGTTAACTCCTGCCAAACATGCACTTACAATAATCATATCAATTTTTCCTCCCTAAACATATAACCCAAATTTATTTGAACTTTTTCAATTCCCATTGTCTTAATTCAGACTCTACGAATTTTTTTGTTTTTTCATTCTTGTTAAATCCTGGATCAAATATTTGTCTTGGAGTACCTACTTCAATAATTCTTCCTTTTTCCATGTATACAACTCTATCAGATACTACTTTTGCAAAGTTCATTTCATGTGTAACAATTACCATAGTCATTCCTTCTTGAGACAACTTATATATTATTTCAAGAACTTCATTTGTCATTATAGGGTCTAATGCTGCTGTAGGTTCATCAAACAGAATTATCTCCGGATCCATCATAAGAGTTCTTGCTATTGCAACCCTTTGTTTTTGTCCGTTACTAAGCTCTGCTGGCATAGAATTTTGTTTCTCTTCAAGGTCAACCAGTTTAAGCATTTCTATCGCCTTTGCTTTCACATCAGCTTTCTTCTGCTTTAATATTTTAATTGGTGCTATTGTAAGGTTTTCCATAACAGATAAATTATCAAATAAATTAAAGCTTTGGAATACCATCCCAATTTTTTGTCTTGTTTTCATCAAGTTAGTATCTTTAATATTCTTACCATTAATATATATTTCTCCGCTTTCTGGTACTGCAAGCATATTTATACATCTTATTAATGTACTCTTTCCTTCACCAGATCCTCCTATAAGGGTTACTGTTTCGCCTTTTTCTATTTCTAATGAAATATCCTTTAAGACATGAAGGTCACCATAAGACTTATTTACATTTTCAAGTTTTATCATATTCATCACGCCTTTCTAGGATTTATTAGTTTCTCAATTATACTTAAAACTAATGTAAATCCACCTATCATTATAAAATACAGAATAAGTGCTGTAGTAAGCGGGAAGAAATAATCAAATGTTTGACTTGTTATTATATTGGTTGCACTCGTCAAGTCACGAACCCCTATGAATCCGCACTATAGAAGATATAGAAGTTTGTCTTACCATCTCGCCTTTATATATTGGGAACACGACACGTACTGCCTGAGGAAGTATTACATAAACAAATGCTTGTCTCTTTGTGAATCCCATTGCAGTAGTTGCTTCAAGTTGGTCTTTCTTTATTGATATTAACCCTGAACGGAAAATTTCTGCTGCAAATGCACTATGATATACACTAAACGCAATAATCGAAACAGTAACTCCATTAAAACCACTTCCTGCGAAAACTACAAAAAACGATAATATAAGTAACAGTAGTACTGGTATACTTCTAAAGAAATATATGTATGCTGTCGCCGCTCTTGAAATCACTTTAAACTTAGACATCTTTGCAGCACAAATAGCAAAACCTAGTAGCCCTCCAAATAAGCAGGTATACAATACCAGCCTTAATGTTACTAGAACTCCATTCCATATCAGAGTCATTCTACCTTCTTCTAAAATGTTTTGAGAGAATCTATCTATTAACGTAAATCTTGTATCAAAATAGTTCCCTACTCTCATAATTACTTCTGTACCAGTCTCTTCTATGATTTCTCCATACTCATCATATACTACTTCTACATTTACTGTAGTAGTTAGAATCATATTTGTATCAATTCTTCTCATTTCATATACTTGCTCTGTGCCATCAAGTGTGGCTAAAACCAAACGGTCTCCACCTCTTCTACCTTCAAATCGCCATGTCATTTCTTCATATTCATCATCGGAATGTACTATTATTCCTGTTCCATCTTTAGAAAATTCAAATCTTTCAGGCGCAAATCCTTCATATGTAGTTTGGCTGATTGACCATTCAGGTCTAATCCAGCCTTGTACATCAATCTCAATTAATGTAGTGGCAAGGCGTGAAAACCAAACCACTACTACTGCTGAGACTATAATTAGTAGAAGGATTGCTGTTAAAATAATGCTATGGTTTTTTCTCCATTTAAATCCTTTATCTACTGTTTTCATATTAGTTTCCTCTTCTAACTACCATCATGAACGGTGTATCGAAATATGGCTCTGAAAAGTCTATCCCTGTTAACTCTGGATTTATGATCCAGTTACCTATAACCATATCAACTTGTCCTGCTTGTACTGCTGCTGCATAACCTGCCATTAATAATGGAACAAACTCAACTGGACGGTTTAGGTGTATTGCTATTCTGTGAATAAGTTCAATATCAAGTCCTGTAAGTTCTCCATTTGCATCTAAGAATGAAGATGGTTCTAAATTTTCTGCAACTCCAATTCTAATAGGTGTTCCTGTTGTTGGAAGTGTTAGGTCTGGTAATTCAGTGTTACGAACATCGTCGTTATACCAAAAAGCTACCATTGCATCTAGTGTTCCGTCTTCTCTTAATTCTCTTATAAGTTCATTAATTGGTGTTAATAACGCTACATTCCCTGCTCTAACTCCAACTCCAGCTTGACTTGGCCATAATACATCATCAAGAACTGCTAAATCTGGATTGCTTCTTGCAATAAAGAATGCTGTTGGTTTAGATACCATAAATCCGTCTATTTGTCTTGCTTGTAGTGCAGCTATCATGTCTACATTTTGGTTGAATTCTGTTGTATCTGCATCTGGGAATTCTAACCCTTTAATAGTATGTACTATAGGAGCATTAACTCCACCTATACGTAACTCTCTCATTTCTTCAACTGATGCGAATTCTGGTGCATTTGCTTCTATTAGCGCTTCTAAATCCACCTCTTCGTCGTCATTTCCAAAACATCCTGTTAAAAGTACCACTGCTATTATCATTAGTACTAAAAAAATAAATCCTTTTGCAACACTTTTTGTGTTTGCTTCAATCATTTTGTTCATTTTTGAACTCCTCCTTTTATAAAATAAAAATTACATAATAAAAAACACTAAACTGAATTTAGTGCTTTATTAGAAATAAAAATAGAAATAAAAAATAAAGGTAGAATATTCCACATGTAGTTTGATTCATTTAATAACCCTTCACTTCTTTCTCTCATTCTTATCACCGTTCCCTATATTACTACATTTCTTTCAAAAAAGCAATGTTTTTTTATTCATTTTTTTGTTTTTCTAACAACATCTAAAAGCCTGCAAAAACATGTTGACTTTTAAGCAAAAACGTGATAGAATTGTTGAATTTTTGGCCAAAATGTGATATAATATGGATATAACGGGTTTATACTCATATTATATGAGCATAGCTAAACTCCGACCTTATTGGGGCATTGCCCTGTGACAATTATATAACTTCAATGTTACCGGCGCCTTTGGCGTTGTGAATAGATAGGCAAGACGTAAGTGCGCAGTATATCTGGTTGAGCAAATCTCCTAGATATACAAATAAGTTAATTAGGACTTAGAATATAGTCCTACCGAAAAGGGGAAAAACTATGCAAAAGCCAATGAAAAAACAAAGCCTTTGGAGCAAGTTTAGGAACATGGACTCCCTAGTCAGACTGTTGATAGGGATGTATTTGCTAATAGCCGTTATTATGATCGTAGAAACTGTCGCAGCGCGCAATACAGCAATTTATATCGAAAACCACAGCCCTTATGTTGTTACTATTGATTTCGAGTCCCCCCACCTCGGCGAAACAAGGAGGCACCAGCTCACTATCGAACCGGGGGAAGAGCGAAGAACTGGGACCCGGACCCGCATAGGGGCCGAAGTTACCATGACCGTCACGTACCAAAACTACGAAGGGCATGGACTTGTATACTTTGACAGGAACCGTCACGACGTTTCCTTGTTAATGTTCCCCGTATGGGGCAGTGCTCCATCGCAGTACAGGCCGCGGATCCACATTGTGGACGAGAACACAGTGTCCATCATAATATCGCAGTAGACAAATACTATTTTTCCAAAGGTGGTGATTTTCATTAAAATTTCCGGCAGGTTGTAACTTGCCGGAATTATTTTTTAAACACTTTAAGTCTAATAATTTTAAATTAAAAAACTTTCCGAATAATGTTTGCAATACTTCGATATAGTGCAAAGATTGCATTTCGGTGTTCTAGAGATACATGTATATCTTCCATGCCAGATAAATAGATGATTAACATCTTTAAAGTATTCTTTAGGAATAGCCTTAATTAAATCTTGTTCAATTTTGTTTGGATCTTCTTCTTTTGATAATCCTACTCTATTAGCCACTCTTCTGCAATGTGTATCTACAGCTATTCCGCTGAGGCTCATCAAAAGCTTCTAGCATTATTACATTCGCACTCTTTCTTCCTATCCCAGCTAATGTCATCAGTTCATCCATATCTTTTGGCACTTCTCCACTATACTTCTCCAATACCTGCCTAGAATATTCCTTTATATTTTTAGCCTTATTTTTATAAAATCCACAAGAATGAATGAGTTCTTCTAATTTTGATATCTCTATATTCACAAAATCTTCTGGCGTCTTGTACTCTTTAAACATATTATCAGTTACTTTGTTAACTCTCTCATCAGTGCACTGCGCTGACAGCGCCACTGCTATACCTAGCTCGAATGCATTATTAAAATCCAAACTGCATTTTGCATCTGGATATGTCTTCCTTAGAGTTTCAATTATTTCTATCACTTCATCTTTTTTCATAATCTCTCCTGACCGGGGTCACACTTTTGATTAGTTTCTAATATATTAATAGTAGATTACGGTAAACAGCATGTAGGGGGTAAATATTATGTTTGGTTTGTTCAAAAAGACTTTAGCAGTATGTTTGATAGGATTTGGCCTTGGTCTCCTATGTGTTATTCTACTTCCGTTCGTAGGTTGGCTATTTCTAGTGCGGAATAGCGCTCATATTAGTAGGAATCGCGTGGCTTACTTGTTAGAGTACTACCCGAAAAATAAAGGAGAGTGTTAAAAATGACTATAGTTGTAAAAAAAGTTCCCAAATTTTTAAGAGGATTTGTGAAATTAATCTTTGGTATTAAATAATCTATACTTAAAAGCAAAAACGTGCATGCTGAAACATACACGTTTTTATTGTATTTTATTTAACAAATCCATAAATAACTTATCTATACGCATCAAAGATACCATAGATAAAAAAATTACACTTTTTGAACTTTTCCAGAACGTATACATTTTGCACAAACCTTGATTTTTTTTGGTTGCCCATCTATCATTGTTTTTATTGTTCTTAAATTTGGTTTCCATGTTCTTGATGTTCTTCTACTTACGTTAGAACGTGTAATGCTAATCTTGTTTCCAAAACTTACTGTTTTCTCACAAATTCCACACCTTGCCATTTTCTCTAGCACCTCCTACATTGCTTGCTCTAAAATCACTGTTTAATAGTGTAACACAATTATATATATATTACAAGAGGTTTTGTTTAATTTTTAGTATAACTCTAATATAGTCATTCCAAGATTAAAAAAAGTTTTCCTCATTCCAGTTACCCTTTTATGTCTAAACTCTCTTCTAACCATGTTCAATATTGCTTGTCCTTTTTTATATCCATGTATTACATGTACTTCTTTTATTTCTGGTAATGCTCTTGATACTTCTAACTCTAGAAAAGCTTTTGCTTCAAGCACATGCATATTATGCAAATTCACTTCTATAATCTCTTCTCTGCTTACTAGCATTAGATCACCAAGCCCCATAGAAGCCACCATAAGTCATCATTATCTCCAGCAATCTCTCTAAACACCTCTGAAACTCTATCGTTCAATCTAGTAATCTCATCAAACCTTTCCTCAAACGGCATATGAGAAAATCCTTCTTCTAGCGCCTCTTCACGCTCTCGTATTATTTCCTCAATCTTATTAACAAGCTCCTCTAATTCTTCCTCTGTAACATCATTACCGTCTCAACATCTCTTCAAGTATAAGTTCCCAAATAACATCTAAATCTAATTGATTGTTTACTTCTTCTACATATTCATCTATGTCGTCCATTGTATCTTCATAATATTCTTCAACTTCCTGAACAATATTATTTCTTGTTGCTGTTTGAGTCTCTTCTTGTTCTTCTGTATCTCCCACAACTAATATTACTATGATAACTAAAAGTAATATCAGCATGAATCCAAGCGTTATTATAATAGCAACTAGAGGAAATGGGTTGTTTCTTTTTTCAGCCACTTTTGCTCCCTCTTCTTGTCCAAAATTATTAATTTCAATTCCTTGCGGTTTTTCACTTGCCTCTACTAAATTCTCTTCAGCATTAAACTCTTTTCCTATTTCAAAATCTTCATTCATATTTTTACTACTCCTACTCTTTTATCTTAAATATTCATTTGGTTAATTTAATCCAAAAGTCCAAGTTCTCTTAACATATCAAGATCAAGGTCAAAATCCTCTAACATTTCAGGAGTAAATCCTGGAAGATTCATTAGTTCCTCTAACATATTCTCTAATTCTGCAAAATCTCTTAGTATTGCTTCAGCTTCTCTAACCATTTCTTCCATATCTAATGAACTCAATAATAGCATTAATTCATCTATTTCTAGTAACTGTATTAAATCCAACAGTTCTTCTCTTTCTTCAGCTGATAGTCCCATTGCTATAAAGATAAGCTCTAAGTCTCCTTCAAGTTCTCTTAAAAACCCTTCCATCGACCCTTCTTCTCCGCAACTCATCAATATCATCTTCTTCAATATATTCATCAGGCTCATCATTTATTTGTTCATTTCTTGTAGGCTCTTCAGGCTCTCTATCATCAATTATCCATATTAATAGAAAAGTTGCTAATATCGAGAAAATTACTATTCCTATAAATAGAATCACCCAAACTTTAACGCCTTTTTCTTTTTTAGGCTTTTCTTCTTTTACTTGCGCGTTACTTTCTTGCACAACATTTCCCTCTACTTTAACTTCATTTTCAAATTCTTCATTCATACTCTATTCCTCCCATGCTTTTCTTAGATAATTATATGGTTTATGTCTGTTTCTGTAAATATATGTCACTGATTTGTTATGAAAATGTCATGTCAGTTAAAGATTGCACACGACACTCATGTTAATTCCTTGTAATTACCAAAATCTACCTCGGTCAAAAAAATCTACCTCATGTTCATCTTGCCTTCTCTCTAATTCTTCTTGTCTTTGATCTGTGTTTTCCCTCTGTCTTTCTATAAATTCTTCTTCTAGAGTCTGAGCCTCATCCACAAACTCTTCTTCATCTTCGTCTTCGTCTTCATCTTCATCCTGCTCTACAATATCTTCTTCCTCTAGTCTTCTTCTTGCATGCTCTAAATTTATTAGGATATCTCTTTCTCTATCTGCTGGTGGCGACAATTCCAGGGCTCTTTCATACGCTTCGATAGCACCATGAAAATCTCCGTTGTGATATAAAATATTTCCATAATTATAGTATGCAACATATGGTTCAAAAACGTTAAAAACAAATAATCCCGATACATCTCTGGAATCATAGTTTCCATCATTATATCTTGATATGAAATTTTCATTTATAACAAAAGTAACTAGTAAATTAATTAAAATTAATACTAATATAATATAAAATCCAATAATTACTATTCTCAAGTATTTCATCGCACTATAAGTCTCCTTCGAAAATTAATAAATTCATAAATTAATAATAACAATAGAGGTATTACAAATATAAAATATGTATCCTCAAACCCCTGTGTCTCGTCATCGCTTATATCTATAACTACTCCTCTTTGCACTTCTTGCAACTTGCTATTTATGTTAGATGGACTATCCATATGTATATAAGAAATTCCCATTTCTGTTGCCATTTGACTTAAGTTTGCTTCGTCTAAATGCGAAATAGCATATGAGCAATTCGTATTATTGCAACCCCTAGCCTCACAAGGAATAGGATTTGACCAGTTCCTTTCTCTTGTATGGTCCATAATATATAGCGTCCCCCCTTCCCAAAACAACATATGTCCGTCCTCCTGGGGTTCCATATCCTAATACTGCTCCACCATCAATATATCTGCTTATTTCTCTAAACGATTGTATCACACCATCTATTGTGTATTCTCCATCTGTCATTAAAAATATAATTGTCTTTCTATTTCCCATATTGTTAGACCTTCTTACTGCTTCAAGCATATTGTTAACAGGCACATCAAACGCAGTCCCCACGGCTCCCATTTGATCTACTATGCTAATTGTATTTATAGTTTCTCTAACTAAGCGCATGTCTCTTGTAAATGGTATTAGTGTTCGAGAATGATTATCAAATGTAATTATAGAAAAATTAGCACCTTCTAATTCTTCAACTATCGCTAATGCATCTGATTGCATCCCAGAAAATCTTGTGTTTCCTCTCCTACCGTCTTCTGCCAGCATACTTAAAGTCGTATCTATTACAAATAACACATTCAAATTACTTGTTGTCACTTGAATATTATCTGACGGAAACATAAATCTAACATTAATTATAAACAACAAACTAATAATTATGATTCGCCTAATAATACTATACATACTCTTACTTCTTAATACTATAAGAAGAATAAATATAGCACAAACTACTATCATAAGCCATATTGGTATAATTGGATTAATTATCATAACTTCACCTTTTTACTTAATAATAATATTATTAGTATTAATATTATTAGCACTATAAATGGAATTTGTGGAATATCTCTTCTTATAGTTTCTGCTTGTCCTTCAATCACTGTTCTTTGATGCTGTTCTATTCTTTCTACAATATCATCTACTGTCGTCTCATATCCTTCTATGAAAAACTCTCCCCCTGTTGTTTGAATTGCTTGTATTAATTCATCTTCATTTTCTATAAATCTAGGACCTATACCATAAATCGTTATTCCTCTTTCTCTAGCTATTGTTGCTGCTTCTCCGAGTAGTTATTATTGGCTCCATGTTTCCTCTTAACTCATTATCAGATATAAGTATTACAATTCTGGTTCTTTCTTCATCTGAATCAGGAAAACTAAATATAGTAGTCGCAAGCCCTTCTCCTGCTGACGATATTGTTGGCTGCCCACGATGAAGGCTAAGTCCTTCCATTATAAAAAGAACCAAATTCCAGTCACGTTCTGTGTGCATTCTAGGATTTTCTTGCCTAAATACACTATCTCCTTCAATCTTAGGGTAATCAAATCCGAAGCCCCACTCTTCCCAAGGCACATCATTATACTCCATAAGACTTTCCCCCAAATGATGTAAGACATCTAGTACATATCCATAATCATCTGTTAATGGTATTAATAGGACAGAATTTAAATTGAACAGTGTAATCCCAATTCTTTCTCCTTCAAGTCTACTCACCATATCTATCAAGTTAGCCATGAGGTGTTCATTTATATCGTTCATTGAACTGTTTACATTCATACTTATAAATATGTCACGACTATATAACTGTCTTTCTACTACCTCTACTCTTGCTGGCCTAGCCAAAATAAATAATGCTAAAAATATAGAGATGGTGCATACTCCTATGATTCCATAAGTCCATATTCTATATTTTAGTAATACACTTTTATAATGGGGCGTATTTTTTATGTATTTGGTGTTTGCTACTTTGCTACCTCTTTTATATGCATTTCTTTTTTTGAATATCAATATTGATACAAGCATGAGCAGCGTAATGGGAACACCTATGTATAAGACTAAAGGATATCCTAATTCCATTTCTCAATTACCTTTCTAGTTTTTTCTATTGAAGACTTAATATCACCTAAAGACTCGTAAGCAAACGCTGGAGTATAATATTCCTCAATAAGTTCAGATAGCATTGGCATATTTAGCTGCTGAATCTCTCTTAAAGCGTAATTCTGAACCTCTATAGATGTCGTTTCATATACAAAAAAACGCACTATCTTACTAATATGTTGATAAGCTGCTCTTGTAGTTATTTTGTTGTTATTCACCTTAATATTAAGTTCTTCTAATTGCTTTAGATACTTCCTTTTTATAGTATTAAGATCTTCGAGATTAATTTTTTTAACTGCTGGAAGCTTTTTTAGCCTTCCCCTCATATTCTTTTCCACAACAAGATAAATAGTTAGCATTATTAAAATTAGTACTACAATAACTATTGGAGATATAGAATATGAAAATGGTGGTTGTAATTCAGTTTGTGTGTGCATATTTGTGCCTTTCTAATAAATCTATAAGCTTAACAGTAATTTCTTCTACAGCATCTATTGTTGTTATAGAAATTTTATATTTTTTTAATTTCTCTTCACACTTTGAATAAAGCTCATCTCTTATGTGTTTTTCTAACTCAAACAAATTTGTATCTTTAGCAATCAACTCTGGAATATAAAAACTGTTATCAACATCGTAATTGTCTTCGATTCCTGTCATATACGCATCATTTACATTAACAATCATAACATCATGAATCATAGATACTTTTCTTAATATTGATTCTGATAATCCGTCCATTCCTTCAACATCTGTAAATATAAGCATGATTGTCTTCTTTTTTATATGCTTCATCACATGCTCTAAAGTTTCTTCTATGCTCGGAGAAGACTCTTCTTCAATATCCTTTTCATAATTCGCTATTATTCTTTCTATATTATATAACCCAGTTTTGAAAGGATAGTATTTGACTTTATCTTTCTTGTTATAAATCGCTCCAATATAGTCACCATTTTTATTAGCTAGATATGCTAATATTCCTGCGCTCATAAGTGCAACTTCTTTTTTTGATTCAGAAGCACGCGTATCTGCAAGCATTTTTTTTCCTGTATCTAACACTAATAATATGTTATGTTTTTTGTCCGCAATATATCTCCTAATTAACATGTGTCCACTTCTAGCTGAAGATTTCCAGTCAATATCTTTTACATCATCACCTATTTCATAGCTTCTAAGGTCATCAAAATCCATACTCCTACCTTTATGAATAGAAGCATACATTCCATTTAAAATGTTTGCTGTTTTTTTACTAGAATGTATTGTTATATGAGCCTTTATTTTGGTTATATAATTCATTATCATGGCGTTTTTATCGCTCCTATTATCGCATCTATTATAGTTTCTACACTAACATCATCTGCTATTGCTGCAAAATTTAATGCTATTCTATGTCTTAATACACTATGTCTAAGTAGCTTTACATCATCTGGTGTAACATGCGTTCTTCCATTCATTAACGCTATTGCTTTAGATACTTGCATGAAAGCTATTGCCCCTCTTGGACTAGATCCTAAATCTACATACTTAGATAAATCTTGTGAAATTACCTTTTCAGTATTTCTTGTTGCTTGAATAATGTCAACAATATATTTTTTAATAGCATCATCAATATATACTCTCTTTACTGTTTCTTGTAAGCAAATTAAATCCTTTATTTCTAACACACTAGGTGTTTTTACAAATACTTCTCCTTCAAACCTGTTTAGTACTTCTAACTCTTCTTCAGAGGTAGGATAACTAATATTTTCTTTAAGCAAAAATCTATCCAACTGTGCCTCAGATAGTAAATATGTACCTTCTTGCTCAATAGGATTTTGTGTAGCTATTACTATAAAAACTTCTGGCATTTTATATAAAACTCCACCTATACTAGTTTGATATTCTTGCATTGCTTCAAGCATGGCACTCTGAGTTTTTGAACTAGATCTGTTCAGCTCATCCAGTAATACAAAGTTTGCGTATACTGGCCCTAATTTTGTTTCAAATTCATTCGTAGAATAATTAAATATTTGTGTTCCAATAATATCACTTGGCAACAAGTCTGGTGTGCACTGAATCCTAGAAAAACTCCCAGACACTGCTTCTGAAAGCATTTTGGCTGCTGTAGTTTTAGCAAGCCCTGGCACAGACTCAACTAAAATATGGCTATTTGAAAGAAATGTAGTTATAAGCGATAACTTTAACCTCTTTTGCCCAACGATTTTTTCATTATAATATGCATCTACTTTCTTAAGCATTTCTATGCTTCTATCTAACTCCTCTTGTGAAATATTTGAACTTCCTCCTATTTCCATTTGTATTCCTCCCTTATTCTTCTTCAATTAATATCTTGTAATCATTTCACGCTCTTCTACTCCCGAAAAATCTTCTAATTCATCCTGTCTATTGACTCCGGTTCCAACTCTATTATATATAAATTCTCTTCCCTCAAATATGTAATATAAAGTAAGTCTTTGTCCTTCTATAGTATACTTCATTATCCTACTTCCTGAGCCAGTGTGAACTATTAAGTAATGAGAGCCTGATGTAAACCACTCCTCGAACCTATCTACGAGTGCGTCTCTTCTAGGTTCTCCAAATCCCTGGCCTCCCGTTCCATCGCTATTAAAAACATAAAAGCGGCTGTTAAAACCATCTCCTTCCCACACTCCAACTATCTGACTATTTGTCGAGACGGAGTATGTTTGTCTTTCTCGTTCCTCTGATGGTCTTCTATTGTTTGTTCCTTCTTCTCTATTGTCTCTACCACTTCCTGTCTGTCCATTTGTATTTTGTCTATTATTTGTAGTGCCATTTCTTGTATTGCTAAATATAATTACAAATACTACTATTGATATTAATATAGTAATCACTGTTATTAGCAAAAGAATCGTTCCAAAACTGTTTCTCTTAATAGCCTGAGGTGGTTCTTTTTGTATTTTATCCATCCTTTCCACCACAGATTTTTTTGCTGACTTAAATTCTTTTCCTACTTCAAATTCTTCGTCCATCTTAACTTCTCCTATGTTTTTCTCAAATTATAAGCCAGAGTTTCTACCGCCTGCATCGTTGTTTCATCTATAACAATTGCAGTTTGTTCTGAAGCTTCGCGCATATTGCCAAGTGCCATTAATACTAAAACAATCGTTATAATTACTAGTATAATAATTGCCGTAACTATACTAATTATTGTTATAGCATATACACTTGTTTCATCTTTTTTGTGTTTTGGAACTGTTTCCTCTACATTGTTATCTCTAGGTTCTTCTTTTACACTAACGCTTTCTTCCTCAAATTCTAATAATTCTTCTACAAAGCTTTTATCCATAATTGTTTCTTTTTCATTAATTTCCTCAGGCACAGGCTCTTCTGTAGGCTTAAAGTCTTTTCCTATCTCAAATTCTTCATCCATCATAATCCCCCTATACTCTCTATAACATTATACGTTATTATATGTTTTGCGGACATGCCTGTAAATATATGTCACTAATTTGTTATGAAAATGTCATGTACAGTTAAACATTGTACATGACATTATATATATCTTTTCATTTTTCTATTTTCATACTCATATTTAAACTTGATCATAAATTCAAACTATTTTACGTCTTCAATTTTTGGGAAAGAGTTACTTGCTCCTATCATATTGCCCTCATTGTTCTTTCTTTCATTTCAAGTTCCATAACTTCGGTAAGATATGGCTTTGTTTCATCATTTAGAAAGAAGGTGAAGCTATTATGACATCTGCACTTCTGCTGACGTTCACCGTCTAAAATAAAATCAAAACCCTTCAAACAACGAGAATTACAAGAAGTAGGATTAATCAATCTACTACAATTTCCGCCCATTTTAATAGCATCTTTCATTTCTTCTGGCCAATCTGAAATACTATTTAAATACGAATCCATATTATCGGGATATACTCGAAGCATTGGCATTTTCTTTCTAAAAACATAAGTTGCCACCGTTTTAGCAGTGGGTTTATGAAAATATGAAACAACATAACCATTTGCTGCTTCTCTCATTTTTGTAATACAACCATTTTTTAGTAAATAGTCATGTAGTTGGTTTATAAATCCTTCATGTTGGACTCCTGCTATAGCTAAAAAATCATTAAATTGAATAGTTTGTTTAGACATTCAATTTTCCTCCTCGCATCCTGAATCGTCTCGATAAATAAATAAGTTATCACATTCTTTGTCTAAGTTCGCTATTCTTTAGCAATCTCTTCAAACAAATCTGGAAATTCAGTATATCCCGCACTCATATTAAAATGCCCTGCGTTTGGCACAAAACTTAATGTAACACCCAGTTTTTCTGCTAACTTTTGACCATTCTCTAGTCCAACATACGGGTCATCATCTGAGTGAAAAACCACAAAGCGTTTAGCATTTTTCCTAATTTTATTCCATTCAAAATCAAACCCACAAAATGATACATCACGTTCGTAATTTTTAATTGGTCTTATACCCACTGGGGTTCCGACAAGGAAGGCTCCCTTAACTGGATACTCAAGTTTTTCAAGAATTCGTAGCGTAAACACTCCTCCCAAACTATGTCCAATGATTACTGTCTCTTCTCCAATTTCATAGCCCTCTAAAACTTTAAACCATTCTGAAATCTTCGCGGGTACAACTGGCGGAGATGGAAATTGTGGAACACTTACTGTATAGCCTTGTTCTTCTAGTTTATTCTTTAACCACGGAAACCAGTTTTCTTCTGGATAACCCTCTGTACCATGAATAATAATTGCATTTTTCATAATCACAAATCTCCCTCTTGTATTTTCGACTTCTATATTATATTTATCATATCTTGTTTCTATTGAAATATCAATGAACTTCAGAAGTTATTTTTCCTTATAGTAATATCTATAAGCCCGAATTATATTTCTTCAATTTAAAATTAAGCACATCAAGTTCCATCTTTGATATTATATAAAATGCTAATACCCCACCAAGATGGCACGCAGTAATAAAAAGTAAAAAATATAAATATTGAATGCCACTTAATATAAAATAGTTAAATATATGGTTCGTAGCAAAAACAATAATACATACTGCTAAATATTGATCTGCAATTTTGTGGAACCTACTAATTTTTCTATTTATAACGTCACTCTCAAACAGAAATATCACCCCAGAAATTAATGCTGCCATAATAGCTAAACCTATAATAGTTATAAAACTCACTTCATATATACCTAATATTGATTTTGCGATCATATATATGATTAATGCTCCCATAAACACCATGCCCGCAAAACTTTTAATATTTACACCTACTTCAATAATTTTCTTCATTTCCATCAACCTCCACTTATTTTATTTTTAATATCTTTTACATAGTTTCTATTAACTATAATTTTTTCATTATTAGTCATAACGACTTCTAGCCTTGAGCCAAATGATGTTTTAAACTGCTTTGCTTTAGAGAGATTTATAATACATGACTTGGAACATCTAACAAACTTGTCAGTCATTTCACTTTCTATTTCGTACAGTCTTTTACTACTACTAAATATTTTATCTTTAGTATAAACAAATAGCTTTTTATCAACACTTTCAAAGTAAAAAATATCATTCCACTTTATAGGAACAGTCTCTCTATCATCAGTACACAGCAAAGTTTTATTTGCATTAGTTATTGCAACAACTATATTGTCGATCTCTTCATCAGTATTTGCTGAAATAGTTATTTCAATTTCCTTTTTCAATGGATCAACTACTTTCTTTATTATCATCTGACACCTCCTTGTATATAAAAGCTTCTATACTTATTATTATATCTTATAACGTATGGATATCAACTAAACTATAACTATAATACACAAAATAACTACCAACTTACATTTTGTTAGTAGTTATTTCAAAAAATCTTCGATATATTACCATTTTACTTTTGTTTCAACTTTATTCCGTATTTAATAAGTGCTTCATCAAGATATTGATGTACTATGACCTTTTCGTATCCTTGTGCATTTTCAAATTTGTCCATGATAACCGGAAACTCCTTACGGCGATTCTCAATAAAGGTTTCAGAATTGCCTCTTTCTATGAATCGTTTTTCATACATCTCAAAACTATCTTTCAAAGGGCAGGCAAGAATCATCCTCGCACCTTTCATTTTGCTTTTGAACTCCTCGCTGTCATACAGCGGAAACAGTTTTTCAGTAAGTGATAGCAAAATTAAATTCTTTCCGACCTGTGTCGCTATAGCATCAATATAATTATTTGGAAAATCGGGATTTTGAACACGATTTGGATTACTTTTTCTTTGTTCATATGGAATATCTTTGTCCCAAACATATCTATAGTCATCAGAGCTCGGATTCCAGACTCCATCATAGCGTTTTGCCATTTCTGTTTTTCCAGTCCCAACATATGCTAGAACTATCATTGCATTTTCCATAGGTACCTCCTAAAATTACTATTGTATATCTGTATGTTGAACTTAGTATCTTTATCGTTGCTATTCACAACTTATATTACCTTATTGTTGTTGAAATATCAATGGATACTGGATATGTTTTTGCATATTATAATTTATCTTTTTATGCTAAAACATAAATATCCACGGGTAAAACCCGTGGTATTTAATAGGCCCTATAAGGGCATGTTACAGGCGGCCCCCACATGGGGGCTTTTTTATTTTGCCAATTGCCTTTGTCACTCTTACCTACCCGTAA
>Ga0123355_10002675_pt1 | contig 25272 bp, 19 predicted proteins | sample TergutEmb28metaG_3_FD_89872 | JGI IMG/M metagenome (GOLD analysis project Ga0123355, IMG submission 89872) | Embiratermes neotenicus P1 segment gut microbial communities from Petit-Saut dam, French Guiana - Emb289 P1 | ecosystem: Host-associated > Arthropoda: Insects > Digestive system > Gut ...
CCACGTTCGACGACGGGTGGTGCCGGACAGGCGACGTCTACCGGCGGGACGCCAACGGCTACTTCTACTTTGTCGGGCGCAACAGCGACATGATCAAGGCAGGCGGCATCTGGGTCTCTCCCGCCGAGGTGGAATCCGTGCTACTGGAGCACCCGAGCGTGCTCGAGGCGGCAGTCGTCGGTGGCCGCAACCAGGACGGCTTGGAAACCACGGTCGCGTTCGTCGTGCCCGCCAGTGGCCAGACCGTCGAGCTCGAAGTGCTGACCGAACACTGCCGCCAACGCATGGCCAGCTTCAAACGGCCGCGCCAAATCCACGTCATCGACGCCCTGCCGAAGACGGCGACCGGCAAGATCCAGCGCTTCGAGCTGCGGGCCCGGCTCGAGCCCAACCGAGCCGACGTCCAGACCGCCGGGGCGTGACGACCCCACCTCTCGAGTCGACCATCGAGCTCAGCGGCGGCCCGGTTGAAGTACTGGAATGGCCGGCCCGGGCGGACCGAGCGTCAATCGTCATGCTCCACGAAGGACTCGGATCGGCACGGCTGTGGCGATCCCTACCGGCCGCTCTGGCCGCCCGCACCGGCCGGCGGACGATCACCTGGTCCCGCCACGGATACGGACAGTCCGCACCGGCCCCGCTCCCCCGCCGGCCGTCCTACATGCACGACGAGGCAACTCAGGTTCTGCCTGAGTTCCTGGCGGCCCTCGAGATCGACGAGCCGGTCCTGATCGGCCACAGCGACGGCGCGTCGATCGCACTCATCCACGCCGGTGTCGGCCACCCTGCCGAAAGCATCGTCGCTATCGCGCCGCACGTCTTCGTGGAGGACGTCACCATCGCCGAAATCGAAGAAGCACGCCATCGATTCACAACCTCGGACCTGCCATCCAGGATGGCCAGACATCACGCAGACGCCAACGCCACCTTCCGAGGCTGGAACGACATCTGGCTGTCAACCGAATTCCGTGACTGGTCGATCGAGGACCAGCTGTCCGGCATTCGTTGTCCGGTGCTGCTCATCCAGGCGGCGGACGACCCGTACGGGACCTTCGACCAGCTCGACCGCATCGAAGCTGGCGTCGCCGGTGGGGTGCAGCGTCTGGCCCTCAAAGAGGGCGGGCACTCTCCTCACTTGACGCACGGCGACGAGATCGCCGGCGCCGTCGTCGACTTCCTTGCGTCTCCGCCCCCCTGCTAAGCAAGTATTCCTTGCGCGCCGACGCCCTAAAGGACTGCCACGAGAACGATCACCAGGGCAGGCGCGAGTATGAAAACCGCGACGAGGTAAGTGGCGATGATCCACTTGTGGGCGACCGCGATGTTGGCAAGGTGCTCGGCGCACCAGAGGGGAACCGGCCGCAGGATCGGAATGACGAAGATTATGACAATGGCAAAAACGTTGTAGAGCAGGTGAACAAACGCGGCCTGCAGCCCAATCTTCGCGGTCGCGGTCCCTTCAACTGCGAACGCGGCGAACAGCGCCGTGAAGGTGGTACCTACATTGGCGCCGATGGTCACCGGGTAGATCTGCCCCGGGGTCAGGATGCCAGCTCCGGCGAAGGGAACCAGTACCGACTGGGTAATCGTGGAAGACTGGGTCAAGGTGGTGACAGCGGTGCCCGCGGCCATAGCGATGTAGGAGTTGCGGCCGACTGCCGCGGTCAGGATGGCGCGGGCCCTGCCGACCATCAGCAACTTCAGGAGCTTGCCGAGGTAACGCACCACTGCCAGGATGAGCAACGCGCCGATCACAATGGTGAAGAGCGGGCCCAAGGTGCCGGCGAGGTGAGTTGTCACGTCTCTCACACCGTCGACCACCGGTCTGGTAGCGGCGCTGACAAAGTTGAATCGATTTGGGTCGGGCAGCCACCCGGTGTCGTAGAGGCCGTTGGTTAACGCCCCGCTGGCCCGTTCGAGCGGATGCCACACCAACTCGATGGGGAAAAAGATCGCCAGGGCCAGAAAGTTGTAGAAGTCGTGGATAGTGGAGGCGCCCAGTGCCCTCCGGAATTCGTCACGATCACCGACGAACGTCAAGGCGACCAGGGTGCAGGTCACGGTAGTGCCGATATTTGCGCCGAGGATGATGGGAACGGCGTCGCGCACAGACAATGCGCCCGACCCGACCGCACTGACCGTGATAGCCGTCGTGGTGGTCGATGACTGGATCAAGACGGTGGCAAGGACCCCGACACACAGCCCGACCCAGGCGTCGCCGGCGAAGGCGAACATGGCATGCGCGGCGTCGCCGCCTAGCCCCCTGAAGCCGCGGCTGATGATCCCAACCGCGCAAATCAGCAAGTAAATGAGCCCGACGACCGCGACCCAGCCAAGCGCCCTCGTCCACACCGGGAGATCGACTAACGGCGGTGGTGGCGCAGCATCCGGGACCGCCGTGACGTCCGCGTGGCCTGCCGGGAACTCATCCCGTCTCGGCGCGGCAACTCCTATGCCGAAATTGCTGCCAGATGACTCGAAGTCCCTTGGTGTCCCCATTTCATTCGATACCCCTCGCCCGCTGACATTGAAGGTCCCCAACCAGAGCCGATGGTGGTTCCGCGTTCCTGAACCAGAAATGGGGTGGCCGCCACTGACGGTGACATGCTCGTCCTTGATTGAGTAGCTGTCAAGTAGTGAGGGGGCCGATCGAAGAGGCCGTGTCGGAGGGCGAGAGTGCGTCGGGTGCGAGGGGCCCCTGGGACCGTTGGATAGCGTCAGCTGATGAGAATCCGCAGGGCTTTGGTGTCCAACGAAACCTCTGTGCGACTGAAGGGAGGCCCGAAGTGGGCAACAGCGAAACACCTGAAAAGGAGCCGGTACGAAGAGGGGGGTGGCGGTGACCAACGTCCATTTCGTGGGTAGCGTCGCCCTTGACTCGCCAGAGGAGGTGTTCGCCGCCATCGGCACCGCCCTCGGCCCTCATCTCAAGCGAGTCCCCGACGGAGAACCGGGTGGCCGCCGCCTGTGGATCAGTTGGCAAATCCCCGTCTTGCGGGCCAACCCCTCGCTCTCACCGGTAGGCCAGAACCAGGTCCCGCTCAAGCTCGCCGAAGGAACAGATCCAGCTGAGCTTCACTTTGGCGAATTGGGGTACGCGAGGGAGGCCCGAACCTCCTACCAGGACTTCCTGGCCGCACGTCGGATGGGCCAGCTCCCTGGATCTGTCCGGTTCCAGGTGGCTCTTCCCACGCCCTGGGCCGTGGTGACGCCCTTCTGTGTGCAGCCCGACGCCACCCAGATCTATCCCGCCTACGAAGAGGCCATGCTCAAGGAGATCGACCGAATTAGTAGGGCCATTCCTCATGAAGATCTGGCTATCCAGTGGGACGTCTGCATAGAGATGGTGTCCTGGGATGGGCGGTCGCCGAACAGCCCTCCCTTTGCCGGCATGGACGAGCTGTTCTCGCGGAACTTCGCTCGGCTGGGTGCGGCTGTTCCGGCTGACGTTGAGCTCGGTTTCCACCTCTGTTACGGGGACCTGGACGCTCGCCACTTCGTGGAGCCAACCGACGCCACGAAGATGGTGGAGCTGGCCAACCTCATTCGCAGAGGCGTGAACCGCCACATCACCTGGATGCACCTGCCTGTGCCGATCGACCGGGCCGACGATGCCTTCTATGTCCCTCTGCGAGAGCTCGATCTTGCCCCTGAGACGGAGCTCTATCTGGGGCTGGTGCACGCACAAGACGGTGTCGCCGGCACCCGGAGGCGCATGGAAGTCGCGAAGAAGTACGTCGCTGACTTCGGCATCGCCTCCGAGTGCGGTATCTCCCGTGGCCGCGACGCGAACCTTGCCATGCGCTTCATCGAGACCTACGCCGGAGCCGCTGCCTCCGCCGAGGGAGTCTAGAAAGGCCCCGGCTCAGGCGGAAGCCCGAAGACGTGGCGTCCATAGGCCATCGCGACCGGGTCCCAGAACAGAGCCGTTTGGTGTGAGCCGGCGTGTACGTCCCGATGGAACCGTTGCATCGGGTCGGAGTCGTAAAGTGCGTGCCCGCCGCTCGCATCGAACAAGCGGTTGACGGCGCGGACCGCCAGCATGGCCACGAAGGACATGTCGCGCCGCATCCTCGTTACTTCCCTATCGGTGAACGGGTCGCCGATGGCGCCGCGCTCGACCACCTCGGCGGCGTCGTGACGAAGGACAAGGCGGGCCGCGTCGACTTCTGCAGAGGACTCGGCGACCCGCATCTGCATCCCGGCGGAGTCGGCCCGCCGGCCAGGCGTGGATCCCCCGATGGCCCGCTGAATGAAGTTTTCGACCGCTCCCTGGGCGATCCCGACCAGTGGGGCACTGAGTGTCCAGGGAAGCAAGGCGCCCGTCGGGGCTCGGTAGCTCGGGCGCTTGTGGACCTCCCAGCCCGTCGGCTGATTCGGGCCGAACGGGAAGGGGCCGATCCGGTGGACGGGCACGAAGGCGTCATCAACCACGATGTCGTTGCTGCCGGTGCCACGAAGGCCGGAAGTAAACCAGGTATCGATGACCATGACGTCGGCCTTGGGGACGATCACCATCACCGGCCCATGTGCGCCCATGGCTCCGAGCAGCACCCAGGTGGCGGCGTAGCTCCCGCTCGAGAAGTCCCACCGCCCGGACAGCCGGTATCCCCCCTTCGCCGGTTCCAGCGTGCCTGCAGGCGTGAAGGAGCTCGAGGCGAAGGTGCTGGGACCGTCGGCGAAGTACTCCTCTTGTCCTGCGAGCGGCCACTGCCCGACCATCCAGTTGTGGGTAGCCCACACGGAGAAGCACCACGCGGTTGACCCACAGCCGCGGCCCAACTCCATGGCGACGTCGAATGACACGTGGTGGTCGCAGCCGTTTCCGCCGAAGCGCTCCGGCGTGGCGATGTGAAGCAGGCCGGCGTCTCTGATGTCCTCCACGGTCTCGTCCGGGATCCGGCGTTCCTGTTCCGCCCGGTGTGCCCGCTCTTGCAGGACGGGCACCAGCTCTGCCGCCCGACGAACCATCCCCTCGGCCGGCACCCCGGACTCTCCGAGGTTGTCTACCTCGGCCGGCCGGCTCATACCGGGGGAGCCACCCAGAGCCCAGGATCGTTCTCCCGCAGTTCGGCCGGGGGACGGTCGGGCTCACCGGCGTTGCCTGGACGGGCAGGCCCGGAGAGCTGCGGCCCCGGAGCCACCTGCCACACGTCGGCCACGTCGTGCTCCCGAGGCTGCCATTCCTCAGGGACGCGCTCGACCTCGGCGGTGTACTCAGACACGTTGCCGACGGGATCGAAGAAGTAGTAAAAGGCGTTATCGCCGGCGGAATGGCGTCCCGGACCCCACATCGGGGTGGACCGCTTATCCTGCATCACCCGGCCGGCCCCCCGCAGCATGTCGTCGATCGACGAAAGCTCGAAGGCCACGTGGTTCACTGCGGTGACCGGTGACTGGGCCACCGCAAAGCTGTGGTGGACGGCGTTACAGCGCCAGAACGTCATGAACCGTCCACGCAACCAGTCCGACAGGACAAAGCCGAGCTTCTCCCGGTAGAACTCCTCCACCTTCTCCTGGTTGGGGGAGCTCACCACGATGTGGCTGAGACCAACGGGGATTCCCTCGCGCTCCGCCACGGCCCTCGCTGATCGGGGGGCCACGTCGCTCGAGACCTCCACCACCCGTCCATCCGGGTCAAAGAACCGAAATCCGTAGCCGCCTCCCGGCGTATCCAGCTGCGCCGGTTCGTTGACCAGGCGGACTCCGGTCGACGAGAGGTCGGAGGCCAGCTGGTCAACCGTCTCCGTGCTCTCGGCGCCAAACCCGATCAGGTCGAGCCGTCGCCGTTCATCGCTGGAGCGGCGCACCCGGTAGATGTACTGCTCCGGCGAGCCTTCCGCACCGAAGAAGTGGATTCCGTCGTCGCTCGCGACCTCGGTCAGGCCCCACACCCCGCCGTAAAACGACACCGCCTCCTCGAAGTCGGGAACTGCCATTCCGACATAACGCAGGTGGGTCACCCTAGCCACGATCTCTCCTTTCGTCGTCGTCAATATTCGATATCAGGCGCGAGCTGAGCGCCTGGTCCAGCTACAGCTCAGGCCTGTACCTGGCCGCCGTCGATCAGGATGGCCTGGCCCGTGATGGATCTCCCGTGGTCCGAGGCCAGCAGGACGCAGAGAGCTGCCACGTCGGCCGCGTCGATCAGCCGGCCTTGTGGGGTGAGCAGCGCTTCCCTCGCCTGCTCGTAGCTGCGACCGGTCCTCGCCGAGATGTTGTCGATGGTGGCGTCGGTCATAGGGGTGTCGACGTAGTGCGGGCAGAGGCAGTTGAACGTCACCCCGCTCCGGATGTACTCGTTGGCCAGCGCCCGGGTCAGCCCCAGCAGGCCGTGCTTGGCAACCGTGTATGGCACGGCGTAGCGGAGCCCGATTCGGGAGGCCACGGAGCCGATCGAGATGACCGCCCCATCCCTGCGAGCCAACATCCCGGGCAACGCCGCCCGGGTCAGCCAGAACGGCCCGTCGAGGTCCACCGACAGCACGCGCCGCCACGTCTCGGTGTCGGTGTCGGTGAACTTGGCCGACTCGGCGATGCCGGCGTTGTTCACCAGGACGTCGAGGTGGCCGAGCTCGCGCTCGACCGTCTCCACGGCCAGGCGGCACGCCTCCTCGTTCGCGACGTCAAGCGCCAGGGGCAGCGAGCCGGGACCGCATTCCCGAGCAACGTCCTGGACGGAACTGACGGCCCGGGCCGTGACGGCGACGCGGGCCCCCGATTCGGAGAGGGCCACCGCGATCGCCCGACCGATCCCTCTGCTCGCGCCGGTCACCAGCGCGGTCTTTCCTTCGAGTGCTTTCATCATTCGTCCCTTGGTCGATTGAGTTCGGCTCGCAGAAGGTGAACGCAGGCGGCGTGATGTGGTCCTTCCCCACCCCTAGTCCGTCGCCTCCGGGAGGTTGTCGATGATGGCGTCGGTGACGTACGAGGTCGAGTCCGAGCCCCCGATATCCGGTGTCCCGACCCCACTGCGGAGCGTGACCTCGATGGCATCGACGACCCGGCGTGCGTCTGCCCGGCTGCCGAGGAAGTCGAGCATCATCGCCGCGGTCCAGATCTCTCCGATCGGATTGGCGATCTGCTTGCCGGCGATATCGGGCGCCGATCCGTGGACCGGCTCGAACATGGAGGGCAGCGCACGTTCGGGGTTCAGGTTCGCCGCGGGCGCGAGCCCGATGCTGCCCATGATCGCCCCGCCGATGTCCGTCAGGATGTCGGCGTGGAGGTTCGACCCCACCACGACATCCAGCGTGTCCGGATGGGTGATGAAGCGGGCCGCCAACGCGTCGACCAGGGCGAACTCGACCTCGACGTCTGGGTACTCGGTCGAGATCTCCCGCGCCACCTGGTCCCAGAAGGGCATGGTATGGACGATCCCGTTGGACTTCGTGCAAACCGTGAGCCGCCGGGACCGTCCGCGAGCGAGGTCGAAGGCGTACCGCATCACCCGCTCCGTACCTATACGGGAAAAGTAGTCCACCTGGAGCGCCACTTCTGACGGAGTTCCTTCATGGATTCGTCCACCTATGACCGAATACTCACCCTCGCTGTTCTCGCGGACGACCATCATGTCGATACTGCCTGCCTCGCGGTCGCGGAGCGGGGAAACCACCCCGGGGAGGAGCCGGATCGGCCGCAGGTTGATGTACTGCTGGAAGTGCCGGCGGATGGGGATCAAGAGTCCCCAGAGCGAGAGGTGATCGGGGATGTCCGGCGCGCCGATCGCCCCGAGCAGGATCGCGTCAGAGTGAGCGAGGCGATCAAGGCCGTCTTCGGGCATCATGCGCCCGGTGGCCCGGTAGAGATCACACCCCCAGTCCAGGTCCGTGTACACGAACTCGAGCGCTCCGCCGGACGAGGAGACTGCGTCGAGGACGCGGACAGCCTCGGGGACCACCTCCTTGCCGACACCGTCGCCCGGGATGACTGCGATCCTGACCGGCTCCAAACCCTGCGCCTCCTTCTCCGCCGTGTTTGTCAATCCAACAACGCGAGGTCGATGACGTCGGCCATGCGGCAATAGCCGGCGTCGCTCGGGTGCAACCCGTCGCCGCAATCCCATTCCGTCGCCATCTGGGTCGCGGTCTCCGGGTCGCGCAAGGCGGCATCGAAATCAGCCACTCCATCGAAGGCGCCGCCACTTCGGATCCACTCGTTGACCGCCACCCGGTGCCGCTCGCGGGTCGGGTTCCAGGCATTGGCCATATACGTCTCGTTGCCGAACGGGGTCAGCGTCGCTCCGATGATCTTGACGCCGGCGCTGTGCGCCCGTTCGGCCATCTGCTGGAGGCCCGCGATCATCTGCTCAGCGGTGGCCTCCTCCTCGGGCTTCGCCCAGCGGTTGCGCAGGTCGTTCGTGCCGAGCATGACGATGACGTGCGTGGCACCCGGCTGCGCCAGCACGTCGCGGTCGAAGCGCTTGAGGCCGCTGTCGCCGCGAAGATCATGCAGGATGCGGTTGCCGCCCAGCCCGTTGTTCATCACCCCGATCGGCCGGCCGCCTCGCTCGACGAGGCGGCGCGCCAGTTGATCGGGCCACCGGCAATGCGCGTCGATGGTCGAGATGTTGCCGTCGGTCAGTGAGTCGCCGAGCGCGACGACACCACCGGCCCCGTCGGGCGCGAGCACGTCGACCCCGCAGAGAAAGAACCACTGATCGGTCAGGTTGCCCACCGGCATCACGGGCTCGGAGACGTAGTTGCCCGGTGGAGACACATAGTTGGTTTGCCGGGCGTAACGGCCGGTGATCTGAAAATCTGTCAACACCTCGCCGGGCAGATAGATGCTGACGGCGAGGTCGGCCAGCGGCTTCACCTCCAGGTCCACCGGGTCGCTGAAGGCGACGGCGCCGGCGGCGATGCCGATGCCATCCTCGCCGCCGAAGGTCAGTTTGCAGTCCGAGCCGGGCACGATTGCCGGCCCGGCGCCGCGCAACGCCACGCCGGCAGCGCCGATCTGGAGCGGCCGGTTGCCGTGGGCGTTCGAGATCCGCACCCTGAGCCGCTCGCCACCGATGCTCACGCGCGGGGTGAGGCGGATCGTGTGGTTGTTGAAGCCGGCGAAGCCTTCTGCGGGGGCGGGAGCCGCCGCCCAGGTCCCCACCCAGTCAAGCCCGTTCGGCATGACCCTCCTCCCCTCCCGTCTCTGAACATGGTGCCGTGGGAAAGAGCCCCTTGCAATATCTGGTGCCTCCGAGGCACCTGGGGTCCCGGAAAGGGCCCCCCGACCCGGGCTGCAGCGGCGGCTCGGTGCTAGCGTCCGCAGAACATCGCTGGGCGAGTGGGGGGGAAGATGCCTTGACCTCGATCAGGCTCATCGTCGACGGCCGGCAAGTCGCAGACGAGGTGGAACCGCGGACGCTGCTGGTGCAGTACCTGCGGGAGCAACTCGGCAAAACCGGGACCGTCATCGGCTGTGACACCAGCAATTGCGGGGCGTGCACGGTCCATTTGAATGGCAGGTCGGTCAAGTCCTGCAACGTCCTTGCGGTGCAGGCCGACGGCGGCGAGGTGACGACGATCCAGGGCCTCGCCCCGGCCGGCGAGCTGCATCCGGTACAAGAAGCGTTCCGGGAATGGCACGGCCTCCAGTGCGGCTACTGCACCCCGGGGATGATCATGCAGGCCGTCGACCTGTTGAACGAGAACCCGAGCCCCTCCGAAGAGGCGGTCCGGGCCGGGCTGGAGGGAAACCTCTGCCGCTGCACCGGCTATCACAACATCGTCGCCGCCGTGCGCCACGCCAGCGAACTGATGGCCAACCGGCAGCCGGTGGGATCGGGGGCGGACGCATGAGCACGACGACCACCGACTCGACATCGCCGACCGGGGAGATCGGGCGCGACCGTCGCCGCAAGGAAGATGCCCGCTTGATCACCGGGCGTACCCGGTGGACCGACAACATCACGCTCCCGGGGATGCTCCACCTGGCCATGGTCCGCAGCACCTCTGCGCACGCACGCATCACCGCCGTCCGGACAGACGCGGCGAAGGCCGCGGTCAACGTCGTCGACGTCTTCACCGGCGCCGACCTCGCCGACACCGTCGGCGTCTGCATCAACGCCTGGCCGATCACCCCCGACCAGAAGACCCCGACCCACCCGCCCATCGCGACCGACCGGGTCGTCTTCGCCGGCGAGATCGTGGCGGTGGTGGTGGCACGCAGCGCCGCGGCGGCGCGGGACGCGGCCGAGCTGGTCGAGGTCGACTACGAGGAGCTACCCGCGGTCGTCGACCTGGCGGACGCCGAGCGCAATCAGGTGCTCGCCCATCCCGACCTCGGCACGAACAGGTCTGCGTACTGGAAGTTCGATTCCGCGGAGGCGGGCACCGGAGGCAGCGTCGAAGCGGCCATCGCCGAGGCGCGCACCACGGGCGTGGTGATCGAGCGGGAATTCCGCCAGCAGCGGCTGATCCCGTCGTTCATGGAGCCGAGGAGCGTCGTGGTCGACCCGACGGGCGAGCAGATCACGGTTTGGAGTGCGACGCAGATCCCCCACATCCTGCGATTTGCCCTCGCCGCGACGACCGGCGTGTCCGAGTCGAAGATCCGGGTGATCGCTCCCGACGTCGGGGGTGGCTTCGGGGGCAAGCTGCAGCAGACGCCCGAGGAGATGGTCGCCTTCGCCGTCGCCCGGCGATTGGCGCAGCCGGTGAAGTACACCGAGACGCGCTCCGAGTCGCTCCTCTCCGCCCACCACGGTCGGGACCAGATCCAACGAATGACCCTGGCCGCGACCACCGACGGGCGGGTCACCGGCCTCAAGGTCGAGCTCGCCGCCAACCTCGGGGCCTATGTGGCACTCGTCGGGGGTGGCGTCCCCGTGCTCGGGGCGTTCATGTTCAACGCCATCTACAAGTTTCCCGCGTACCACTTCGGCGTGACCACCTACTTCACCAACACGACCTGGACCGACGCGTACCGCGGCGCCGGCCGGCCCGAGGCGACGTTCGCGGTCGAGCGGCTGATGGACGAGCTCGCGGCCCAGCTCGGCGAGGATCCGCTCGTCGTCCGGGCGCGCAACTGGATCACCCACGAGGAGTTCCCCTTCACCACCGTTTCCGGACTCAGCTACGACTCGGGCAATTACGAGTTGGCCACGGAGAAGGCCAAGGCCCTGTTCGGCTACGACGAGCTCCGCGCCGAGCAGGCCCGCCGCCGCGAGTCGGGCGACCCGGTGCAGCTCGGCATCGGCGTCTCCACGTTCACCGAGATGTGCGGGCTCGCCCCGTCGCGTGTGCTCGGCACGCTCGACTACGGAGCCGGAGGGTGGGAGCACGCCTCGATCCGCGTGCTGGCGACCGGCAAGGTCGAGGTCGTCACCGGGTCGAGCGCGCACGGGCAGGGCCACGAAACGGCGTTCAGCCAGATCGTGGCCGACCGCCTCGGCGTGCCCTTCGAGGACGTCGAGGTGCTCCACGGCGACACCATGATCGCCCCGAAGGGCCTCGACACCTACGGGTCGCGCAGCCTGGTCGTGGGCGGCGAGGCGATCGTCCGGGCGTCAGACAAGGTCATCGACAAGGCCCGCCCGATCGCGGCGCACCTCCTCGAGGCCAATCCCGACGATCTCGAGTTCGTGGGCGGCCGGTTCCAGGTGAAAGGCACGGCCGTCGCCGGGGTCACCATCCAGGAAGTCGCGGGCGCCACGTTCGTCGCCCACAACCTCCCCGAGGGCACCGAACCGAGCCTCGACGCCGATGCCACCTTCGACCCCGACAACTTCTCGTTCCCGCACGGGACCCACCTCTGCGCGGTCGAGGTCGACACCGAGACCGGGCGTGTGAGTTTGCGGAAGTACTCGGCCTGCGACGACGTCGGTGTCATCATCAACCCGCTCATCGTCGCCGGACAGGTGCACGGCGGTCTCGTGCAGGGGATCGCCCAGGCCCTGTGGGAGGGTGCCCAGTACGACGAGAACGGGCAGCTGCTCACCGGGTCGTTCGTCGACTACTTGTTGCCGACGACGGCCGACACCATCAGCTTCGACCTCGACCACACCGTTTCGCCGGCGAGCTCCAACAGTCTTGGGGCAAAAGGCGTCGGGGAGGCCGGCACCATCGCCTCCACCCCCGCCGTCGTGAATGCCATCGTCGACGCGTTGCGCCATCTCGGGGTGAGCAACGTTGCCATGCCGTGCACGCCATACCGGGTCTTTCAGGCGATTCAGCAAGCAGTTGGGCAAAAGAGCGCGAGTGGAGGGAACCCCTCATGATTCCGGCAGCCTTCGACTACGTCGCCCCGACCACCCTCGACGAGGCCCTGGCATCGCTCAGCGCCCACCGCGACGACGTCAAGATTCTGGCCGGCGGCCAAAGCCTGCTGCCCGTACTGCGGATGCGGCTGAACGAGCCGGGACTCTTGATCGACCTCGGCCGCATCGAGTCCCTCCGGGGCATCCGCGACGACGGCGACGCGCTCGTCATCGGCGCCATGACCACCCACCACGACGTCTCGGCCAGCGCGCTGGTCCAGGAGCACGCGCTGCTCATCTCCGAGGCGATGACCCACCTCGCCGATCCCCAGGTCCGCCACCGGGGCACGTTCGGCGGGGCCCTCTCTCATGCCGATCCCGCTGGAGACCTCTGCGCCCCCGCCCTCGCCCTCGGCGCCACGTTCGTCATCGCCAGCGCCGGCGGCTCCCGGACCGTCGATGCCGGGTCCTTCTTCACGGGACTCTTCGAGACGGCGATCGGCGAGGACGAGATCCTCGCCGAGGTCCGCATTCCCAAGCACACCGACTGGGGGGCGCGCTACGAGAAATTCGTCCAGATCGCCTACCAGTGGTCGATCGTCGGGGTCGCAGCGACCGTGCAGGTTGAGGGAGGTCTCTTCGCCGCTGCCCGTGTCGGGCTCACCAACATGGGAATCGTCCCCCTTCGCGCCGAAGCCACCGAGTCCTCACTCGTCGGACAGCCCGCGACCGCTGAGACGATCGCCGCCGCCGCTGCGCTTGCCGCGGACGGAACCAACCCGCCGAGCGACCTGAACGGTGACGCCGACTACCGGCGTCACCTCGCCCGGGTGCTCACCGGGCGAGCGCTGCGGGCTGCTTCAGGCGTGGCTTAGTTCTGCGGCGTCATCCGTCGATCGGTTCGCCTGCTGGTTTCGCGACCCACGACTGAGCGCGCACCATCACCCCTGACGCATTGGGACGGAAGAACTGGTCTTCGTCGAGACAGACCTGTGGGGCAGCCTTGAATTCTCCGCACACGAGTTGGGGAGGCCCCCAGAGCATCGGCCCATGGAAGTTCTCCGCCAGCTTGACCACCTTCGCCGCGCTGGTGTTGTCCGGTCCGACTCTGTTCATGAACTTCACCGATGTGAGGATCTGCGAGTAGGTCGTGGACATCCAGGGATCATCCCGGAGACTCGCGGGAACGCCGATCTCTGCGAACACCTTGTGGAGCGCCTTCGCGGCAGGATCAGTCGGGTCGTCGTAGAGCGTTGATCCGACGGCGTAGTACCAGCGCGGAAGCGACCCGCCGTCTGCCTTGGCGATTTGGGGCCCGATACAGGTGACGTTCGCCAGCACCGGCTTGTTGATGTTGAGCTCCTTGAGGGCCTTGTCGAAATTCGCACAAATTGGTCCACTCGCGCCAAATTCGATCGCGTCCACGCTCGAAGCGTGCGCGGCCTCGAGTGGCACGGTGAGATCCGTCTGTGAGGGATCAAAGGTCACGACCGTCGACTTCACGTGCTCGAGAGTCAGGCCATCGCTGATCGCCTTGTCGATGGGTGCCGAGCCTGGAATATTCTCGTTGATAATCGCAACGGACTTTGCCTTCAGGTCCTTCGCGAGAAATGTCGCCAGCGGACCCTCGAGCGACGTGCTCGAACCGTAGAGCCAGACGGCCGTCTTGTAGCCTGAATCGGTTGTCGAGCCGGCGAAGAGGTTCAGGAGCTTCTTTGTCGGCGCAAGCGCCTGTTCGAAGGCCTGGTTGCCGATCGTGACCGGACCGGCGACGATCTGTTGGATCTTGGGGTTGTTCGCGAACTTCTGTCCGCAGGCTGCTGCTGCGGAGACCGTGTCCGGTATGAAGCACTCCACGAGCTTCAGCGGATGTCCCGCCACTCCGTCGAGGTACTGATTCACGTACTTGACCGCGAACTGGGCACCCAGCGTGGCCTCCGGGGCAAGGTCTGCACTGCCCCCCTGCTGATTGACCCAACCGAGGTAGACGGGAGACAGCTTCGGGTTGGCAGCCCCGGCTTTGCCGCCGACGTAGTGCACATAGTTCGTGACGGGCCAGCCCGGCGTCGTCGCGGCAGCCGGTACAGCCGACTGAGCTTCTGCCGTGCCAACCGAACCAGCCAGCGGCAGGACAGCCGTGCCAATCGCCAAAACTGCGGCCGTGATCGACGGGAACATTCTCCGACCTCTTGGCTTTGCAGAAGACAGATCCGACATCCCCGATACCGTCATCAGGCCCCCAATCAGAAATCTGCGAGGTCTACGTTGTCCGCGCGGTCACGCCGGCAACCCGACCTCCCCTGCGCTCTTGCTCCCCCTGCGCCTCCCGAGGGAGGACCACTCCGGAAGCTAGCACATGCGGAGGCAAAACGGAACGTCTGTCTTCCGCTTCCATTCGTGGTGCATGCTGGAGGGATGGCATCGTCTCCGGTTCCACCTCGGCGTATGCGCCGCGACGCGGAGTTGAACCGGGAGCGGCTCGTGCAGGCGGCGAGAGAGATGTTCGCCGAGCGCGGGCTCCGGGTCACGCTCGCCGACATCGCCAACCGGGCCGGAGTCGGCGTCGGTACGTTGTATCGAAACTTCGGGAGCCGCGAGGCGCTCTTCGACGGGCTGTTCGAGGAACTCTATGACGAGAGCCTCGAGAAATACGAGGAGATTCATCGCAGAGCGCTGGACTGCCCGGATGCATGGCTCGGGTTCGTGCAGTACCTGCAGGGCGCGCTGGAGACGATGATCAATGACCGCGGCTTGTGGATCCTGATGTTCCAGCGCTCCAACTCGGCCAAGGACCGTGCCCGCCCGCAAGAGCTGTTCTGGCGCTACACCCCCGAGCTGATCTCGCGAGCCCAAGCGAGCGGCCAGTTGCGGAGCGACCTGCGCCCGACCGACATTCCCGTGCTCCAGACCATGTTGCTCGCCGCGCTTGAGCTCACCTTCACCCACTCCAGGGAGGCGGGGAGCCGCTATCTCGGGTTGCTGATCGACGCGTTGCAGACCAGCCGGGGTAAACCCAGCCCTCTGCCCGCCCCGGAACTGAGCCCGGATGAGATGGACGAGGCGCTCCTGCACAGGTACGACGGGCCGGGCTGATTCCGCCTCGCGGGGTCCGGTGCGGCTGCTTCTCAACGGGCCCGAATCCGGAACATGGGATTCCGTTTCTGGTTGAGAGGGGATATGGTTGGCCCGCACGAGGCAGGTCGTTCGGGCGTGTCGGAGGGGGAGGAAGACGTGAAGACGAGTGAAGAGCGGATCCTGACAACCCATACGGGAGCGCTCTACAGGCCCCGGGACCTGGAGGAGTTGCTCAAGGCGAAGATCCTCGGGCAACCCTACGACGCCGACCTGCTCGAGCAGCGTCTCCGCACGGCGGTCGCCGAAGTGGTGAGAGACCAGGCCCGTTACGGCGTCGACATCGTCAACGACGGCGAGTTCTCCAAGCCGTCGTGGACCTCCTACGTGAGCGAGCGCCTGAGCGGGTTGGAGTACCGGGATCGACCAATTTCCGTCGAGTCGTCCCTCCCGGGGAAGGACGTGGAAGCGTTCGGCGACTTCTATCACCACTACGGGCACATCTGGCCGCTCGAGGACTGGGAGATCGGCCCTGCCGGGGATTACCCCGTCGCGCCGGTCGTGACCGGCCCGATCGCCTACGCCGGTCAGGAGGCTATCGGCCGGGACATCAAGAATCTGAAAGACGCCATGGAGGGCGTGTCGGTGGAGGAGGGGTTCCTCCCCGTCGTCGCCCCTGGCAGCGTCCAGCCCGTGCTGGCCAACGAGTACTACCCCGACGACGAGTCGTACTTCGGGGCCATCGCGGACTGTCTTCACGAGGAGTACAAGGCGATCGTCGACGCCGGGCTCGTGGTATCGATCGACGACGCCTTCATGCCGTACCTCTACGACCTGCGCGGGGACTGGTCGCTCGAGGACTTCCGCGCGTGGGCCAACCTGGCCGTCGAGGCGCTCCAGGCCGCGCTCGCCGGTATCCCGGAGGACCGCGTCCGCTACCACATCTGCTGGGGCAGCTGGAACGGGCCGCACTCGGCGGACGTGCCCCTCCGTGACATCGTCGACCTGGTTCTGCGCATCCCCGCTCAGGCCTACAACATCGAGTCCGCGAACCCCCGGCACGCCCACGAGTACAAGGTGTGGGAGGACGTCAAACTCCCGGACGGCAAGATCCTCATCCCCGGCGTGGTCGAGCACGCCACCAACATCCTGGACCACCCCGAAGTCGTGGCCGACCGGATCCGACGCTTCGCCGACATCGTCGGCAGGGAGCGCGTGATCGCCGGCACCGACTGCGGCCACCGCGGCCGGGTGCCGCGTGAGCTTGCGTGGGCCAAGCAGCAGGCCATCGCCGACGGCGCCGCGATCGCCACGAGGCAACTCTGGCCGTAACAAACATCGACCACATCATCCGCGATCACCTCTCACTCCGAACAGTTGTCGCTCGGCAAGGCGGAGCGACACCCCCTTACCGGGTCGAGAACGTCGGTCGGCACCTGCGCGGCCGGAACAGACTCCCACCACCTGTAAGGAACTGGCAGAGAAATGACAGATCGCATGATGGATTCCCCGGAGCAGGAGCCACCGGAGAGGCGCGACATGGCACGGCGGAGGCCGGCGCGGATCCTCGGCTCTGGGGCAGTTGCCACAATCTTGTTCGCCCTGGCCGGCTTTTCCCTGGCCAACATCGGACCCCAAAGCGTGCCCCAGAGCAGCCATCACAGTCGCCACGTGAGCAGCCGCCGCACCGTGACCCACATCAGTCGGCTGATGACAGGTCGGTCGATGGCGCAATCGGGGACCGCGTCACCCGGCGTGACCGAGTCAGCCGTCATCGGCGATTCGGATCGGTACAAGATCTCGATCTATGACCTTCGCCGCAACGGCCCTTACGTCACGTTGGACTTCGGGATCGTATGCCAATCGGCGGGCGGCAATCGCTGCCAATCCAGGGTCGACTTCGATGGCTCGAACTTCGCCAACTCCAATGTCTTCAACACGGTGGCTGGAGTCGAGTTGGTCGACCCCGTCCAGCAGAAGGAGTACCAGGAAGTTCAAGACAGCAAGAACGAATTCTTCTGTTCTGGAGTCCCGTCATCGATACCCGTCGGCCCGACGACCCATCTGGCCTGGGCCAACTTCGCAGCGCCGCCGGCATCGGTCAAGTCGCTGGACGTCGCCTTTGTAAACGGCGGGCCCCAGTTCTCTGCCCTGCCGATCACCCGAGGAGCGGCCCGGGACCCCTCAGGACCACGAGTCGTCCCGGCCGCCCACTCCCACTTCGATCGCCCGGCCGGTTCCGGCAACACCGCCGGCCTCAAACTGCCCGTCCTCGACCTCGTCGACAAGGCCGGTAGCGGCGGCAGCTGGAGCTACACCGAGAGCGGCGGACAAGCCACGATGACCCTCAGCGCCGACGTCATGTTCGACTTCGGCAAGGCCGACCTCACCCCCGCTGCGCAGAGCGTCCTCGCCACCGTCGCCACCAAGATCCGCTCCGGTGGTCAAGGCACCGTCACCGTCACGGGATACACCGATTCGATTGGCCCCGCCTCGGTCAATATCCCGCTGTCCGAGGCCCGCGCACAGGCAGTCGTGACCGCCCTCCGTCCCCTGGTCGCAGGTGCCCCCGTCACCTTCCAAGCCATCGGCAAGGGCTCAGCAGACCCCATCGCCCCCAACACCAACCCGGACGGCTCCGACAACCCCGCGGGACGCGCCCAGAACCGAAGGGTCACCCTCAGTTTCGGCGTCAACAACGCCGCTGCTCTGGCCAGCACCCTCGCCACCGGCTCCACCTCTACGGCACCGATGCCGGCAGGCTCCTCGTCGGACTATGTGGCCAATGCGTCTGCTGTGCAACAGATGGACCACTACCACGTGACCGCCAACAGCCTGGTCCGTGAGGGCAACTTGGCCGTCCTCCACCTGACCATTACCTGCACTTCGGCGACCAAGGACAGCGGGCCTGGCTCCGCAAAGACCTGTGAAGGGGCGTCCGACCTGAGCGGAACAAACACCATTCCCCCTCGGGCGAACAGCCCTTTCGCCGACCTCAACTCGATTACCGGTATCTATCTCACCGATCCCACGGGAAAGCAGATCTACGCCCCCGTCCGAGATTCCAGGTCAGCCCCTCTCGCCACCATGACTGACCCTGGATGGCCGGTCGGGAACTCCTACCCCTTCTGGATGTATTTCCCGGCCCCCACCAACGTCGGATCGGTCACGGTGCAACTACCGGGTGGATCCGCACACATCTCGAATATCCCGGTCACCAGCGGCAACAACTGACGACGCCGGCTCACGGACGCCACACAAGTCCGAGCCGTTCAGCCCTTGTTGCGGAGTCGATGTAACCCTGATGTCACCTCGACCGGCGTACTGCTGTCGGCATGAGCTCCTACAGGGCTACAACGGACAACAGCACCCACGTCAGGCGCCGGCTACGACGACCGTTGCCACCCCAGGCTGCCGCAGTCGCCCTTCTCGCCACAGCCAGCATGGCCCTCCTCGCGACGGCTTGCGGCGGGAGCCCATCCTCCACGGGTTCGGGCGGGTCACCGAATGCCCGGGGGTCCGCCTCCCAGCAGCCACTCGCCTTCTCTCATTGCATGCGCTCGCGAGGCGTATCGAACTTCCCGGACCCGAACACCAGCGGCAACTGGCCGAAAGTCCAGGTAGAGAACGCAACCAACGACCCCCGATACCAAGCGGCGAGCCAGGCTTGCGGGCACCTACTCCCCTACGGCGGACCCGGCGTCCCGATGAGTCCGGCCGTTGTGAGCCAGCTCCAGACGGACATGGCGAGATTCGCCGCGTGTATGCGTTCCCATGGGGTGTCGAACTGGCCCGGCGCCATCGACCAAGGCACGGAACGGGTGTACTTCGACCCCGAGAGCGCCGGAATTGACCCCAATTCGCCGCAGATCAGCCCCAAAATACACTCATGCGAGCGCGTGATCCCCGCAAGCCTCGGCCGTCCGCCAGGTACCTAGAGACCGCTTCAGTGGAGTTCGCATAGCTGGTCGCTGAGATCGCGAAGGCGTCCCCTCGCCGTGGGGTCGTGTGCTTGTTCGTGCGGGGCGGCTTCGCGTTCTCCGCTGAAGTAGCGGCCGGTCACACATTCGAGGTCGGGATCGGCGATAAGCCGTAGCGTGGCGGCGGTGCCATCTTCGAGTGAGCTGGTGGTGCCGATAGCGGCGTTGTTGACCAGCCCGTCCAGACGCGGGTAGCTGCTGACCACCCTGTTCAGTAGGCGACCGAGCGGGCAGGCGCTCGAACCCGATAATTCTTCACTGACGGCTCTCCCGCAGAGCTTTTGGCAGCGTTTCGTGTCTCTGCGATCCATGTCCGGGCCGGATCGAGCGGATCACGTTCGCTCAACACGGCTATTCTTCTCGCGCCCAGCTCTGGTCAGGCAGCGGGAGCGCCCGAAACAAGTGAATGTCTTCGTTGGTTCACTCCGTCATCCGGTCGGCAGTGCCACCGGTCCGAGAACATCCCTCGTTCTCTATCTCCTGGGCGCGGGACTCGTATTGACACTCTTCGTGGCAATTACGGCTCTCTACGGGCATCCTCTCCTGCCAATTGACGACGCCTATATCACCGTGCATGACGCCCAGGTGCTGATGCTCCACGGCGGGCATGACCCGAACTACCTCGGGGTCTCTCCTCTGGATGGCGAAACCAGCCTGGTGCATCTGGCCCTGGTCGCATTGTTTATTCCGCTCGGCGGTGAATGGGCCTCCTACGTCGTGTCCTGGCTTGCCATCTTGGCGTATGTGCTCGGCGTCATCCGGCTGACACGGGTACTCAAGCTCGGGTTCATCGGGATGGCCTTGATGGTGGGGATAGCCATCACGACGGGCGCTATGGGTTATCAGCTGCTCAACGGGCTCGAGACAGGCCTGGCCATGGCGACGGGCGTCTGGTTGCTGGCATTGGCCCTCGAGCGAGAACACCTCATATGGTTCGGACTTCTCTGCGGTACCGCCCCATTCGTCCGACCGGAGCTTGGCTTGCTTTCCGTGTTGCTCATCGGGGTAGTCGGGTGGCAACTGGTCCGAGCGCGCGATTACCGCGACCTGGCTCTGGTCCTGATTGCGGCGGTGGTCGCGGCGGCCCCCTGGTTACTCTGGTCGGGCTTGGCGACCGGCCACCTCCTGCCCACAACGATCTCGGCGAAAGCGGCCTGGTTCGCCGAACAAGGTCTTCCGACATCGATCAAAAGGCACGTCTTCTGGTTGGCCTTCTGGAATTTCGGTCGACAGGTCGGACCTTTACTACTGGTCGCACCTTTTCTTTTGGCATTTCTCGTGGGACGGGTCGCCCTCTTTTTCGGGCTGGCCTTCTACGGCGTCTACTTCTACCGGTACTCCGAAGAGCTGAGCTTCTACTTCTACCGGTACCAGTACGTCCTCATACCCGTCCTCCTCGTGGGACTGGCGTGGTTGGTCGCTCGGTCTTCACGCCTGTGGCGGGGAGCGGGGTTGTTGCTGGCGTCTGCCTCACTGGTGTTCGCGCTGGTGACGTTCTCGGGGCACTGGGCTGCGTGGACCGGGAGTCGCAAGTTCACGGCCACCCAACTGCGTCCGGTAGCTGAGTGGGCCGACGCCCACATCCCGAAGACGGCGGTCGTCATGATCCACGACGCCGGCTACATCTCGTTCGGCTCCGACCTCCATCTGGTCGACCTGGTCGGGCTCAAGACCCCCGTCGCGGTCGAGCTCAACAAGCGCGACATTGCGGCGGAGACCGACTGGCCCGGGCGAGCGAACGCACTCGGCAGTTTTGCTCGATTGGAACACCCCCAGTACCTGATCGTCTTGAAGGGTTGGGACTACGACTTCGGGATAACTCAGGCCCTTCGGCTGAAGGGGTGGCGGCTCACCGCACTTCGCGTCGTGTCCGGTCCGGTCGGTTACAACGTGTACGCGATGGCGCCGAGCTGATCTCCGCCGCCCTGACGTAACGACTACGGATGACGGCGCCGGGAGACCCGGATATGCTCCTGCCCGCCAGAGCACAGGCTCGCTGTCGTATTGGGTTTTATCGGGGGCAAGATCATTGGCGCTTATTTTCTCGTTCGACCATGCGCACGGGCGACCGCCCTTGGAGCTGAGGCGCCTGCTCGGCGGCAAGGGGGCGAACCTGGCCGAGATGGCCTCCGTGCTGGGGCTCTCGGTCCCGCCCGGTTTCACCATCACGACCGACGCCTGCCGGGACTACTTGGCCGGCGGGTGGCCCGAGGGCCTGTCGGCGGAGCTGACGAGGCATGTTCGTCGCCTGGAGAAGACCATGAGTCGGCGGGTCGGGGACCCGGACGATCCCCTGCTCGTCAGCGTCCGATCGGGTGCCGAGATCTCCATGCCGGGAATGATGGACACGATCCTGAACCTCGGATTGAACGATTCCTCGGTCAAGGGACTGACCGAGCGCACCGGGAACGAACGATTCGCGTACGAGTCCTACCGGCGCTTCGTGAGCATGTACGGCCGGATCGTGCTCGGCATCGACGGGCGGCTGTTCGACGAGGCCTTCGAGGGCCTGACCGGCAGAGACGGCGAGGGGGGCCACGCTGAGCCCTCGGCACCGGCGCTGGCCCAGCTCGTCGAGCAATACCAGGAACTGGTCGAAGCCGAGACCGGCACGCCCTTCCCCCAGGCTCCTCTGGAACAGCTTCGGGGGGCGATCGAGGCCGTGTTCCGTTCCTGGAATGCCCCTCGGGCGATCGCCTACCGGGAGCGGGAGCACATCGATCACCATCTCGGCACCGCCGTCACCGTGCAGGCGATGGTGTTCGGCAACCGGGACAACCGCTCCGGGACAGGCGTCGCCTTCACCAGGGATCCGGCCACCGGCGAGAAGACGCCGTACGGCGATTTCCTGGTGAACGCCCAGGGCGAGGATGTTGTGGCCGGGATCCGCAACACGCTTCCGCTGTCGGCCATCCGGGAGCGGTTCCCGGAAATCTACAAGGAGCTCACCGGCGTCTTTGCCAAACTCGAAGCGCACTACCGCGACATGTGCGACACCGAGTTCACCATCGAGCAGGGCAAGCTCTGGATGCTGCAGACCAGGGTGGGGAAGCGGAGCGGCAAGGCGGCGTTGAAGATGGCCGTCGACATGACCCGCCAGCGGGGCTGGCGCATCAGCCGGGAAGAGGCGGTGGCCCGGGTCAGCGCCGAGCACATCGACCAGGTGCTCCACCCCCAGTTCGCCGAGCGGCCCGCCACGGTGCTCGGCCGGGGCCTGGCGGCGTCACCGGGGGCGGCCGTCGGCAAGGCCGTGTTCAGCGCCGACGAGGCGATCGCCGCCGGGGCCCGGGGCGAGCGGGTGATCCTGGTCCGGAACGAGACGTCGCCCGACGACATCGCCGGCATGATCGCCGCCCAGGGTGTCCTCACCACCCGCGGCGGGCTGGTCAGCCACGCCGCCGTGGTGGCCCGGGGTTGGGGCAAACCGGCGGTCGTCGGCGCCGAGCAGCTCCGGATTACCGAGTCGGGCTTCCTCCTGGGTGGAAGTGCGGTGGCGGCCGGGGAATACATCTCGATCGACGGGAGCACGGGTGAGATCGCGCTCGGCGAGGTGGCGCTCGCCCCGCCCAGCCCTCCGATGGAGTTGAAGGTGCTGCTCGGCTGGGCCGACCGGATCCGCAAGGGCAAGCTGGCGGTGCGGGCGAACGCCGACACCGGCGCGGACGCCGCCACGGCCCGTTCGTTCGGGGCAGAGGGCATTGGCCTCTGCCGCACCGAGCACATGTTCCTGGAGGGGGACCGCCTGCCGATCGTGCGACGAATGATCCTGGCGGCCGACGGCCCGGAGGAGCAGGCGGCGCTCGAGGAGCTACGCGAGGCGCAGCGGGAGGACTTCGAGGCCATCCTCGTGGCCATGGACGGGCTACCGGTGACGGTGCGCCTGCTCGACCCGCCCTTGCACGAGTTCCTGCCTTCGATCCGCGACCTCGAGCTGAAGGAGGCCACCGTGGGCCTCGACGAACAGGAGAAGCAACTCCTGGGGGCGGCTCGAGCCTGGCAAGAGATGAATCCGATGCTCGGCTTGCGCGGTGTCCGTCTCGGCATCATCAAGCCCCGGTTGTACGAGATGCAGGTCCAGGCGCTGATGCAGGCTGCCGCAGCGCGGGTAGCCGCCGGCGGCCACCCGAAGGTGGAGGTGATGATCCCGCTCACCGTGACCCGTCGGGAGTTGGCCCTGGCGCGCTCGTGGGTTGAGGCCACCATCGCCGAGGAGACGAAGGACCTACGACGCAAGCCGCAGGTCCAGGTGGGCACCATGATCGAGACGCCTCGGGCCGCCCTGCAAGCCGGCGAGTTGGCCGAGGCGGCCGACTTCTTCAGCTTCGGCACCAACGATCTGACGCAGATGACCTTCGGGTTTTCACGCGACGACGTCGAGGGCCGGCTGATGAGCGCCTACCTTCAGCTGGGCCTGCTCGAACGCAACCCGTTCGAGAATCTCGACGAAGTGGGGGTGGGGGAACTGGTGCGCCTGGCGGCCCAACGCGGTCGGGCTGCACGTCCCGGGCTCAAGATCGGCATCTGCGGTGAGCACGGCGGTGACCCGGCGTCGATCCGATTCTTCTACCGGGAGGTGGGGCTGGACTACGTGTCGTGCTCCCCCTTCCGGGTGCCGGTCGCCCGGCTTGCCGCTGCCCAGGCCGTGCTCGGCGAGACCGCCTGATCGCCGAGCCGCAGGTTCCGCCACCGACCTCATGGTGCCTCACGAGGCGCGCTCAGCTCGCCATCGAGGGCTTTCTTGATCGATGACATTCCACGCTCGGCTCGGGAGGTGCGGGCAGTCTCCGGGTCGAAAACCTCCCCGAGAACCCTCTTGCAGTGGAGGTACACCAGGGCATCCATGGCACTAAGGAAGGGTCGGTCGGCTGGGAGGACGCTGGAATCAACGGCGGCCAGAAGGCGGGTGGCCCGACCGAAGTCGCCGCGATCGAGGGCGACTTTGGCGAAGCCGATCAGGCAAATCGCATCGCCCCGAGGCACCGCGTGGTCGCGCATGATGGAAGTGAGCGTCGCCAGATGCTGTTCGGCCTCGGCGAACTGCCCCAGCGCCGATGCAAGCATGGCGTCGGACAACTCGCCGTTGAACTGTGCAACCGGGACGCCTGCGGGCGGGGTTCGAGACTGCAACTCGAGCGCCTTTTGGGTGTCGCCGTAGAGGGCGAACACGCCCGCCGTGGCAGGTGCGGGCGTCGAGTCGCCAAGGTCCGCCAGCCAGTCGTCGAGAACGGCCCGGGCCTCGTCGCGGCCATTGGCTCGCCGAAGGCGGGACACATAGCGGATGAAGTTGAGCATTGGGTCGGGCGGCATGCCGATGCTGGCATCGATCTCGACAACCCGCTCGAAAAGACGATCGCTCCTCGGGGAGTCGATCATCGACCAGTACATCGCCTGCAAGTAGTGCGCCTCGGCACCGATCCAGCTGTGGGGGTCGGCCAGCGCCGACGCCTGGGCGCCGTACGCGTTGAACGCCTCCCAATCCCCCGCTTGCCACGCGGCCTCGCTTCGCAGGAGCAACGCCATGGCGCGGTGGTCGCGATCCTCGGCCGGCAGGGCCGCCTCCAGCTCCCGTCCCCAGGTCATCATCTCGCCGAGCCGCACGAAGGAGAACCAGTAGCCGGACATTCGAACAGCTATGCGGGCAGAGAGGTCGTAGCGTCCCTGTTGGCGACACCACTCGAGCGCCGCGGTCAGGTTGTCAGCCTCGGTCACCACCGGTGAGGTGGCACCGCCGCGATGGTGCCGTACTTGCTCTAGTGGCAGGGATTCGATCCACTCGAGGTAGTGGTCCCGGTGGGTCGAGCGGAGGTGCTCCGATTCGCCGGTCTCGACGAGCTTCCCCTCGGCGTAGAGCCGGACCGACTCGCCCAGCCGGTAGCGGACGTCCTCGCCGTGATCGACCACCGAGACCAGCGACTTGTCCACAAGCGATCCCACCAGTTCCATCGCCCGGGGATGGCAGACGGCCTCGGCGGCCCGGAGCGAGAACGACCCGCGGAACACCGCCAAACGGCCCAACAACAACCG
>Ga0123355_10002676_pt1 | contig 25270 bp, 28 predicted proteins | sample TergutEmb28metaG_3_FD_89872 | JGI IMG/M metagenome (GOLD analysis project Ga0123355, IMG submission 89872) | Embiratermes neotenicus P1 segment gut microbial communities from Petit-Saut dam, French Guiana - Emb289 P1 | ecosystem: Host-associated > Arthropoda: Insects > Digestive system > Gut ...
GGTGTTTCTTTTCAGTCACCTTAATTAAAAATTAGCAGAGTAAAAAGTAAAAAGTTTAGTTAGCAGGGCAAACCGGCTTTTCCATTGCACTTCAATGAAAGTTTACTTTATGAGATTTGTGTGGTGATATTTGGTGTAGTTGCTTTTTGAGTGGGTGGGTTTTTGTTTTTGTGACGTTGGTTGTGTTTGGGTGTTTTGTTTGATGTTGTGGTGTTTTGGTGTGTTTATGGTTTTGTATGGTGTTGGAGGTTATTCGTGGAGATAGGCGTCTGGAGATATATGTCGTGATTTGTAATATAGTTCAAATATTCTTGGCGTCTTATTACTACAAAAGAAGGAGGAAAACAACGATGGTGAAGAGTAATATGAACGAAGAGAAGATAAAGCGTGTGCTCACCGAACCCAAACTAGCATCTATCAAAACAATGCTCGAAAAAGACCATGCAATAGACTGTCTGCTCCTACTCTATGTTGGACGCGGAAAATGGAAAGATGCCAAAGGTTTCATGCAAGACAACAACTTGACATTAAGCGACGGCACCTTTAGAGCAAGAATGATCGAGATCGAATCTTTGGGTTTGGCTAAAAGCGAACGCATCGACCCGCTCAAAAAGTACTATACCAAAACTGAACTGGGCGAATGTGTTGCAAAGTTACTTCTCGGATTCTTCGACGAATTAACGCCATAAAAACCCAAATTTCATACTTCCACTATTTCTTATTTTTATTTATCTCTACAATATAGCCTACCCTGTGGTGTGTTGCCTTAAGTCTTTCTTTCCACAAGAGTATAACTGAGTAGAATACAAAATAGATAAATTCCCTTTTGTTGCATGTAGTGCTTGGGATGATGTGAGGCGACGGCTTCGAGCCCCTGGCTGTGAGAGCTCGTCATTCATCGCTGACCCATGTCTTTATAGTTTTGTAGTTTTTCTGATGTTTTTTGCTTTTTTAACCTTTGAGTTTGCCTGAATTTTTGCTAAAAGTTTTTATAGCGTCGCTCCCATTGGAAATCGTCACATTACCTCATGTATCAAAGCTATCCAGCTTTTAGAGACATCATGAAAAAACAAGTTGTGACAGAAGAAAAACAATAATGCAAATTCAAACATTTAAGGATCTACCCTTACATCCAGAAGTTCTAAGGAGTCTAACAGAACTCGGATATACTACCCTTTTTCCGATTCAAGCACAAGCCATCCTGCCTCTATCCCAAGGCAAAGACGTTATCGGCCAAGCCCAAACCGGAACCGGCAAAACCGCTGCTTTTGGCGTCCCCATGGTCCAGGGTCTAAACCGCGACATCCGCGGCGTCCAAGGACTCGTTTTAGTCCCCACCCGCGAACTAGCCGTACAAGTCGCCGATAACATCGCAAAATTCGGCAAATACTCCCGAGTCAAAGTTCTAGCCGTCTACGGCGGAGAATCCATCAACAAACAAATCCACACCCTAGCCAGTGGAGTCCAAATAATCGTGGGCACTCCCGGCAGAATAATCGACCTCATGGAACGCAGAGTACTCAACTTAAACACCATCCGCTTTGTCGTACTCGACGAAGCCGACCGCATGCTCGACATGGGATTTATCGAAGACATGGAATTCATTCTCTCAAAAACCCCCCGTGACCGCCAAACAGGCCTCTTTAGTGCAACCATGGACGAAAACGTCATGCGCCTAACAAACAAATACATGCGCAACCCAGAAAAAATCTTTGTCAGCAAAGACGAAATCGCCCTAACCCAGATGAAGCAATACTACCTAGTCGTCAACCAAGGCGGCAAACTCAACGCACTCTGCAACCTCCTCCAAGACAGCCGTGTCGAAAAAGCCATAATATTCTGCAGAACCCGCCATGAAACCAGCCGCTTAGCCGACCAACTCTACAAACGCGGATTCCGAACCCAAGTGCTTCATGCAGGTTTCACCCAAGCACAACGCGACCGCTCAATCAACGAATTCCGCCATGGCCGACGTAACCTCCTAGTAGCAACAGACGTTGCCGCAAGGGGTCTAGACATACCCGACATAACCCACATATTCAACTATGACGTCCCAGCAGACCCCCCAGTATATTTCCATCGCATCGGCAGAACCGCACGTAAAGGCGAAGACGGCACAGCTATCACCTTGGTAAACTATGGTGAAATGGCCAACTTTAACAACATAAGAGCCCTAACAAAAACCCGCATCGAAGAAATCAAAGGCAAAACAACCACACAAGAAGACTCACCCATACAGAGCTTCTTCTAACAGCTCTTTCTTTATTTGTATGTGTTGACTTTTAGCTTTTGTCCACACAAGGGTTGTTGTGGACCCCAGCGGTGCATCATCTACAGTTGATCTTTCAACCGGCACTGCATTTATCAATCTCCAAGCAGGACCATATAACCAATACTATACCAAAACACCAAGCACCCCAATCCGATTGTTGCAACAAAGACCCCTGTCAATGTAAACCCTGTAAAAACAAGGCGTAAAAGAGGAATGGTTTAAACCCTGACAGGTTTGTTTTTGGTCTATAGGTTGTGAATTGTTTATGGTAGCGATGGAGGGGTTTTTGGCTAGATAAGTTTTTATGCCGCTTTGGAACTCTACTCCCGAATATTAAAGGATGATTCAAAAGATGGCCCTACAAAAAGGAGATTTCATTCTTATCGATTATGTAGCGAAAGTTAAGGAAACAAATGAAGTTTTCGATACAACCAAAGAAGATGTCGCCAAAAAAGAGCGCCTCTACAGAGAGGGTGAATTCTATGAACCTAAACTCGTCGTCGTAGGTGAAAGTTGGGTTTTAAAAGCCCTCGACGAAGCATTATTAACCGCCGAAATCGGCAAAGAGACAAACGTAGAGATACCTGCAGACAAAGCTTTTGGTCCCCGTGACCCCGAGAAAATCCGTCGGGTCCCCATAAAGCAACTATACGCCAAAGAAATCAACCCAGTTGTCGGTGCACGCATTGAATTCCAAGGTAAAACAGCCACCATCCGCTCCATAGGTGCGGGACGGGTGCTCTTGGACTTTAACCCCGCCTTGGCAGGCCGTACCCTTATCTACGATCTAACTGTAAACAAAAAACTCGATGTTGCAGAAGAAAAAATCAGTGCCCTAATTCACCGCAGAGTTCCAGTAGTTGAGGAAAGCAAGTTTAAAATAACAATCCACGCCCAGAACCTAACCATCGACATGCCTGAGGAAACCTTCTACGTAGAAGGCATCCAAATTGCCAAACGCGGCATCGCCATGGATCTCCAAAAGTTTCTACCTGATTTGATTGAAACCAAGTTTGTGGAAACCTTTACATCTGAACCCAAACCTGAAGCCATTATACCCGCGGACGAAGCGCCTAAGACCCCTGAAGCTGAACCAGTCGAAGAAGCAAAAACTGAAGAGCCAAAGTAGGCTCTAACTTCTATATATTTCCGTTTCTATTAACAACCGTTTTTTACCACTTAAAAAAAGTTAAATCTATAGTCGTGTAGTATAGATACATTCTAAGCACATAAGTAGTCTGGAGGTGAGAACCAAGATGGATCACACCATAGTACATTTTGAGATCCCAGCAAATAACGTGGAGAAAATCAAGAAATTCTACGAAAACGTCTTTGGTTGGAAAATCGTCCAAGCAGGCGGACCCATTGAATACTGGATAATCCAAACTGTTCCCACAGACAACAAGGGCATGATTCTACGCCCCGGCGTAAACGGTGGTATGTACAAGCGGCAAATTCCTGAGGGCAAGTCCATCAACTACTACTCTGTGGAATCCATAACGGATTTTCTAGAAAAAATCGTTAAATTAGGCGGTAAAATCATACAACCCAAGCAGGAGGTTCCTGAAGTCGGCTGGATTGCCGCCGCAGAAGACCCTGAAGGCAATGCTTTTGCTTTAATTGAACCTCTTAAGGTTTAGCAGATTGTGCCTGTTGCTCGTGCCACGGTTTCACAGGCGTCAAAGCCTAAATTAAGCTTATGTAAGATGGTATAGCGTTCAGGCCGGATTTGAGCGGCAACTTGGAGAGCCTTTACGACATCCATGTCTTTGACCCCTAATTCGTGAGCGGTAACGGGAGCTCCAATTTTTTGAAGTGCGGCTCTGATTTGTTGCCAGTTCGATCCATGCAAAAACGCAGTCAAGATAGCTCCCACTCCGCATTGTTCACCGTGCATAGCGTGATGAGCATTTATCATGTCTAATGCATGGCTAAAAAGGTGCTCCGAGCCGCTACAGGGGCGGCTGCTACCGGCGATACTCATCGAAACACCGCAACTTATCAAAGCCTCCATCAGCATCCGGATGCCTTCTTCTTTTTTATCGATAATTAAATCTGTGTTTTTTGTGACGAGTTTGGCGCTCATCAGAGCCAAACTTGCTGCATAGTCGCCATAGTATTCGCCCTTTTCTAGATATGCCAGTTGCCAGTCTTTTACGGCAGTGAATTTGCTGATGATATCTCCACAACCGCTGACTACAAACCGCCAAGGAGCCATAGATATGATCTCTGTATCCGCAATTATCGCCAGGGGTGCATGTGCGAGAACCGAGTAGGGCCTATCTCCTTTGATAGAGGCAAGTGGACTGGCGACGCCGTCATGGGATACAGTGGTGGGTACACTTATGAATGGAATATTTTGACCGACTGAACTAATTTTTGCGGCATCAATGATAGTCCCGCCACCTACACCAAAGACAACCCGCGGCTTTAGCTCTTTTAGTTGTCTCTCAACAGCTATAAGATCATCTACGGTTGTTGATTTAACCAGAAAAAAATCTGGCGATAGTCCTGCTGTTTCAAGAACACTTGATACCGTTTCTCCTGCAAGCTTGTAACACTGTGCATCCGATAGTAGCAAGGCCTTTCCTTTAAGCCCCAGTCTGGATGCAACTTCAGGGATGCGACGAAGGGCGCCTTCCCCAATGATGACTTCGCGGGGTAATTGCATGTAATGGTAGTTTAGACTCAAGGATACCACGGTGACTTAGGGAAGTATGTTGGTATATGTTTTAAAATGTTTGGGGCATCAGTGATTATTTGGGCCTTTTCTAAATGGTGCTAAGTGATGATAGTAACCACCGTTTTGAGAGGTTGTTTGTTAATTGTTGGTTATTTGAGGCGATGGCTCTGTCTGTTAAGCCTGGTGGTTTGAATGGTTGGTAACGTGTTGTTTTTTTTCATGGCGTTTCTATGAAAGCGTAGCTTTATGAAATTTCTTTTGGGTTACATTACTCTTAGAAGCACTATGATGTTGTTTGCAACCACTATACCCAGAAACATCATGATTCCAATATAGGCGGCTTTTAGGGTGTTGTGGGCGATTTTAAAGGATTTGTCTGTTTTGTTTTTGTTATTTTTCAATGTTTTTTCGGCGACCACAAAAATTACACCTACTGCAACTGTTACTGTGATTTTTATCACTATGAATGCGGGCAGGTTTGAATGAACCAGGTCTGCTATCAGTGGGTTGAGCTCTTGTGTGCCGAAGTAGTGTGTTCCGACTGCTGTTGTTGCACAGTCCATGGAGCCCATAAAAATCAGCAGTAGACTTGTGATGTACTTGGTTATAACCTGAAAATTTGTTTCCTCCGTAGTTAGGATGCCGCCAGAACTAAACGGTGTTGCAATAGGGCGTCTATAAAAATACGGTCGAAGGAATCTAAACTGTTATTTTGTTGTTTAGTTGAGCAGCTATTAATGTATGGAAAAAAACGTTTTTATATGTTAACCAACTCGGATGGGTTGTAGCCAAAGGTTAGGCTTCTATTAGTTTTTGGATGTGAACAAACGAACTGGCGGTTAGGTTTATTTGGTTGTGGTTGATTTTTTTCCCCAAATTATTTAAGTTGACATAACCAATACCTTTCTATTCACTGTACGCCATCTACTATAGGCGGGAGTTAACCATTTGCCATACAGGATGCGAAAATATGAATAAACAACTGTTGTTTGTGGTCTTTATCGTATTTTTCTCTTTTTCAGTAGTTATCTTTCCCCAAACTGTTTGTGGCCAGACCCCAACGTCACCTGCTGTGGAGCCAACGGCTACTGACGAACCGCAACCGGCTGATTTTGATCCCTTGCTTCTTGCTGGAATTATAGCGGTTGTGGTGGTGGGTGTTGTGGTAGCAGTTGTATTTATCTTCTCTAAGCGGCGGAGTGTAAATGAGAAGAGTCTTCGCAGAGTTTCCTCCCGTGCCTTTGAGGAGTGGGTCATCAAAAAGTTCAATGGTCGACCTGGGGATTCGTCTCTGGGTGTGACTGGATTTACTGAGGGGGGTCAGCCGCTTTTAATTGTACAATCCGACCATGTGGGTTTGGTTGAGGTGCAAGACTTCGTCAAATTATTGGTGCGGGGTAGGGCTCTTAGAGGTACTGTTGTGGCTTTCAACTTTGACAGCGATACTATCGAAGCAAAAGTAGATGCCATGGACAATGAGATTGATCTCCAACTGTTACGCGTAAGTGAACTTGTGAATAAGCGTTCTGCTAATAGGCTTAAAAGTCTTGCCAGTTCCCAGGTCACCTTTGATGTTCCCTCAGCAGCCACATATGCACCCCAACCTCAAATGGATCGCGTCGAACCCATTGAAAGAATGTCTAGCATACCGATTGAATCCCAAAATGGCGACTTAAAACCTAGAGTTTTCATATCCAACAGCGACACTAAGATTGCTGATCAAATCAAGCAGATGCTGGATTTTCTCCACTATGACTATATGATAGGCGATAAAGAGGAAACAGCCGTTCCAATCCCTGAAAACAAATTCGGCTTAATGAAAAACTGCGACTGCGCCATAATCACCATCGCTGCGGCTGAACAGGAACGACGATACAGTGGCTTATATATTCTAAATTCCACTGTCACCTCCGAAATCAACGCTGCTTATCTAAAGTACAACACACAAGTGATCCTACTAGTTGAGCGTAAAGTAGAGTTGCCCCCAAACCTTAAGGGTCTAAAAAGAATCGAATACGACCGCGACGAATTATCTTTCAATGCCGCTATGGAACTAGAAAAAATTTTGATCCAATTTAAAAAATTATAACATTCTAACTTGGTTTAATTAGAACCAACGCGGCTCTTTTGCCCTCAATTTATGCTCCAGCGAACAAACCGGAAGATAGCAACTAATTCACTACTCTGTATTTGTTATGGGTATGTATGTGTATTGATGTGTGTCAATGTTTGGGGTTATTTATGCTCCCGTTGTGTTGTAGCAGTTTGGTGCTTAGGTGCCGTTTTGTGTTTGTTCTGTATCTCGCTGTCGTTGTGTCTTGTTTTGGGAAAAAAACTAAATAGGTGACAGTTACATCATAACCTATGTCATATAGCCAAAAGAAAAATTCTTCCCGAATATACGTTATCGTTGGTCTCATAGTTGCCCTCATAGTCCTTAGTGCTGCGCTAGTCTATATGGTCCAGCCGGTTCCTGCTAAGCCCGGTGTTCCGGGTGTAAAGGTGGGGGATGTTTTTACCTATTCAATACATAGCCGCTCTACTCTTGGAAGTGAGGAGGCTGTTGAACCCGATGGATTTAACCAGTTTAATCAAACCGACTACTACAAGGTTGCTATAACTGATGTCGAGGATAGTGTGGTTTCTTTTACAACAACTTGGCGGTTCATTAACGGAACTGAGATTGTCAATAACGAATGGGTAGACCTGTCCTTTGGAAATAAAACCTCTGATAATACCTTCTGGCCTATCTATGCATCAAACCTAAAGAAAGGTGATCTGATCCGTCCCCTTGGAGCCGACGGTCTCACGGTAGACTACGTTGAAACCAAACCATATGCCGACGAAAGCCGTGTTAGAAATGGTTGGTCTTTGCAGGATGTCTTCTTTGATACCACCGATGAAACTATGACTCGACAGCGCACTGAAACCAATACGGTCTACTTTGATAAAGAAACCGGTATGCTTGACATCTTAACTAATGTTCAAGGATATAATAGTCCGCAGATGAACCTTGTAATCACCTGGCAACTTATCGACTCTTCAGTTTGGAAAGTTAAATGATTAGTCAATGTGTTGGTGACTAGCGCGTCACCATCAACTATTTTCCGTTAATTTTTTTCATTTTTCTAAAAGTATGATTTGGCTCCTATGCTAAATTTTGATTCATATAAATACACGTAACCGCAACTTCACCTTGTCAGAAGCAGGCTACTAATGATGCTTATAGAAGGGCCGACAGAAGCCTTGAATAGGGAACTGTCACTGGCCTTTGCTGTTTTGTTTAGCCTTTATAAGTGCTAATTTTCCGCCTGCCTGTACTTGCTCTTTTTCTATTCTGCTTAGATTAAGGTTAACTGCTATGTTTGTACCCTTGGTTTTGTTTATGACTGTGAGGTGTTCTTTTAGGTCATCAACTTTTATTTCTAGTTCATCGTCTATAGTGATGTTATCGTAGTCTTTTTTATCCACAAACGTTAGCGGCAGGATGCCAAAGTTGACGAGGTTTGCTAGATGGATGCGGGCAAACGATTTAGCGATAATAGCCTTGATGCCTAAGTATTTAGGTGCTAATGCGGCGTGTTCGCGGCTACTGCCTTGTCCATAGTTTTCGCCGCCTACGATAAATCCTCCGTTGTTTTGTTCTGCGCGTGATGCGAAGGTTTTGTCTACATAACAAAACGTGTGGGTGCTGATTTGGGGGATGTTGCTTCGCAATGACATGATTTCTGAACCGCCGGGGATGATATCATCAGTTGTGATGTTATCGCCTGTTTTTAGAAGAACCTTTCCTTGTAGTTTTTTGGGCAATGTCGTGAAATTGGGTAGTGGTTTAATGTTGGGTCCTCGGCTGATTTCCTTGTTTGTACATTGGCTGGGTTGAATAAACATGGCATCGTTTAAGATGAACTTCTCTGGCATGATGATCTGTGGGAATTTGCCCAGTTTGCGGGGGTCAACGATTTTTCCGTTAAGGGCCGCGGCAGTGGCTGTTTCAGGGCTGACAAGATAGACTTGGGCATCTTTTGTGCCTGATCGGCCTTTAAAGTTGCGATTAAATGTGCGTAGCGATACGGCACCTGTGGGCGGTGATTGCCCAATCCCAATACAGGGGCCACAAGCATTTTCCAATATTCTTGCACCTGATTGGATGAGCGGTTCAAGTTCTCCTGTTGTTGCCAAATTCTCCATAACTTGACGTGAACCCGCTGAGACTGTTAAGCTGGTGTTTTCATGCACTTTTTTGCCTCTTAGCAATGCCGAAACGGTTTTTAGATCCCCAAGCGACGAGTTGGTACAGCTACCGATGCAGACTTGATCAACTGGTATGCCTTCAACTTCGCTGACCTTTTTCACGCTATCTGGACTGTGTGGCAAGGCGATTAGGGGTTCAAGGGTGGAGAGATCGATCTCGATGTTTTCATCATAAACTGCGTCTTGGTCTGCTTTGAGTTCCTCCCACATCATGCCGCGATGTTGCGCTTCAAGAAAAACACGAGTGTTTTTATCAGAGGGGAAAATAGATGTAGTTGCGCCTGTCTCTGCACCCATATTTGTGATGGTTCCGCGCTCGGGGACACTAAGAGTTTCCACCCCTGGACCATAGTACTCAAGAATCTTATTAACGCCGCCTTTAACCGTTAATATTTTTAAGACCTGCAGAATAATATCTTTGGCTGAAACAAACGCTTGAAGCCTGCCTGTCAATTTTATACCCACAATCTTGGGCATCTCTAAATAGAAAGGTTCCCCTGCCATGGCCGCAGCCACATCTAGGCCTCCTGCACCAATCGCAATCATACCCATGGCCCCTGCAGTGGGTGTATGGCTATCACTGCCCAGTAATGTTCTGCCCGGGCGGGCAAACCGCTCAAGATAGAGCTGATGACAAATACCATTCCCGGGACGACTAAAGATTATGCCAAATTTGGCCGCAACATCTTGAAGATAGCGGTGATCATCGGCATTACGATAGTCGTTTTGAAGCATATTATGATCAACAAAGCTGAGACTAAGCTCAGTTTTAACCTTGGACACACCTAGGGATTCAAATTCAAGATATGCCATGGTGCCAGTAGAATCCTGTGTAAGGGTATGATCGATTTTGAGCGCTATTTCTTCACCAGCAACCAATTTCCCCTCAACTAGATGATTTGCGATGATTTTTTGAGCAAGAGTCAATTTTGGCATGTTTTCTCCTCTAACCTGATAAACTTGACTACTATACGCCAAATTAGCGGAGGCAGATTTTAAGCTTCGCGTCTTGATTGAAGGTTTAAATCCTCATTTGATGATAAAACACAACAAGATCACACTTGAGGTACCATCATGTCGTTTAAGGGTAAAATGCAGGAAGCCGCAAAAGGCAAACAATCTCCCATAATCTTAGCCCTCGACTTTCCCTTCACAGCTACTGAGAACCGCAACAACATACTTATCAAAGCCCAAAAAATCCTAAACGACGTCCACCCCTACATTTGTGCCGTAAAAATCAACCACCACCTCACCCTGCCCTTGGGAACATTTGACGGTGTACAGTCACTTGTTGAACAAATCCGAGGACAAGGCTTACTAGCCATCATGGATGCAAAAGTCAACGACATAGGCGCCACCAACCAAGTTATAGCCGAATACTACTACGCCGCCGGATTTGACGCCATCATCGCCAATCCCTTTGTAGGCTGGGAAGAAGGCCTAAAACCGCTTTTTGCCGTCTCAAAACATCGCAACCGCGGCGTTATTCTATTAACATATATGAGCCACAAAGGCGCCGGAGAAGGCTATGGCCAAACCATAGTTGACCCCTTCACCGGCCAACAGATGCCCCAATATGTCGCATTTGCCAAAAAAGCAATACAGTGGGGCGCTGATGGGGTCGTGGTAGGAGCCACTTATCCTGAAAAAATCACTGAAATAAAACAAATCCTAGACGATCGTACCGCGATATATTCGCCAGGCGTTGGTGTACAGGGCGGAGGGGCAGAAGCTGCAATTAAAGCCGGCGCCACCTATATTATTGTGGGCAGAGAAATTACCCTATCTGAGGATCCGGTTGAAGCCGCCAAGCGATTGTGTGAGGCAATAAAGCGAATTTAGAATTATTTTATCTGTTGCGTTTGTTTTCCCAGAGTTCCTTCTTTAGCAGGTCGCGAACTGAGCTACGGATAACGCTACTCCTGCTTGGATACATGTTTGCTCTGACTAATTCATCTAACCCTTCCAGATAAGCCTCAGGTAAAAGGACAGTTACAAGCTTCATACATCTATCTCCCTTAACTATATTAGCCATATAACATGTGGCAAATATAAGAGTTAGCTCAAGCATCCCTGAGTTTAAACAATAGACTTCTATTTAGCCAACAGCTTCCAAACCTGCCCAAACCCCGCCATGTTGCTTATACCCTACTCATGTGATGCTAAAAACTTCAACTAGTTATTACCTCTTTTTGAGTTGAACAGTTATAGATGACCGTATTATATTACCAACAGTCCCTGCAGTTGATATGGTTGAAGTTTACGTATGTATTCGGTTTATCGGTACAATCTGGCGCGATGGTGAGTTGTAGAAATAAGGGTTGTGAAAAAGTCTCACCCTTGTTATGGTTATAATTTTATTAACTTTCTGTAACTGTGCTTAGGGTTCCAAGGTAGGTTCCGTCTAGCATGTACAGCTCTGCACTATCAACATCCACTGCTTCTGAACGTAGTATGGGTCCGATGAGGGGTTCAGTGCTGGGTTCTTTGTGTGGGTGAGTTTCGTTTACGGGTTTGCCGCCTAAGAAATCATTAAAGCTGGGCATAACATAGAGTTCTGTTGCCCTGAGTTTGATGTTGAAGTGTTTCTGAAGTGTTTCTTTAATTGACCCTGCAGTTTTGATTTGGCCCTTTTGGAGCAGAGTTTTGGCTAAAGCTTCGCTGTCTAGGGTTGTTCTTATCCACACCTGCTTTGTCATTTTATAGCCAGTGGGGTCGCGGAAAACTACCATCGGATGAAGATGCCCCATCACAAGCGTTTTACAGCCCAACAGAGTCGGTGATGGCCATGTATGACCATGAAACACGCCAACATCCCCAAATACTGCACCCGTAGCAGGCAAGAATGCGACGTTTTTGGGAAGCAGGGGTTTGAGATTAGCATCATGATTGCCTCGAACAACCGATATGCTCTCTACTTGAGCTTGAAGTTTTTTAAAAAAGTCCGGAATATCTTGCAACTCGCCCCACTCACTGGAAACCACCGTGTACTTGATATCACCCAAAATAACCAACGCATCTGGCTTATACTGAATAAGTAAACCAGTTAGTTTGGTCAGAATTTTACTGGTTTGACTTGGTACATAGATACCCCTCTTTTGCAACTCCATCTCCCAGCCGATGTGTGGATCTGCTATGAGAAGTGTTCTGCTCTTTTGATTCTTTACCATAGCGGCAGGCTGGGGTAGAAGCAGACTAAACATCGTTGCCAATCAGGCTCAAGATTTGCCTATGAAGCTTAATGTTTGCGGAAGCAACAAAATTCAGAGTTTGTTTGGGATCAAGGGGCACGTTTATGGGTTGATTTGTTTGGTCTGTTATTGTGGCTCCGGCCTCTTTAGCAATTAAAAATCCTGCGGCAACATCGGTGGTACGGATTTTACCCCGCAGATCGATAAAGGCATCTGTTATGCCACCCGCGACGTAGCAGATTTCCAATGCGTTGGCACCAAAATGGCGGGTATGTTTGATGTTTTGAATAATTTTTCTACAGTCCAGAGTTAGGTCCGTTTTGTAGGCGTTTAGATCTAACCCCACACAGGCTTCGTGTAGCATCTGAGCCTTTGAGGTATGTATGGGTTCATTGTTACAAAAGGCGCCTTCCCCGATAAATGCGCTGTAAGTTTGGTCGTGTACCAAATCTGCAACCATACCTGCATAAACATCAGCAAGATAGGGTGTGCTAGATACCGCAATTGAGGTACAGTAAAACGGCAACCTGCGGGTCAGATTGGTTGTACCATCAATGGGATCAACAGTGAGATAGCAGTCTTTGGCGGACACACCATATTCTCTAATCCCCGACTCCTCACTGATAAGCGTGAATGATACCCCCTGATCTTTTAGAGTTTCAACAATGGCTGTCTCCGATGCTAAATCCGCCGGTTTCATAAAATCGCCGCCTGCTCCTATGCCCAGATTCGGCTGAGCCTCACCCCGCGTTTTAAGACAGGGATCAATAGCTTTTTGGATGTTAACTCTACATTGCTCAAAGATGTGTTGCCAATCGAGTCGGGTATTCATTACATAACCTTCCTTCTATATTTAGGGATAAATGATAATAAGATATTGATACCAACACCAAAAACCAAGGATCCAACATCAACATCCCAACAAGCGGCTAAACAGCGCTTTCCAAAACATAAAAATTTTATCCACATATATGATGTATGGTGAATGGTTTGGTTAAGAAATCCCGTGTTCCTGCAGTGTTTAAGACGGTACTTGAAAACGTGTTTACCAAGCCTGCCACAAAATCATACCCACACCAGAAACCAAATCTGTCCGAAAAATTTAGAGGTCAACCCGTTTTTGATTTTTCTGCTTGTATTGGCTGTGGATTGTGTAGCCGAGATTGTCCCGCTAAAGCAATCGAAATGGTCCTAACAGAGGGCAAAAAGCATCCTCAACTCAACCTCTCCAAATGTGTGTTCTGCTACCAATGTGCTGAAACTTGCCCCAAAAAAGCCATTCATATCAGTTGTATATATGAGCTTGCAACCACCGATAAATCCAGTTTAGTTATGAAGCCCAACCCATCCTCACCCTCTGATTCGCCAAGCAGTCATGGATGATGCCCAGTTGACTGATTGGAGAAAAATCAGCCAAGTTAAACTGAAAATCCATGAAAACTCTTAAATTATACAAAACCTCTCAACTGGCAGGTCTTGTTAATGTCCTCAAATGATAGTCCGCTTGAAATCCAAAGTTATGATGAAAAAACGCGTATGTATTATGTTAAAACAGCTTATGGTGTGGTTCAGGTGGAAGATACTTTTGCAGAAATGTTCCCACTTTGGGCTGCAAGAGTGCTCATAACCGCTCATAACGAGAAATGGGCCGAAATCGCTGCATCCATAACCACTGGATATGCAACAAGCGTTATTGCTGCCTCCGCAGAAGCCGCTATCGAACGCACCGTGCCTGCAAGCGAGACCCCTGACAACCGACCAGGCATACTTATTCAAATCTATAACAAAGACCGTTTTGAACTCAAACACTCCCTGCTGGGCCGCATCGGACAATGCACCATGACCTGCCCCACAACTGCCGCCTTTAACGGACTGTTAGGTAAACGCGTCCTACTCATCGGCAGTAGTCTCCGCTACTTCGGCGACGGCTTCCAAAAAAAAGCCCTCATCGGCGGACGCAAATGTTGGAAAATCCCCGTCATGGAAGGCAATTTTCTTGTAGAAGACGGCTTTGGCGCCACAGAAGCAGTGGCAGGCGGCAACTTTATGATATTTGCAAAAACCATGCCTGAATGCCTCGCCGCCTCAGAAGCCGCTGTTGATGCCATCCGCGCTCAGGTTCCAGACGTAATCATGCCCTTCCCCGGCGGAGTATGCCGGTCTGGAAGCAAAGCTGGTTCATTTAAATATAAACTTAAAGCCTCCACCAACCAAGCCTACTGCCCCACCTTGCGCGAAATCGTTCCCGACACTGTGGTCCCCAAAGGCGCCACATCTGTCTTTGAAATCGTTATCAACGGCTTAACTCTGGATGCCGTAAAGAAAGCTATGCAGGTAGGTGTTGTTGCAGCCATAAACTGTCCCGGGATTGTAAAAATCTCTGCCGGTAACTATGGGGGCAAACTCGGACCCTTTAAGGCATATCTCAAAGACGCCATCGGTATCCCAGAAACACCTCAAAATCCCGTTGAGGTTGCTCCTAAAGCGACCAAAGTCTAGCTCGTTAGAGTCCGGAACTTTTATGTTCCTCATCTCAACGTAACTATTTGAATACTCCTTTCGTGAAACTAATTGAGTACCCCAAAAAAGAGCTCTTTAGAACTGTTCAGGTTACGCAAAACCATCAATGCCCTAGCGAGCAAAGAGGGCAACCACACTGAACTTATCACCATCTATGTACCGCCTGATAAACAAATCAGTGATGCACTCAACCTGTTGCGCAATGAATACGGCACTGCCACCAACATAAAATCCAACGTTACCCGCAAAAACGTGCTAGACGCCATCGTTAAAGCCCAGCAGAAACTCAAACTTTTCAAAGACCCCGGAGAAAAAGGTATCGTTATCTTCACCGGTGCTCTGCCCCAAGAAGGCGGTGGGCCCGGCACTGAGCGCATGGAAAGCTTCGTCATTGTACCCCCCGAGCCGATCAAGATTTTTCTCTACCGCTGTGACAGTCGTTTCCATACTGAACATCTCCAAGAAATGCTCCGTGAAAAAGAGACCTATGGCATTCTCCTTGTGGATGCCTCAGACGCTACCATCGCCACTCTGCAGGGCAAACGCCTCGATATCATACGACAGATGCATTCTGGTGTGGCCGGCAAAACCCGAGCCGGCGGGCAGTCAGCCCGACGTTACGAACGCCTCCGTGACATGCAACTCAACGAATACTTTATGCGTGTAGGAAATCATGCAAACGAAATTTTTCTACCCATAGACACCCTCAAAGGCATCATTATCGGAGGACCTGGACCCACCAAATATGATTTTGAAAAAGGCGACTACCTCAACTACCAGCTCAAAAACAAAATCATAGACATACTTGACACCGCATATGTGGAAGAACAAGGCGTCAAAGAAGTGGTAGATAAAGCTCCCGAAATCATGAAAAAAGTCCGCTACATCGAAGAGAAAGAAATCATGCAAAAATTCCTCTACGAAGTCGGCCATGACAGCGGATTTATCACCTACGGTGAAGCAGAAGTCCGCCGCCTCATGAACATGGGCGCAGTCCGATTGGTTCTGCTCTCAGAAGACACCGACCTCGTCCGAGTCACCGTGAAATGCAGTGCATGCAACACCCAAGAAGAACACACAATCAAATACAAGGATCTCGCAGACTTTGAAAAAGGCCTGATCGAAAAACCTTGCAGCTCTTGCAAAGCGCCTTCACTGACTATTGTGGATAAAAAAGACCTAGTAGATGACCTCGCAGATCTTTCACAACTCACCAATACAGAAGTCGAAGTTATCTCAACAGAAACCGAAGAAGGCCAAATGCTCAAAAACGCATTCGGTGGCATAGCCGCTATGTTGCGCTTCAAAATACAAAACTAACCCGATAACCCTACATCAAGACCTCCCATTTTAAACTACTGAGCAATTAGGCACCAAAAAACATAATTCTAATATTAGCCTCTGCCATTTCTATGTTCAGCACCGTGGGCCGGTCGTCTAGCCTGGTTAGGACGTTGGCTTTACGAGCCAAAGGTCGCCGGTTCAAGTCCGGCTCGGCCCACCAAAAACATCAGGTAGCCAGTTTTGATTGGTGATCATTTTGATAGTTAGTGCTTCCTCTGAGTAACTTTCAAGTTGGGCGCTAAAACCATGGTATGTTGTTACCCATAATTTTATATCTTGGCTTAACTCTAATTTTGGAGATGTGATTTCAATGGGGTATTGCTTTATTCAACCGCTTCCCTGAATCTATAAAATTTTTAGACACCACTTTGCGTGATGGTGAACAAACACCTGGAGTATCTCTTGTAGCTGAAAATAAGTTACGTATAGCCCAAAGGCTCGATGAGCTTGGTGTGGATGTTATCGAGGCCGGGTTTGCGTCGGTATCAGAGGGTGAAATGGCTGCTCTACGTTTAATCACCAATCAAGACCTGCGTGCAGAAATCAGCAGTGCCGGACGAGGCCTCAAAGGCGATATAGATGCCGTGTTAAAATGCGGCGCATCAACTATGAGTATGATCATACCTACATCCGATCTCCACATAGAATGCAAGCTCCACAAAACCCGTGACCAGGTACTTAAAGCAACCGAAGACTGTGTTCTATACGCTAAAGACCACGGGTTAAAGGTGGATTTGCTTGCTGAAGACGCCACCCGCTCCGATTTTGACTACCTAATCAAAATCTTCCAAACGGCTGTCGATGCTGGTGTGGACCGCGTAACTCCCTGCGATACTGTGGGTATCCTGACTCCCGATCGTAGCTTTGATTTCTTTAGTAAACTCACTGATAAAATCAGTGTTCCCATAGGGGTACACTGCCACAACGACTTTGGCATGGCCGTTGCCAACACCATCGCCGCCTTAGGCGCAGGTGCACAAGAAGCACATGCCACTGTAAACGGTTTGGGCGAACGGGCAGGCAACGCGGCCCTCGAAGAAATAGTCATCACCCTGCGCAGTCTCTACAAACTGAACCTAAACATCAAAACCCCCCTGCTCTACAGCACAAGCCAACTAGTCAGCCGCTTAACTGGCATCCATACGCAACCCAACAAAGCCATCGTCGGCGAAAACGCCTTTACCCACGAATCAGGCATCCATACCCAGGGCATCTTGGCTAACCCCCTAACCTACGAACCCATTTCCCCCGAACTGGTCGGTTGTACCCGCCGCATTGCCCCCGGCAAACACAGCGGATCTAATGCCATACGTGCCAACCTTGCCAACATGGGTTTAAACCCAAACGAGGAACAGTTCAACGATATCATGCAGCGCATAAAAGAATTAGGTGATAAGGGCAAAACAGTCATGGACGCTGATGTTTTAGCTATCGCAGAAACCGTTCTGGGTTTGGGTGGAGATAAACCCATCCAGCTTGTGGAAATGACATTTGTTGGCGGAAATAAAGTTACCTCCACTGCTTCGGTACGCCTAAAAGTTCAGGGCCAAGACGTCTGGGGTAGCGCTATCGGCGTCGGTCCTGTCGATGCTGCCATAAACGCCGTCAAAGTCGCTATAGCTGAAGCTGAACCCATAACCTTAGAGCAGTACAACGTTAAAGCCATCACAGGCGGCACAGATGCCATGGTTGAAGTGGTCGTGCACATGCGCAAAGCCAACCGCACAGTCACCGCAATGGGACTTCGCGAAGACATCGTTAAAGCCAGTATGGAAGCAGTCATTAGTGGAATGAATGTGCTTAAAACCGACTACAACGGTAAACCCACCCCGGCTTCTTTTTAGTTACTGGACTTTTTATGTACAAACCGCTGGTAGTTGTTTTTCTATTGCGGGAGTGTTCCGAGAGGCGAAACGAGTTGTTCTCTATTCCTGACCTGATGGCGGATGTTATTTTACATTTTTGCGGCAAAAATGTCCATCAGAGCATGATGCTCTGTTTTTTAGAACAAATGTTTTACACTCCCGATGCAGTTAACTTAAAGAACAAGCAACAAGTATACTAACCTTCGCAAACGTAAAACGGGAAAGTGGTGTAAGCAGCAAAGTGGCTCAAGCAACCTTCGAAGAAATGAGTGCATCCGACTTTTTCTATCGCAACCGAGATATCGCAGGATTATCAAACCCCTCCAGAAGCATATTTGTCGCTATCCGCGAAGCTGTAGAAAACAGTCTTGATGCTGCTGAAAGCCAAAAAATCCCCCCCGATGTCTATGTGCGCCTATCCTTTGAATCTGAAGCAACAAAAGAAACCCAAGTCTACAAGCTCCGCGTCGAAGACAACGGTTGTGGTATCCCCTCCCGCTTCATTCCCTCTGCTTTTGGACAGGTGCTCTATGGAAGCAAATACAAACTCAAACAAGCCCGTGGCACCTTTGGCCTTGGCGGCAAAATGGCCGTCCTATACGGACAAATCACAACCCATCAGCCAGTCACGGTAACCTCAAGCACTGGACAAGAAAAAATCTACATTTTTAAATTAATGATAGACATCCAGCGCAACAAACCCATAATCTTGGATCGAAAAGTCCTCATAAACAAAGACAACTGGCGTGGCACCATAATCGAATTCACACTCGAAGGCGACTATCTGCGTGCCATGCCCAAAATCATCGAGTACTTCAAACAAACCGCCATGGTCAACCCCTACGCCAACCTTACCTTCGTGGACCCCAAAGGGCGCCTATACAAATTCACCCGGGCAACAACTGTCATGCCCGAACCGCCCAAAGAAACCATGCCCCACCCCTACGGCGTAGACGTGGAGCTTTTGCAAAGACTTATCCAAATAACAGAATTTATCAACATGTCCACGTTTCTGCGCGGACATTTCCACCGCGTCGGCGAAATAACCGCAACGAAATTTTTAGAATTCGCCGGCATTCCTGCTAACAAAAACCCCAAAAAACTCAGCCATGAAGAGATCGTACGGTTGATGCAGAACCTCAAAAAATACAAAGATTTTCTGCCACCCGATGCCGGGTGCCTCTCTCCACTGGGCGAGGAACTCCTAAAAGCAGGAGTCACAAAAGAACTCAACCCCGAATACCTCGTCGTACATCAGCGCAAACCCAGCACCTATGCCGGACACCCCTTTATCGTAGAGATGGCTATGGCCTACGGCGGCGGCGTACCCAAACGCAGCAACTTTGTCATCTACCGATACGCTAACAAAATCCCCCTACTCTACGACGAAGCAAGCGACGTAGCTTACCGCGTTATTTCTAGCATGAATTGGAAACGCTACAAAGTCCAACCCGACATGCCCGTCGCCATAGTCGTGCACATCTGTAGCACAAAAGTACCCTACAAAACAGTAGGTAAAGAATTCATATCTGACCGCCCCGAAGTCAGACGCGAAGAAGCTAACGCAATACGCGAGGTTGCAAGACAACTCCAACATTTCCTTGCCAAACAAGAACACGTACATAACGAGAAAAAACGGCTAGGTATATTTAGCAAGTTTCTGCCTAAAATCGCCGAGTTCTCAACCACCCTGGCAGGAGAAACAAAAAAGCCCGACATAGAAAAACTGCTAAAGAGTGTACAGAAATATGGCACAGAAGAAGGCTAAGATAACCGAGAAAAAACAAGAAGTCCTAAACCGTCTCAAAAATTTCGGCAAAGACATCTACGACCAACTCGACCAAGGACAATTCCCCGCAGTCGCCATGCCCAGCAGAAGCACTGAAAACATCACCTACGACGAAAGCGTGCGCCAATACGTTTTAGGCGAGAAAAGCGTCGGTAGAAGCACCCGAAACATACGCCACATCAAACCCTTCACCCAATTAGCCTGGGTAGCACTGTTTAGCAACGAACTAACCAGCCAACGCAAAACCAGCACCCTAAGAGATGTCTACTATTCCGCACAAGCCTACGAAATGACGTTCCAAGACCAACAAGAATCAAACAACATCATCACCGATCTCGAAACCCTAACCGGATTTGCACGCGAAGACTTCAATATCTTCCCCGAAGAACGCAGCGCAATATTTGGCGACATCGACGTCGGCTACACCGTACCTGGCTACGAAGGCAAAACCGTAAATCTAACCAGCCATCCCGACGGCGTCCTTATCGGCCCAGCCATCACCTCAGCAGAGTTCATAAAAACCAGCGCAGACAAAGTCATAGCCATAGAAAAAGGGGCCCTCTTCACCCGTTTTATCGAAGAAAACGTACACAACAAACACAAATCCCTCCTAATCTCCTGCGGCGGCCAAGCACCCCGACAAACCCGTAGCTTCATACGACGCCTCCATGACGAATTAGGACTCCCCGTCTACATTCTAACCGACGGCGACCCCTGGGGCATGCACATCGCCCAAGTCATTATCAGCGGCTCAGCCAACGCCGCCCACCTACGCGACCTAAACACCCCCGACGCAGTCTGGAGCGGAGTCTGGGCAAGCGATATCATCGACTACAAACTACCCACCGACCCTCTCGATGAAGTCGACATCAAACGACTCTACGAACTACAAAAAGACCCCCGATACCAAAACGACCCCGTTTGGCAACGCGAAATCAAAGTATTCCTAAAAATCAAACGCAAAACCGAACTCGAAGCTTTCAGCAGATACGGCCTAACATACATCGTCGATGAATATCTACCAAAAAAACTAGAACAAAAAGCCAAAGCAGGCAAAGGCACCAAGAAAAAATAAACCCTCCAAGGCTCTCCTCATATGGCTTGATTTGCAAATTTTATCATACACGAGGTTAAATATCATCAGTAGCTACACCATTATGGTCCTGTAAGATGATTATTGTTGATAGAATCGAGAGTGGCTTGGCTGTTTGTGAAATCGATGGAGTAATGGCAGACATACCGCTCTCAAAAATCAGCCCTGGGGTTCATGAGGGTGATGTGCTAATAGACACCGGCAACGGCACATTTTACATAATCGATACTGCAAAGACCGAGCAGCGGAAAGCCGATATAACAGAACGCTTTGAACGCTTAAAGGCCCGGCATAAAAAGTAAACTATCAAGCCTGGGCTGAGTCGCTAATTTTCAAGCGTTAAGTTTAGTTTAAGCCAGATAATAGGCAAGAAATAACAAGTTGCAAGGGGCTATTTTGCTATTAGAGTTCAAATGGTTTGCTGAATTCTTCTCCACTGGTAATTTCATTGAGGCCTTTTCGGCTGCGTATTAGTCCCAAAAGTTTACTGGATAAATCTAGCTTTTTCTGAGTATAGCCAATTGTTAGCATAACTATAATCTCAAAGTTGTCTGGAATTTTGAGTGCTGTCTTAACATCTGCTTCGTTGAAGCTACCCACACAGCAGGTCCCTAATCCTTCTCCAACTGCTGTCAAAATCATATTCTCCACTGCCAGTGACGTGTCAACGGCATACCAGTTAGCTGAAGCTTTTTTGTCCCCTAAAGCCACTATGACCAGGGGCGCTTGAGCGGCAAATTTGGCATAGACCCCTTTGGCGAGGACTTGGCGTTTTTCTCTATCGCTAACTATAATAAAGTGCCATGGCTCGATATTTCGTGCTGAGGGCGCTAGCCGTGCGGCTTCTAGAATTTTTTTCAGTTTTTCTTTTGGTACTGGTTTGTTTTGATAGTTGCGTATTGAATGCCGCTCTTGAACCGCTTCAAATACATCCATATTTACGCCTTCAAGAAAATATCGAGTGTAACCTTATAGGTTTTTAGCTGATGCAAACCCCTGGGCATATAATAAACAGCCGTTTGTATATGGTCTAATGGATAGTTTAAATTCAAGTGTTCCTATCCTTAAGTCGAGTGTGAAAAAGCTTGTTCCGTGTAAGAGTCAATAAAATCGAATCCACCCGCGACTTAGACGGTAACCTAGGTAAACGAATTGAACTGCTCGAAGAACGCGAAGTCAATCCCTACATCGTGCGGCCGCAGTCTGATGATGTCAAGATGGCCCAAGACATTATGCAGGCCCTTCAAACACAGATGCCGTTTCTGCCTCAGCGCAGTCAGATGGCAACGCCTAAAATTATCCTATTCCTAACTGAACATGAATACGACAGTTTAGGCATAACCTTTGACGTTAACCAAATCTATGAAGTTGGACTTGAAAACCAAGCAATACGGTTTAGGAAAGTCTAAGCAACTCATTTCTCATTTGCGCCAGTGATGGATGCTTTGGGTGAAAAGACAACACAAACATCATACTCCGCATGGAGCTACAAATTTCTTCCAAACCTGAAATTTTACCCTCATCACAGTAAATCGGAATCGGTTCTCCACCGGTGTTCTCTTCATAGTACACATAGATAGGCAAAGCTGAGCGCTTAAATCGCACAATTTCAAAATCAAGCTTTAGCCGTTCTGCAGTTTCCTTGGCCGCTTGTTGCACAGATTCAAATCGGCTTCTACTTTGAAGCCCCGTTGAGGCATAAACTATCAATTTCCCACTATTACTGTTAGCAGTGAACATACCCTTCTCCAATCCTAATCGACGAAAAGTACTTTTAAGCCAAACCAACAACCGACCCTTTTAGACAGGGGAGGGATAACTAAAAGTGAAAAATCCATATCGGCTACATATCGTTGATTAACTGATTTTATGCGGCCCATAGGTAGCCAACATCAGAATGGTTAGATGCTGTCTTTGTGTTGCCAAATGTTAATAAAAGCATCTGCAAAACACTTTAGCATGACCAAAACCCGTGCGCACATCTACATTAGCGGTAGAGTTCAAGGTGTCTATTTTAGGCAGACTACAAAGGATCAAGCTGTGCATCAAAATGTAACTGGATGGGTGCGTAACCTTGCTGAGGGCCGAGTGGAAGCAGTTTTTGAGGGTGAAGAATCCGCCGTGAAGGCTCTAGTTGAGTTTTGTCGTTATGGTCCAAGAGGTGCCTCTGTAACAGGTATTGATGTAGCTTGGGCGCCATACCCAGCAGAGTTTACAAGCTTCGAAATAGTCTTAGATGCTTAGTTTTTTCTTGGGCACCCTAAAATGGCTGTCTCTACCGGCACTTATGTATTCTCCGCCCATACCGCGCACCGCGGATGCAATTTTAGCAAAATTCTCACTACCCAAGAACTGTTTGGGTTTGATTATGATATAATCGTCTTTTTCTTCAAATCCAAGACGATTTTCTAGTTCTTCGGGGAAGCTCATATGGATGTCATCGAGTGAACGCAACTTTGAAGGTTCAGCTGAAACGGTTGACGCTGGCGAGATTGCAGGTTTGACTGTTGGCTGTTGAGACGGTGCAGTATTAGCATAGAGTGCCGAAGACGACGCAGAAACCGGTTTAGATGCAGTAATTTGTCCGACGGCTAATGATTTCAACGAAGCATAAATTCCCCGTAACTCCTCTGAAGCCTTGTTTAGGGTAACTGTTAACTCTTCCACTCTAGCTAGAAGCTGATCGAGCTTCTCTCTGTCAGCGCTCACCATTCTCCCTCTTAACCCTAAGTACACCCAACGCCTATAAATTATTTCTATAACTGCTATAATTTCTGCTCTAACCAAGCCTAACAAGCATAGGCTGGTTGATAACTGCTAACACTATCTACTATTTGTCGTCTAAATTGGTCCAATGGTAGTCGTCAGAATTTGTTCTGCACTATCTTCTGCAACTCTGCAGAAAACATGGCTTATACCTGTTGCGATGATCCCACTCGCAAAGAGCCCAAGATACACATAGTACTCTGGAAGCAACACCAAACCCGAAAGAATCGAAACGGGCGCATACATGGCAAAAATGCTTAGACCATATGGGATAATGGGTGCGACAACCGCGAAGCAAACCGCAAAAAAGAGCAGAGCGTGGACCCAACTCTCTCTGCGCTTTAGGCAGTGTGGAAAGTCTCTTTGGAAATCTGCGCCTTTGATGCCTATAGCAACAGAAACCACTGATCCGGCAACTATCAAAAACACGGTTTCAAGCAGAATCACCACAATGGTTAATGGTGTAGGCCTAAACATAACTCCGCCGATTACCCCACAGACCAAGGCCGTTGCCAAGCTGAGAATTATGGTTAAAAAAATCTTTGGTTTGCTAAACATCTTAGCGGAGATAGGCGAGGCAAACAGATACCACATACTTCTACCCTCCAACCCAGGCAATATACTTCCCACACGGCTCGCTATTAACAGGCTTGGACCCAGCACTATTATCGCAAATAGAATAAAGTAACCTGCCATCGGTGTGGGGCCGTTGGTTTGGACTCCAATTAGGGTGCTTATAGAGATCGAGGCAAACATCATTATGGGCAAAATTAAGATGGCGCTTATTTCAGGGCGGCGGGTGATGGTTTTGAAATCTTTTTTCATAAGGGCTGTTTCAGTGGAGGAAAATCCCAGTTTCCCAAACAAGCTGGTTTTAGGTGTATAGGTTCCATGTGAGAGTCTAAGTGCAGGCAACTCATAGAGTCCAAAACGGGTATTGGTGTATATCGCAACAAAGAAAACCCCCATGATTAACGCGGCGGTGGCCAAAGAAAAGCCCACGGACTCTATCCAAAGATTGCTCATAAACGTAGAAAGCATCATCCCCGGCCACACATAGGGAATAAACCACAGCGTTCTTTGCCCGCCGGCCACGGCTTCAAAAAGAAACATAGGTGAGACCTGATTAAAAACTGAGAAGTAAATGAGATAGAGCAGAAGCGTAGAACACACTGTGATTATGAGGCGTAGCCAGATTGCGTTTTTGCCGGCTGCTTTTGTCACTGCACCTAAGAGTCGTACTTGCAGGGTTTTGAGAACCTCTGTTGTCACACTAGCCAAGATCAGGCTTGCTAACAAAGCTAAAACCGTGAGTACTGCAAATAAAACAAGTCCCAAAAAGATCGATACAGTCAATATGGCTGAGCTGATTAGAACCTGTCCTCAATAAATTTTTAACTAGCGGTGTGCATAACATGTTGTGGTTAACTGTTTGAGATATGATAGTGATTTAACTGATAAAGAATGGAGTATAATTGAGTCAATATTTACTA
>Ga0123355_10002677_pt1 | contig 25269 bp, 29 predicted proteins | sample TergutEmb28metaG_3_FD_89872 | JGI IMG/M metagenome (GOLD analysis project Ga0123355, IMG submission 89872) | Embiratermes neotenicus P1 segment gut microbial communities from Petit-Saut dam, French Guiana - Emb289 P1 | ecosystem: Host-associated > Arthropoda: Insects > Digestive system > Gut ...
AGGTGACCGGCGAGCTGCGCGGCAGGTTCGCGTTCCACAACGCGATCGCGGCGCTGATCGAGCTCGTCAACGACATCTCCCGCTACCCCGACGCCGACCCGCGCGCGCGGCGCTTCGCGACCGCGACCGCCGCCTCGCTGGTGTTCCCGTTCGCGCCGCACCTCGGCGCCGAGGTGTACAGCGACCTGACCGGGGAGCGCGTCTGGGAGACGCCGTGGCCGGTCGCCGACCCGGCGATGCTGCAGGCAGACACCTTCGAGCTGGTCTGCCAGGTCAACGGCAAGGTCAGGGACAGGCTGCCGGCGCCGACCGGGGCGGGCCGCGAGGAGCTGGAGAAGCTGGCGCTCGGCGCCCCCGGGGTCCAGCAGCACCTCAACGGCCACCAAGTCGTCAAGGTGATCGTCGTGCCCGACAAGCTGGTCAACGTCGTCGTCCGCTAAGTGCCCCTTCTGCGAAACCTCGCCCCGTCCGGCGGCTGCAAACCTGCGTCTGGCGGTGTCCTCGGCGCTCGTCGTAGCGCTGCTACGACTTCTCCCTTTAGTCCTTGCCAGACTTGGTTTTCGCTCGCCTGCCGGGGCAAGTATTTCTTGAAGGGGCACTGATGGCCGGCCCGCGGACACCGTATGTCGCGGTCGTCGGGGCGAGCAATGCCACTGAGGCAGATATCGAAGACGCCGAGTCGGTGGGCAGGGAGCTGGCCAACCGTGCCGCGATCGTCGTCTGCGGCGGCCGCGGTGGCGTGATGGCGGCGGCCTCGAGAGGGGCCGCGAGCGCCGGCGGCACGGTGGTCGGGATCCTGCCCGGGCTCGATCGCTCCGACGCCAACGAATGGCTCACGATCGCCATTCCGACCGGCTTCGGCGAGCTCCGCAACGGCCTCGTCGTCCGTGCAGCCGAGGTGATCATCGCGGTGGGCGGCGCCTACGGCACCCTCTCAGAGGTCGCCCTCGGCCTGCAGGCGGGGCGGCGGGTGTTCGGCCTCCATACCTGGGAGATCGACGGGATCGAGCCGGTCGCCTCGCCGACCGAGGCGGTCGACCGTGCGCTCGCGGCACTCGGAGTACCTTGACCACATATATCGGCATCAAGGTACTCCGAGTCGTCCAGGGCACCGGAACGTAGACTCGGCCCACGATGCCGCCGATCTTCAAGCCTGCGTACCTGATTCACGGGGACGACCACGGCAGGATCGCCGAACGCCGGGCGCGGCTGCGAGAGCTCGCCGAGCAACAGAGCGGGGCCCAGGGAATCGAGCTGTTCGAAGGCGACAAAGGGACGCCAGACGCCGTCGCCGCCGCTCTGAACGCGATCACGCTGGCGATCGGCAGGCGCTTCATCGTCGTCGACGCCGTCGAGCGCTGGAAGGACACCGAGCTCGACCCGCTCATCGCCGCGATGGCGCAGATGCCGCCGGATACGACCATCAGCTTCTTCGCCCGGGAGGAAGGCCGCACGACCGCGCCGCGGCGCCTACACGAGGCCGTACGGCAGGCGGGCGGCGAGGTCAGTGCCGAGAATGGTGTCAAGCCTTGGGAGCTACCCCAATGGGTGGCAGCCCGCGCCCGCGAGCTCGGTCTGGAGCTCAACCCGGACGCCGCCCGCGCACTCGTGGCGAACGTCGGCGAGCGCCAGCAGCGGCTGCTGCGCGAGCTCGAGAAGCTGGCGCTCGACCTCGACGCCACCGCCGCCCCCGGCTCCGCGCAACGCATAACCGCCGAGCTGGTCGACGAGCTGACCGCCCCATCCGCAGAGCGCCGCGCCTACGCGCTGGCTGACGCGGTGCTGGCCGGCGACGCCGGGCCGGCGACCCGCACGCTGCTGGCGCTGCGGGCCCAGGGCGAGCGCCTGCCAGGCCTGGTCTATTGGATGAGCACCCGGCTGCGAGATGCGCATCGTGTCGCCATGGCACTGGAGCGCGGGGAGCCACCCGCCCAGATCAAGCGCGCGCTGCGGATGCCCTCGAAGGCCGCCGACCGGCTGATCGCGGACGCCGGCCGCGCCGGTTCAGCACACCTTCGGGCCGCGATCTGCGTGATCGCCGACCTCGAACTTGCCTCGCGCGGCGGCGGTCCCGGCGGTACTCGGATCACCGGCGAGGACACGGGCGCGCTGCTCGCGATCCGCCAAGTCACCGACGTGTAGCCAGCTTGTGGCGATGTCGTGACTTGCCCCTTCCGTGTCGAGACATGCCCCTTGACAACGTCCGCGGCCGCTCGCAACGATGGGCCGAGCCCCAGCATCGACGGGGCATCGGAACAACGACAACGGGAGGGAGCATGATCCGTCGGAGTTGTGCAATTGCCGCGCTCGCAGCGGCTCTGACGCTGACCGTCACGGGCGCCGCCTCGGCTACCAGAATCGTTCGTCCACAGCCACGGACGTCGCCGTTCTCGCACGTGTTCAACGACATCGTCGGCAGTACCAACTGGTCCGGTTATGCCGTTGAGGCGCCGAGCCAATTCACCTCCGTCAGCGGTAGCTGGGTGGAGCCGGCAGCCACCTGCAGCGGCACCAGCACCGGGCGCCGGCACCACCGTGGCGGCGGCGGCAGCCAGCAGTTCGCGTCGTTCTGGGCGGGAATCGACGGCTACTCGAGCAATTCCGTCGAGCAGATCGGCACCGACTCCGATTGCAACGGCAGCACCCCCTCGTACTACGCCTGGTATGAGATGTTCCCGGCCGGCTCGGTGAACATCTCGACCTCGCAATTCCCGGTCGAGCCGGGCGACACGCTGTCGGCGTCGGTGACCGTCAACGGCACCTCGTTCACGCTGTCGATCAGCTCCTCGGAGGGCTGGCACTTCTCGACCACCCAGCAGGGCTCCGGGCTGGCCCAGTCCTCGGCCGAGGTGATCGCCGAGTCGCCCGAGGTCTGCTCAGGCTTCTCCTGCCAGATCGCGCAGCTGTCCGACTTCGGGACCGTGAACTACACAGGAGCCGACGCGACCGCCGGCGCCGCCTCGGCGCCGTTCTCAACATTCACGACGAACTCGGGTCCGCACGAGATCGTCGGTCTGGACAACAACGGCGCGGTCAAGATGCAGCCGTCGGGGCTGTCGGCGAGCGGCGACGCGTTCAGCGTCGCCTGGGAGCACAACTAGCGCAAGCGCCCAACCGGATCCGCCCGGCGTTTACTGCTGGACGCTGTGGCGGATCCGCGCGGCGCGGGCCTTCTTGCGCGCGCCGTTGTTGCGGTGCAGCGCGCCGCGCTTGACGGCCTTGTCGATCGTCTGCACGAGCGTCCGGTGCTCGGCGTCGGCGGCCGTCGCGTCGCCCGCGGCGACGGCGTTCTCGAGCCGGCGGAAGTACGTCTTGACGCGTGACGTGTAGCGACGGTTCTCGTCGCGTTCCCGCAACGCGCGCTCGATGCGCTTCTTCTGTGAGGCGATGTTGGCCATGCGCGGCCGTACTATAGCGGCCCCTTGGAGACCCAAACGCTCCCCAACCGGCCGCCACGGCGCCGGCTCGCCCGGAACACAGCGATCTTCGCCCTGTTCACCGGCATCTCCCGGATCGTCGGGCTCGGCCGCGAGATCGTCGCCACCTACTACTTCGGCACCGGCCTGCCGGCGTCGTCGTTCACGATCGCCTCGCAGATCCCGAACCTGATGTCGAACCTGTTCGCGCAGGCCGCCCTGTCGGCCGCATTTGTTCCCGTTTTCACGGACCTGCTGGAGCGGGGCCGCCGGCGCGAGGCCTTCCGGCTGGCCTCGACGCTGTTCTGGCTGATCCTGATCGTGCTGGGGGCGCTGACGGTCGTCGGGATCGTGCTGGCCGGAGTGATCCTGCCGCTGTTCAGCGGCCCCCACTTCGACGGCGATCTGACGGCGACGCTGACCCAGATCCTGTTCCCGGTGGTGCTGCTGCTGGGGCTGACGGGGATGCTGGTCGGGATCCTGCAGTCCTACGACGAGTTCTCGATCCCGGCGCTGGCGCCGGTGCTCTGGAATCTCGTGATCGTTGTGCTGCTGGTCGTGCTGCACGACCGTTTCTCGCACCCTCACGAGATCTACGCCTACGCGATCGCGTGGCTGGTGGCGACCGTCGTCCAGTTGCTGCTGGTCGCCTCGGCGCTGCGGCGGATCGACTTTCGCCTGGGCTTCCAGCTCGACTGGCACGATCCCCGTGTCAAGCAGGTGTTCGTGCTGATGCTGCCGGTCACGATCGGCCTCGGGATTATCAACCTCGACGCGCTGATCAACTCGACGTTCGGGGCGCTCGTCAGCAAGCAGGCGCCGCGGGCGATCCAGACCGCGTTCCTGATCTACATGCTTCCCCAGGGGGTCTTCAGCGTCGCGGTTTCGACCGTCCTGTTCCCGACGCTGAGCCGCCAGGCGGCGCGCCGCGCCCCGGCCGACATGCGGCACACGCTCGCCAACGGGATCCGCCAGATCAACCTGCTGCTGATCCCATCGGCGGCCGGGTTGATGGTGCTCGCGACCCCTGTGATCCGGCTTGTCTTCCAGCACGGTCAATTCACGGCAACGTCCACGCACCTGACCTCGCTGGCGCTGTTCTGGTTCGCCTGGAGCCTTCCCTTCGCCGGGGTGAACCTGCTGCTGACGCGAACCTTCTTCGCGTTGCGGCGCCCCTGGATCCCGACGGGCCTGGCGGTGATCAACATGTCCGTCGACATCGTGCTCAGCGTCGGCCTGTACAAGCCGCTGGGGATCCAGGGGCTGGTGATCGGCACCGCCGTCGCGAACATCGTCATGACCGGGCTGCTGTGGCGCCGCCTGCGGATCGGCTTCAACGGCCGGCTGGAGGGGGCGCAGACCGTGATGATCACCGTCAGGATCCTGGTCGCGTCGATCCTCACCGGCGCGATCGCGCGCGGGGTTTGGACGCTGCTCGACCGGCTGACCGGCGTCTCGCTCGTCGCCCAGCTCGTCTCAGTCGGTGTCGCGGTAGTCGTCGCCGGCGGCTTCTACGCGTGGGCCGTGCTGCGGATGCGGATTCCCGAGGCCAGGCAGATCGAGCGCCTGTTCCGCGGCCGCCTCACCGCCGCCGGAATCGGCGCCTGACTCACTCTAACCTTCACCACATCACCGACCAGGCGCACATCCGCAATTTCTCGATCATCGCGCACATCGACCACGGCAAGTCGACGCTGGCCGACCGGATCCTGGAGCTGACCCACACCGTCGACCCGCGGTCGATGCGCGCGCAGCTGCTCGATTCGATGGATCTCGAGCGCGAGCGCGGGATCACGATCAAGGCCCAGGCGGTCCGCGTCTTCTACACCTCGCCGGTCGACGGCGAGACCTATCAGCTGCACCTGATCGACACGCCGGGACACGTCGACTTCACCTATGAGGTGTCGCGCTCGCTGGCCGCGTGCGAGGGCGCGCTGCTGGTCGTCGACGCCAGCCAGGGCGTCGAGGCGCAGACGGTCGCCAACACCTACCTGGCCGTCGAATCGGGACTCGAGCTGATTCCGTGCCTGAACAAGGTCGACCTGCCCGGCGCCGAGCCCGAGCGGGTCGCCGAGGAGATCGCCGACCTGCTCGGCGAGCCGGCCGACACGGTCAGGCGGATCAGCGCCAAGACCGGCGAAGGGGTGACCGCCGTGCTCGACGAGCTGATCGAGCGGGTACCGCCCCCCGCCGGCGACCCCGAGGCGCCGCCCCGGGCGCTGATCTTCGACTCCGAGTTCGACCAGTACCGCGGCGTCGTCGCCTACATCCGGGTCGTCGACGGGACCTTCACCAAGGGCGACGCGATCATGGCGATGCAGGCTGGGACCCACGCCGACATCGACGACATCGGCTTCTTCACCCCGCAGATGACCTCGGCCACCCGGCTCGGCCCGGGGGAGGTCGGATACCTGATCACCGGGATCAAGGACGTCACCCGGCTGCGGGTCGGCGACACCCTGACCAGCCTCAGGAATCCCGCCTCGGAGGCCCTCCCGGGCTACCGCGAGGTCAAGCCGATGGTGTTCTGCGGCATGTTCCCGATCGACTCCGACGACTACCCCGACCTCCGCGACGCGCTGGAGAAGCTGACGCTCAACGACGCGGCGCTGTCGTGGGAGCCCGAGACCAGCGACGCGCTCGGCTTCGGCTTCCGCTGCGGCTTCCTGGGGCTGCTGCACATGGACATCGTCCGCGAGCGGCTCGAGCGCGAGTACGACCTCGAGCTGCTGACGACGATGCCGAGCGTCGAGTACGAGGTGACCCAGACCGACGGCACCGTCATCCCGATCCATTCGCCGAACGACATGCCCGAGGCCACTCGCGTGCGGGAGGTCCGCGAGCCCTACATCCGCGCATCGATCCTGACGCCGAAGGAGTACGTCGGCCAGATCATGGAGCTCTGCCAGGAGCGGCGCGGGGACCACGCGGGCATGCACTACCTGTCGGCCGAGCGGCTGCAGATCACCTACGACCTGCCGCTCGCCGAGATCGTGCTCGACTTCTTCGACCAGCTGAAGTCCCGCACCCGGGGCTACGCCTCGCTCGACTATGAGCTGACCGGCCTGCGCGAGTCCGATCTCGTCAAGCTCGACATCCTGCTCGCGGGCGATCCGATCGACGCTCTGTCGATGCTCGTGCACCGCTCAAAGGCGCAGGAGGTCGGCCGGACGATGGCCGAGAAGCTCCGCGAGAAGATCCCGCGCCAGCAGTACGACGTCCCGATCCAGGCGGCGATCGGGTCGCGGATCGTCGCCCGCGAGACGATCAAGGCCTACCGCAAGGACGTGATCGCGAAGTGCTACGGCGGCGACATCACCCGCAAGCGCAAGCTGCTCGAGCAGCAGAAGCGGGGCAAGCAGCGGATGAAGCAGGTCGGCCGGATCGAGGTGCCGCAGGAGGCCTTCCTGGCGGTCCTGGAACTTGGCGACAAGGCCTGATCAGGTGCGGTAGCGGCCGCCGCCGTAACGGCCGCTGGCGACACGGCCGCTGGCGACGCGGCCGCGGTGCGTCAGCGTGAAGAACGCGACGATCAGCAGCCACCCGCCCCAGAAGGCCGCGACGATCGCCGCCGCCACGATCACCGCCACGGCCGCGATCGCGACCAGGATCGCGACGAGCGCGAGCGGCTGCCGACGCAGCATCGAGCCGCCGCGACCGGACCGCCGGTCCGGCACGCCGATCCGGGCCCCGGGCAGGTCCCAGACGACCGCGTCGAGCTCCCCATAGGTGCGGGCCCGGAGCGCCTTCCCGAGACGCTCCTCGAGCTCGTGCGCGAGCAGCCGGCCTTCGCCCGCCGCCTGGCGCAGCCATTCGGCCACGCGCTCGCGGTCGGCGTCGGAGGCTCGCATGGTGGATCGCCGGTTCACAGCTATCAGGTTACGCCCCTCCGCTGAGGTGGTCTAGCGGGACCACCTCAGCGACCTCACCGCGCCTGCCTCAGTGCGGCTGCGGCACGATCCGGATGTAGGGCTTCGGCTCCTCCCATTCGCCGAACAGCTCCTTCGCCTCCTCGCCTGAGACCGAGCCGGCGATCACCACCTTCTCGCCCTGCTTCCAGTCGGCCGGCGTCGCGACCTTCTGGTTGGCGGTCAGCTGCAGCGAGTCGATCACCCGCAGGATCTCGTCGAAGTTGCGGCCGGTCGTCATCGGGTAGACGAGGATGAGCTTGATCTTCTTGTCTGGACCGATCACGAACACGTTGCGGACGGTCTGGTTATCGGCCGGGGTGCGCGTGCTCGGGTCACCCGAGGTCGACGCCGGCAGCAGCCCGTAGAGCTTCGAGACGTTGAAGTCGGCGTCGGAGATGATCGGGAAGTTGGGGCGGTAGCCGGTCACGTCCTCGATGTCCTGATTCCAGCCTTCGTTCTTCTCGACCGGGTCGACCGACAGGCCGATCACCTTGACGCCGCGGCGGTCGAACTCGGGCTTCAGCTTTGCGACGACGCCGAGCTCGGTCGTGCAGATCGGCGTGAAGCTCTTGGGGTGCGAGAACAGCACCGCCCACGAGCCGTCGAGCCAGTCGTGGAAATGGACCCGGCCCTCGGTCGTGTCGGCCTCGAAATCGGGGGCAGTATCGCCAAGTGAAAGCGTCATCTCTCTCCTTTGTTCAGTGCTTCTGTGAAGTTTAGAACGCTTACCGCCGATCCCGGATCGGAATTCACGTGGAACAATCATGACCGATGGCGATCGCCGAGCGGGTCGAGTTGCAGGTCGGCAAGCGCTACCCGCCCGTCGTCTACGCGGTCGGGCGCGAGAAGGTCCGCGAGTACGCCGAGGCCGTCGGCGAGACCAACCCGGTGTACGTCGACGTCGAGGCGGCGCGGGCGGCCGGCTACGCCGACGTGGTGGCGCCGCCGATGTTCGCCGTCGTCTATGCCGGGCGGGCGGTGAGAACGGGGCTGTTCGACCCCGCGCTCGAGATCGACTTCTCGATGCTCGTCCACGGCTCCCAGGAGCTCCGCTGGGACGGTCCGCCCGTGGTCGCCGGCGACGAGGTCACCACCGTGCTGTCGGTCCGCGCCATCAGCGAGCGCGCCGGGCTGCGGTTCTACGTGTTCGGGTCCGAATCGGTCAACCAGCGCGACGAGGTCGTCTGCACCGGAGTCTGGACCAACATCGTCCGGGAGTCCGGGTGAGCCTGTCCGAGGGCGACCGGATCGAGCTGCGGGTGACGCCCGACCCGTACGTCACCGTCCGCTACGCAGGGGCCTCGGGCGACTTCAACCCGATCCACGTCGACGAGGAGTTCGCGCGCTCGGTCGGACTCCCGGGGCGGATCCTGCACGGGTTATGGACGATGGCGCAGGTGGCTCGAGCGGTTGCAACGACGCCCGAGTCGCTGCAGTCGCTGTCGGTCAACTTCCGGGGGATGGGGCGGATCGGCGAGGAGATCGTCGTCAGCGGCGCCGTCGAGTCGGTCGCCGGCGGCCTGGCGACCGCCAAGCTCGAGGCGGTGCAGGGGGACACGCGGCTGATCCGCGGCGCCGTCGCCGAAGTTCGGCTCTCCGGCGCCTCCTAGACTTAGTGGGATGCTGAGCGACCGTCAGGAACTGGTTCTGCGCCGGGTCGTCGAGGAGTACCTCGACGGCGGCCTGCCGGTCGGTTCGAAGTCGCTGTCGGCCGGGTTCGAGTGGGGTCCGTCGACGATCCGGCACGAGCTCGCGAGCCTCGAGGACTTCGGCCTGCTGGCCCATCCGCACACGTCGGCCGGCCGGGTTCCGACCGAGGCGGGCTACCGGTACTTCGTCGACCGGCTGCTGCCCAGCGAGCCCGAGCCCTCGCGGCCGTCGCTGTCGCTGTCGCTGGTCCGGCGCGAGGTCGACGAGGCGATGCGGGTCACGACCGAGACGCTGTCGCAGGTCACCAACCTGCTGGCGCTGGTGACGGCACCGCCGATCGATACGGCGACGATCCGCCGCGTCGAGGTGCTGACGCTGCAGCCGCAGGTGCTGATGGTCGTCGTGATCACCTCGACCGGTGGCGTCACCAAGCGGATGTTCACGTTCGAGCACCCGGTCGACCAGGGTCTGGCCGACTGGGCCGGCAGCTACCTGAACGAACGCCTCGTCGGGATCGGGCTCGGCGCCCGGATGCTCGGCCAGCGGCTCCGTGATGCGTCGCTGTCGCCGACCGAGAACGCGTTCCTGGAGGCGCTGTCACCGGTCTTCACCGACCTCGCCGAGTCGGCCCAGGAGAGCCTCTACGTCGACGGCACCTCCAACCTGCTGGCGGTCGGTCGCCAGGGGGATGTGACAGAGCTGAACACGCTGATGGACGTGCTCGAGCGCCGGGTGACGATGCTCGCCGTGCTGCGCCGAGCGCTGCTGGAGCGCAACGTGCTGGTCCGGATCGGCGCCGAGAACGACCTGCCGGCGCTGCGCTCGCTGGCGCTGGTCGCCGCGGGTTACGGGCTGCCGCAGCGCAACCTCGGCGCCGTCTCGGTGATCGGGCCGCTGCGGATGGACTACGGCGCCGTGATCCACGCGGTCCGCGAGGCCGCCTCGCAGCTGTCCACGTTCGTCGCCGACATCTACGACGAACGATGAGCGCGCAGGCGGGCAAGCGCGACTACTACGAGGTGCTGGGGCTGTCCCGCGACGCCGGCGACGCCGACATCAAGAAGGCCTTCCGGCGCCTCGCCCGCGAGTTGCACCCCGACGTCAACACGCACGACCCGGCCGCCGAGGAGAAGTTCAAGGAGGCGGCCGAGGCCTACGAGGTGCTGTCCGACGCCGAGCGCCGCGCGACCTATGACCGCTACGGGCACGACGGCCTGCGCAGCGGCGGCTATTCGCCGAATTTCGAGGGCTTCGGCTCGGTCGCCGACATCTTCGAGGCGTTCTTCGGGAGCGCGTTCGGCGACGCCTTCGGCGGCGGGCGCGGCGGTGGGCGGGTGGGGCCCGTCCAGGGCGGCGACGTCTCGACGGCGATCGAGCTCAGCCTCCCCGACGCCGCCCGCGGGATCAAGGCCGAGGTGCGGTTCGACGCGGTCGAGCTTTGCGAGCACTGCCACGGCAACGGCGCGGAGCCGGGGACCCCGATCGAGACCTGCCCGCGCTGCGGCGGTACCGGACAACTGCAGGCGGTCACCCGAACCCCGTTCGGACAGGTGATGCGAAGCATGACCTGCGATCAGTGCCGCGGCGACGGCCGCGTCGCCGCGACGCCGTGCCGGGTCTGCAGGGGCAACGGTCGCACCGTCGAGGCCCAGGAGGTGTCGGTCGACGTTCCGGCGGGGATCGCCGACGGGCAGCGGATCCGCGTCAGCGGCCGCGGTCACGCCGGTGACCGCGGCGGGCCGCCCGGCGACCTGTATGTGCTCGTCCGGATCGCCGACGACCCCAGGTTCGTCCGCGACGGCGACAACCTGCTGACCGCCGTCGACGTGTCGGCGCCGCTGGCCACGCTGGGGACGACCGTTCAGGTGCCGACTCTCGACGGGCCGGTGGACCTCGAGATCCCGGCCGGCACCCAGCCGCACGAGACCCTGGTCCTCCGCGGCCACGGGATGCCCGCGCTTCGCGGCCGCCGGCACGGCGACCTGCGGGTCGTCGTCAACGTCGTGATCCCGCGGCGGCTGACCGCCGAGCAACGGGACCTGGCGGGCCAGCTGGCCGACTCGCTGACCGATCAGAACCTTCGCTCCGACGAGGGCGTGCTGGGCAAGCTCAGGCGCGCGTTCGGCGGCTGATCGCGCGGATCCGGCCGCCGTGCTGCGACTGGCGGTCAGGGTCCGGCGCAGGGACGCCGAGCTGGTGCTCGCCGAGCTGCTCGAGCTCGCGCCGAGCGGGGTCGAGGAGGTGGACGTCGACGCCGACGTCGTCGAGTTCGCGGTGTACGGCGCCCCCGGAGAGATTCCGGAGCTGCCGGCGCTGCGGGCGGCGGTGGGCGGCTCGCTCGTCGAGGTGACGAGCACCGAGATCGCCGACGACTGGGCCGAGCGCTGGCGCGAGTTCCACCGTCCGCTGGTGCTGGGCGACCGGCTGTCGGTGCGGCCGCCGTGGGAGCCGCCGCCGGCGACCGCGCTCGAGATCGTGATCGACCCGGGCCGCGCGTTCGGGACCGGCGCCCACGCCACCACCAGGCTGTGTCTGGAGCTGCTGCTCGACCTGCCGGTGCCGAGTTACCGGATCGAGGCCGGCCCCGCGGTCGTCGACCTCGGCTGCGGCTCGGGGGTCCTGGGGATCGTCGCCGCGCGGCTCGGATGGGGCCGCGTGCTGGCGCTCGACAACGACCCGCTGAGCGTCGAGGCGACGACCGCCAACGCCGCCGTCAACGGCGTCGCCGAGCTCGTCGAGGCCCGGCGGTTCGACCTCCGCCGCGAGCCGGTTCCGCCGGCCGGGCTGGCGCTCGCCAACCTGCTGGCGCCGCTGCTGCGCGACTGGTGCGGGGCGCTGCGCGACAGCGGCGCGAAGCTCCCCGGGACGGTGATCGCCAGTGGGCTGCTGGTGGACGAGGCCGACGGGATCGCGGCGGCTTTCGCCGAGCTGGGGATGCGCGAGCGGGACCGGCGCACCAGCGGGGACTGGGCGGCGCTGCTGGCGGCCGGGTAGGCTGCCGCGGATAAGCCAGCACGTCGTCATAGCAGGCGGTGGTTTCGGGGGTTTCTACACCGCCAAGAGGCTCGAGCGGCTGGCCCCGCGCGGGGTCAGGATCACGCTGATCAACGACGTCAACTTCATGCTGTACGCGCCGCTGCTCCCGGGGGCGGCCGCCGGCACGCTCGATCCTCGACACGTGGTGATGCCCCTGCGCGAACACCTGCGGCGGACCTCGCTGCGGCTTGGCTACGTCACCGGCGGCGACCTGTCGCGCAGCGTCCTGCAGGTCGAGCTGATCTCCGGCAAGCCCAAGGAGTACCGCTACGACCATCTGGTCGTCGCGCTCGGCTCGGTCGCTCGGGTCGTCCCGATCCCGGGCCTGGTCGAGCACGCGATCGGCTTCAAGACGATCGCCGAGGCGACCGCGCTGCGCAACCGGATCGTCCGTCACCTGGAGCTTGCCGAGGGCCTCGACGACACCGACGAGCGCCTGCTGTACCTCAGCTTCGTGTTTGTCGGGGGCGGCTACGCAGGTCTGGAGGGGATCGCAGAACTGGCCGACTTCGCCCAGGACGCGATCAAGCGCTACCCGCGCTGCCGGGAGGTGGGCACCCGCTTCACGCTGGTCGACGCCGCCGACCGGATCATGCCCGAGATCCAGCCCGAGCTCGCCGAGTTCACGAGCGAGTTGCTGCGCCGGCGCGGGATCGAGGTCCGGCTGAACACCCAGGTGACGGAGGTCCGCGACGACTCGGTCGTCCTGTCGACCGGCGACACGCTGCCGTGCCGGACCGTCTGCTGGACCGCGGGCGTCCGCGGCAGCCCGGTCGCCGCCCGGCTCGGGCTGCCGCTCGAACGGGGCAGGATAGTCTGCGACGAGTTCATGCGCGTCGAGGGCTACCGCAACATCTGGGCGCTGGGTGACATCGCCGCGATCCCGGATCCGGCGCGACCCGGGATGCCGTGCCCGCCGACCGCCCAGCACGCGATCCGCCAGGGCAAGCTGATGGCGCGCAACCTCGCGGCGGTGATGCGTGGCAGGCCGCCGCACCCGTTCACCTTCAAGACGCTCGGGTCGTTCGCCGAGCTCGGCCGCCACAGCGCCGTCGCGGACATCATGGGCGTCAGGCTGACGGGCTTCCTGGCGTGGTCGGTCTGCCGCTTCTACCACCTCGCCTGGATGCCGGGGCTGGACCGGAAGTCGCGGCTGATCGCCGACTGGACGGTCGAGGCAATGTTCCCGCGCGACATCGCCGAGATGGGCCAGCTCGGCCACCCGCCGCCGCTCGACAGCCCCGACTGACGAGTCGCAGCCGGGGCCGATCGGCCCCCCGGCCCATCGTGCGGCCGGCGCGGGCGACCATAATGGCAAGACGGAGCCTTGCCGGCCAGGGGGTCTTGCCGTAAGGGACCGTCACAGACCCAAACGGCAAGACCCCCGCCCGGCGGGTCAACGATCGAGACATTGTGGTCGCTGCGGCTGCCGGGGCGGGTCGGTTGCGCAGTTGGCTAACCCCGGCTGCGCGAATTCTGTCCAGACGGCCGATGCCGGACGCGCGGCCGCTGGGCATGCTTCTGCCACAACCTGCGAACCGGGAACCGTCAAGGAGGTGAATTCCCCAGTTGCTCAACCCGCTCGCGATCGGCGTCAACCTCGGTGGCCAACTCCTGGACCTCGTGGCACCCCGGCCGAAGCTTCGTGCCGGCTACACGCATGAGCTCTCTCTCCTCTCGCAGCGCACCGTCACGAGGACAGTTCCGGGTCCCGTGGAGGCTCAGGGGTACGTGGGGCTGCCGGTCGCGGGCGGGAGCCGCATTTAACATCTAACTAGCAAGAACGTCGTCTGGGGGTCGTATCCTCTGAATGAGTTGAGCGTCCTCGAACAGGTCCGCGCCGACGCGGTTCGTGCGTTGAAGTCGGGCGAGAAAGATCTCGTCGGAGCGCTGCGTCTGCTCGCCTCCGAGCTTCAGAAGGACGCCAAAGAGGGGCCGGGCGACGAGCTCGCGGTCCTGCGCCGGGAGCGCAAGCGCCGGGTCGACGCGGCGACCCAGTTCGAGCAGGGAAACCGGCCGGATCTGGCGGCCAAAGAGACGGCCGAGGCGGACTTGATCGGCAGCTACCTTCCGCCCGAGCTCGGCGATGACGAGCTCGGCGGGCTGGTCGCCGACGCGATCGCGCAGACGGGCGCCAGCGCTCCAAAGGACATGGGAGCGGTGATGAAGGTCGTGATGGACCGAGCCGGCGGTCAGGTCGACGGAAGGCGAGCCTCGGCGGCGGTACGGGCCGCGCTGGGGGCTCCGGCACACTGACGGTATGCGCACGCAGATCGAGCTAGACAACGTCGCGGCCGCCGAGCTGGCCGGGACCGGTGACGCGATCCTCCGGGCGCTGCAGGGCCACCTCGACTGCGAGGTGTTCCTCAGGGGCAACGTCCTCACCCTCGACGGAGAGCCCGACGCAGTCAAGTCCGCCACCGCAGTCGTCAACGAGCTGTCCGCGCTCGTCGCCCAGGGCCACGAGATCGCGCCCGGGACGATCGAGGCGGTGTCTCGTGCGCTCGACGCGCACGAGGATCCAAGCACAATCCTGGAGGACGTCGTCTGGCGCTACCGGGCCAACAAGGTCGCCCCCAAGACGGTCAACCAGAAGCGCTACGTCGACTCGATCCGCAACAACACGATCACCTTCGGGATCGGACCGGCCGGCACCGGCAAGACCTTCCTGGCGGTGGCGCTGGCCGCGGGCGCGCTGCACCGTCGCGAGGTGAACCGGATCATCCTCACCCGTCCCGCCGTCGAGGCGGGCGAGCGCCTCGGGTTCCTCCCCGGCGACCTGATGGCCAAGGTCGACCCATATCTGCGGCCGCTGTTCGACGCCCTGCACGACATGCTCGAGCCGGAGCGCGTCGCCCAGCACCTGGAGCGCGGCGTGATCGAGGTCGCCCCGCTCGCATTCATGCGGGGACGCAGCCTGAACGACAGTTTCATCATCCTCGACGAGGCCCAGAACACCACCCCCGAGCAGATGAAGATGTTCCTGACCCGGCTCGGGTTCAACTCGAAGATGGTCGTCACCGGCGACATCACCCAGGTCGACCTTCCGCGCGACCAGGATTCGGGGCTCGTCACCGTCGCCGAGATCCTCAATGAGGTGGAGGGGATCGAGTTCGTCCGCTTCGGAGAGGAGGACGTCGTCCGCCACAAGCTGGTGCGCCGGATCGTCGCCGCCTACACCGACCATGCCCAGCGGCTGGCGCCCGAGCTTCGGCCTGCGAAGCGCGCCTGATGGCGTCGGCCGGGCTCGACATCGAGGTTCTGGGGGTGGACCTGCTGGTTCCGGACGCGCCGACTGCGCTGGAGGTTCGCGAGCTGTGCGTGCTGGCGCTCGCGTCGGCCGGAATCGAGGACGGGCACATGGCGGTCGAGTTCGTCGACGACGAGCGGATTCAGCTGCTCAACCGCGAGCACCGGAACGTCGACGAGCCGACCGACGTGCTGTCGTTCGGCGTCGACCAGGACGGGGATCCCGCCGGTCCGCGGGAGCTCGGGGACATCGTCATCTGCCCCGAGCACACCGAGGACCTGCGTGAGGCGGTGATCCACGGGACCCTGCACCTGACGGGAATGGACCACGAGTCGGACGACGGCGAGATGCTGGCTCTGCAGTCCGAGCTGATGCGCTGGGTGCGGTGACCCGGTCGGGTTTCATCGCCCTGGCGGGACGCCCGAACGTCGGCAAGTCGACCCTGGCGAACGCGATCGTCGGCAGCAAGGTCGCGATCGTCTCCGACAAGCCGCAGACGACGCGGCGCGCGATCCGCGCGGTCGCCAACGGCCCGGACTGGCAGCTGGTGCTGGTCGATCTGCCCGGTGTGCAGCGTCCCCGCGACGCCCTCACCGAGCGGATGCAGCGCCGCGTCGAGCACGAGCTGGCCGACGCCGACGGGTGCCTGCTGGTCGTCAACGCCGACCAGGGGATCGGCCCCGGCGACCGCTTCATCGCCCGGCTGCTCGCCGACGCAGGAGGCTCGACGCCGGTCGTGATCGCCGTCAACAAGGTCGACCGGACCGACCGCGGCCGAACCGCCAAGGTGCTGCACGAGGCCGCCGAGCTCGGGATCGGCGACGAGATCTTCCCGGTGTCCGCGCGGACCGGCAGCGGGGTGCCGAAGCTGGTCGAGCACCTCGTGTCGCTGCTCCCCGAGGGGCCGATGTACTTCTCGGCCCAGCAGCGCTCCGACCAGTCGGAGTCGGTGCTGCTGGCCGAGTTGGTCCGCGAGCAGGTGCTGGCCCGCACCCGCGAGGAGGTTCCGCATGCGGTCGAGGTCGAGATCGAGTCGATCGAGCAGCCGCACCCGGACCTCGTCCGGCTGGAGGCGGTCGTGCTGGTCGAGACCGAATCCCAGAAGGGCATCCTGATCGGCGCCGGCGGCCAGATGATCAAGTCGATCGGCACCGCGGCGCGGCGGGCGATCGAGCGGGAGCTCGGCAGCCGCGTCCATCTCGCGCTGTCGGTCCGTGTCCGGCGCCACTGGCGCGCCGACGAGCGGGTGCTCGACCGCCTCGGGATCGAGTAGTCACCGAGTCACGAAACTAGACTTTGGGGCAGTGGAGGACGCAGACGTCAAGTTCGACGACCGCGGGCTCGTCCCGTGCATCGTCCAGGCCTGGGACAGCGGCGAGGTGCTGACGCTCGCGTACATGAACGCGGAGGCGCTCGCCAGGACGCGTGAGACCGGCGAGCTGCACTTCTGGAGCCGCTCGCGGCAGACGCTTTGGCGCAAGGGCGAGACCTCCGGGAACACGCAGCGGCTGCGGTCGCTGCGCTACGACTGCGACGGCGACGCGCTGCTGGCGCTGGTCGAGCCGGCGGGGCCGGCCTGCCACACGGGCGAGCGCACCTGCTTTTACCGGGGCGAGACGGAGCCGAGCGCGCCGCATGAGTCGCTGCCGGCGCTGGAGCGGACGATCGCCCAGCGCAAGCGCGACCGGCCCCACGGCTCGTATACGGCGGAGCTGCTGGCCGACCCGTCGCAGATCGGCGAGAAGGTCCAGGAGGAGGCGGAGGAGGTCGCCCGGGCCGCGCGCGAGGAGACCGACGACCGCCTCGCCGAGGAGGCCGCCGATGTCCTCTACCACCTGTCGGTGCTGCTCGCCAGCCGGGACCTCAGTCTCGCGGACGCCGAGAGGGTGATCGATGAGCGCCGTCGCTGAGTCGGTCGCGGTCACCGAGACCTGGATCGAGGACACCGAGACCCCGGTCTCCGCGTACCTGAAGCTGCGCGCCGCCGGCGGCGGCGAGCCATCGTTTCTACTCGAGTCCGCCGAGCACGGCCGCGTCGGCAGGTACTCGTTCATCGGATTCCGTCCGCGCAAGGTCCTGCGCTGGTCGCTCGGTGACCCGGGCGACCCCTACGAGCTCGCGCGGCGCGAGCTCGACCTGACGCATGCCGAGCCGTCTCCAGAGCTGCCGCCATTCGCCGGCGGCGCTGTCGGCATGTTCGCGTACGACCTGGTCCGGACGGTCGAGCCGCTCGGCGACCCCAACCCGGATCCGCTGGGCCTGCCGGATCTGGCGCTGATGCTGACGGACACGCTCGTCGTGTTCGACCACCTGCGGCGCACGATCACCGTGGTCGCCCACCCGTCTGACGGCCCCGAGGCCGCGCGAGCGAAGATCGCCGAGACGCGGGCGGCTCTGGCAGCCCCGCTGCCGCGGGTCGCGTCCGACCAACGGACGGTCAGCACGCCCCCAACCTTCGAGTCGAACATGAGCCGCGAGCAGTTCGAGTCGAATGTCGCGCGGATCATCGAGTACATCCGCGCCGGCGACTGCTACCAGGTGGTGCCCTCGCAGCGGTGGACCGCCGAGGCGCCGGTCAGCGCGTTCAGCATCTACCGCGGCCTGCGGGCGGTCAACCCCAGCCCCTACATGTACTTCCTGGACTTCGGCGACTTCGAGGTTGTCGGGGCCAGCCCCGAGCCGCTGATCACCGTCATCGGCCGGCGCGTCACCACCACGCCGATCGCGGGCACCCGCCCGCGCGGCGCCACCGCCGACGACGACGCCCAGATCGCCGAGGAGTTGCTGGCCGACCCCAAGGAGCGCGCCGAGCACGTGATGCTCGTCGACATGGGACGCAACGACATCGGCCGTGTCTGCGAGTACGCCTCGGTCAAGGTCGACGACTTCATGGTCGTCGAGAACTACAGCCACGTGATGCACATCGTCTCGAACGTCTCCGGCCGCCTGCGGAAGGGCGTTGGCGCGCTCGATGCGCTGCGCTCCGTGAATCCCGTCGGAACCCTGTCCGGGGCGCCGAAGGTGCGCGCGATGCAGATCATCGACGAGCTCGAGCCGGTCAAGCGCGGCGGCTACGGCGGTGCGATCGGTTGGGTCAGCTACACGGGCGACCTCGACACCTGCGTGCACATCCGCACCGCCGTCGTCAAGGGCGGACTGGTCCACGTGCAGGCCGGGGGCGGCACCGTCGCCGACGCCAAGCCGGACCTCGAACACGAGGAGTCGGTCGCGAAGTCAAACGCGCTCCGGGCCGCGATCCAGCTCGCATGCGAGCAGGACGGCTGGGAGTGACGCGTGCGGATCCTCGTCCTCGACAACTACGACAGCTTCACCTACAACCTCGTCCAATACCTGGGCGAGCTGTCGACTCCCGCGCACGAAATCGAGGTCGTCCGCAACGACCGCGCCGGAGTCGAGGACCTGCTGCTGCGGGGTTACGACCGGGTGGTCGTCTCGCCCGGTCCCTGCACCCCGAACGAGGCGGGGATCAGCCTCGACGTGGTGCGCCGCTTCCCGGCCGCCGGGATCCCGACCCTCGGCGTCTGCCTCGGCCATCAGGCGCTCGTCCAGGCTTGGGGCGGCCGGGTCATCCAGCACGAGCCGGTGCACGGCAAGCCGACGAGGATCGAACACGACGGCCGCACGATCTTCCGCGGGCTGCCCGACGAGCTCGAGGTCGGCCGCTATCACTCGCTGGTCGCCGACCCCGAGCTTCCCGACGTGTTTGAGCGCAGCGCCGTCGGCGGCGGCGTCGTGATGGCCGTCCGCCATCGCGAGCTGCCGGCGGAGGGCGTCCAGTTTCACCCGGAGTCGGTGCTCACCCACAGCGGGCGGGAGCTTCTGTCCAATTTCGTGGAGCGCCGCGCGTGACCGACCTGTTGACCAAGTCGATCGACCGCCTCGCCGATCGCTACGACCTCACCGAGGAGGAGGCGGCGGCGGTGCTGGCGGAGATCATGTCGGGCGACGCCTCCGACGTCCAGATCGCCGGCTTCCTGATCGCGCTGCGGGTCAAGGGCGAGACGGTCGAGGAGCTCGCGGGGCTGGCGCGGACGATGCGGGCGCTCGCCGCCGTCGTCCGCAGCGAGCACGACGATCTGCTCGACACCGCCGGCACCGGCGGCGGGCGCCGGACCTTCAACGTGTCGACGACGGCGGCACTGATCGCAGCCGGGGCCGGCTGCGCGGTCGCCAAGCACGGCAGCCGCTCGGCGACCGGGCTGTCGGGCTCGGCCGACGTGCTGGAGGCGCTGGGGGCGAGGATCGATCTGGAGCCGGCGGCGATCGGGCAGTGCATCGACGAGATCGGCTTCGGGTTCATGTTCGCGCCCTACCATCACCCCGCGACCCGGCACGTCGTCGAGGTTCGCAAGCAGTTGGCGGTCCGGACCACCTTCAACTTCCTCGGGCCGCTGACCAATCCGGCCGGCGCGAGCCGCCAGCTCCTGGGGGTCTCCAATCCGCAGAACCTGCCGAAGCTGGCGGGCGCGCTGGCGCTGCTCGGCACCCGCCACGCGATGGTCGTCTGCAGCGAGGACGACCTCGACGAGCTCAGCATCTCCGCCGCCACCCGCGTGATCGAGGTGGTCGGCGGCGAGCTGCGCGAGTACGACGTCACCCCCGAGGAGCTGTCGCTGACCCGCCACCCGCCGGACCGCGTCCCGGGCGGGGACCCGCTCGAGAACGCCGAGATCATGCGCGCGATCTTCGCCGGGGAATCCGGCGCCGCGCGCGACCTGGCGGTGTTGAACGCCGGCGCGGCGATCTACACCGCGGGCGGGGCGGGGTCGCTGCGGGAGGGCGTCAGCCGCGCGCAGGAGGCGGTCGACAGCGGCGCCGCCGCGACCACGCTCGAGCGGTTCGTCGCTCGCACCCAGGAGCTGGCTCCGCGCGAGTCGGCGCTTTCATGACGGACGTACTCCAGGAGATCGTCGCGGCGGCTCAACAGCGAGTCGCCGCCCGCACCGAGCCCAGCGGCCGCTTCAGCTCGGCGCTGCGCGGCGGTGGGGGGCGGGCGGGCGGGACCAATTCTGGCCGAGTCGCCGTGATCGCCGAGCACAAGCGCGCCTCGCCGTCGGCCGGTGTGATCCGCGACGATCTGACGCTCGAGCAGGTCGTCACGGCATACGAGCGCGGCGGCGCCGCGGCGCTGTCGATCCTGACCGAGCCTTCGCGCTTTCGCGGCGAGCTCGACGACATCGTCGCCGCCAGGCGGCTGACGAAGCTGCCGATCCTGCGCAAGGACTTCGTCGTCACCGACTATCAGGTGTACGAGGCGTCGATCGCCGGCGCCGACGCGATTCTGCTGATCGTCGCCGCCTTTCCCGGCGCGACCGACCGGCTCGCCGCGCTGCAGGCGCTCGCCGGCGAGCTCGGGCTGGAGGTGCTGATGGAGGTCCACGACCGCGCCGAGCTCGAGGTCGCGCTGGCGCTGCACCCCCAGATCATCGGGATCAACAACCGCAATCTGGCGACGCTCGAGGTCGACCTGCGAACCACCTACGAGCTGCTGCCGGCGATCCCGGCCGGGACGGTCAGGGTCGCCGAGTCGGGCTTCAGCACCCGCGAACAGCTCGACGAGCTCGCCGCCGCGGGGATCGACGCGGTCCTGGTCGGCGAGGCGCTGATGCGCTCGGCCGATATCGAGGGCGCCTGCCGCGAATTGACTCTCGAGGGGTGACTTTGGCGGCCACGTGGCCGCCAAAGTCGGGCCCCCAGGGCATGTCTACGATGTAGCGAATGACCACGGCGCCCCGGATCAAGTTTTGCGGGATCACCCGGGCGCAGGACGCCGAGCTGGCGGTGTCGCTCGGCGCCTGGGCCGTGGGGATGATCCTGTGGGACCGCTCGCCGCGCGCGGTCACCGCCGAGCAGGCGGTCGAGGTCGCCGCCGCCGTCGGCCGCGGCGCCGAGCTCGCCGGGGTGTTCGTCAACCCGACGCTGCAGGAGGTCACCGAGACCGCCGAGGCGATCGGGCTGACGCTGCTGCAGCTGCACGGCCAGGAGGGACCCGCCTTCTGCGCCGAGGCCGCGCGCCGGACCGGCTGCCGGGTGATCAAGGTCGCGCGCGTCAGGACGGGCCGCGACATCTACGCGCTGGCTCCGTTCCACACCGACTTCCACCTGCTCGACAGCCACGTCCCGGGAGTTCCCGGCGGCACCGGCGAGACGTTCGCCTGGGACCTGGCCGCCGACTACCGGCGGCTGGTCCCGCGGCAGCGGGGCGCCACGCCGGTGCCGGTGATCCTCAGCGGCGGTCTGCGGCCGGCGAACGTCGGCGCTGCCATTGCGGCGGTGCAGCCGTTCGCGGTCGACGTCGCCAGCGGCGTCGAGGCCTCGCCCGGGGTCAAGGACCCGGCGCTGATGCGGGAGTTCGCGGCCGCCGTCGCCGACAGCGTCGCGCTCCCGGCCTAGCGCATCAGGTTCGTGGCCACCACCGTCGAGCACCGGTTCGGCCCCTACGGTGGCCAGTACGTGCCCGAGACGCTGATGCCGGCGCTCGCCGAGCTGGAGCAGGCGTGGGTGCAGGCGCGCGAGGACCCCGCCTTCGGCGACCGGCTCGGCTCGCTGCTGCGCGACTACGTCGGCAGGCCGACGCCGCTGTACCACGCCGAGCGGCTCAGCGCCGAGGCGGGGCATCCGATCTACCTCAAGCGCGAGGACCTCAACCACACGGGCGCGCACAAGGTCAACAACGCGATCGGTCAGGCGCTGCTCGCCCAACGGATGGGCAAGCGCCGGATCATCGCCGAGACCGGCGCCGGCCAGCACGGGGTCGCGGCCGCCACTGCCTGTGCGCTGCTGGACCTCGAGTGCATCGTCTACATGGGCACCGAGGACATCCGCCGCCAGCGCCCCAACGTCGAGCGGATGGAGCTGCTCGGGGCCTCGGTGGTCGCCGTCGACGCCGGCGCCCGGACCCTCAAGGAAGCCGTCTCGGCGGCGATCCGCGACTGGGTCACCAACGTCGAGACGACCCACTACATCATCGGCTCGTGCGTCGGGCCTGCTCCGTTTCCGGCGCTCGTCAGGGAGCTGCAGCGGGTGATCGGCGATGAGGCCCGCGCCCAGGTGCTGGCGCAGGCGGGCCGGCTCCCGGACCGGGTGGTCGCGTGCGTCGGCGGCGGCTCCAACTCGATCGGGATGTTTGCCGGATTCCTGGCCGACTCAGACGTGCGGCTGATCGGCGTCGAGGCAGCCGGCGAGGGCCTCGAGACCGGCAGGCACGGCGCCCCGCTGACCGCCGCCGACCGACCCGGCGTCCTGCACGGCTCGTACTCGGCGATCATGCAGGACGAGGACGGCCAGATCCTCGAAGCGCATTCGATCTCGGCCGGGCTCGACTACCCGGGCACCGGTCCCGAGCACGCCTGGCTGCGTGATACCGGACGCGCGAGCTATGTGGCCGTGACCGACGCCGACGCGCTGGCGACGTTCACGCTCGTGTCGCGGCTCGAGGGGATCATTCCCGCACTCGAGAGTTCGCACGCGGTCGCCTGGGCGCTGGCCAATCCGGACAGCAGCCTCGACGTCGTCTGCCTGTCCGGCCGCGGCGACAAGGACCTGGAACTGGTCAGATCCAGATGAGCGAGCGGATCGCCGAGGCGTTCGAGTCGGCCAGGGCGGACGGCCGCCGGGCCGCGCTGATGCCGTATATGATGGCCGGCTTCCCCGACCTCGAGCGCTCGCGGGGGATCGCCCGGGCGTATGTCGACGGCGGCGCCGATCTGGTCGAACTCGGCGTACCGTTCTCGGACCCGCTGGCGGACGGGCCGGTGATCCACGCAGCCGGGGTGGCGGCGCTGCGCGCCCGCGTGCACGTCGCGGATGCTCTGTCGGTGGCCCGTGAGATGGCCGCCGAGGTCCCGGTCGTGGTCATGTGCTACGCCAACCTGGTCCTGGCGCGTGGACTCGAGCGGTTCATGGACATGCTCGTCGAGGTGGGGGCCAGCGGCCTGATCGTCCCCGACCTGCCGATGGAGGAGGCGCCGGCGACGCTGCAGGCGTGCGACGAGCGCGGGCTGGCGCTGGTGCCGCTGGTCGCGCCGACGACCCCCGATGAGCGCCTCGAGTCGATTGGCGCCCGCGCCCGCGGGTTCGTCTACACGGTCCAGGTGACCGGCACGACCGGCGAGCGCGCCGCCCTCGACGGCGGCCTGCCGGCAGTGGTCGCGCGGGCACGCGCCCACACCGAGGTGCCGGTCGCGGTCGGCTTCGGGATCGGGACGCCCGAGCAGGCGAGCGCGGCCGCCGACGCCGGGGCGGACGGTGTGATCGTCGGCAGCAGGCTGGTCCGCGCGGCCGGCGAGTCGGACGATCCAGCCGCCGCCGTCGGCGAGCTCGTCGCGGCGTTCGCAGCTGCGCTGCGCGACGGGTCGAACGGCTAGGATCTTGGGGGAAATGGCACTCGTAGTCACCACCACGGCAGGCCTTGCCCTTTGGATAATCCTGTGGGCGCTCGGCGTCTCGGGCCTCGATGGCATCCTGATCGCGATCGCGATGGTGCTGCTCGTCACGGGCATCCTCAACGTCGTGCCGCAGCTGACGGGCCGGAAAGACCAGTAGTGGAACCTCGCCGTTGGGGGCTCGCGCGGAGGGGCGCGGCGTGCTTCGCGGTCGCCTGCGCGGTCGCGGGCTGCAGCACTACCGGCAGCGGCAGCAGCTCGTCCACGGTCACCGCCAAGGGGCACCTGCTGTCGATCTTCCTGTCAGAGCCCGGGAACCTGACCGCCAACCCGGTCGCCCGCGACGTGGTCGAGGCCGAGCAGCTCGCGTTCGATCAGGAGAAACACCAGGTCTCCCGCTACCAGCTCCAGCTCGTCGCGGTCCGCGGCCGCGTCCTGTCCGACAACGCGCGCCAGGCGATCCAGGACGGAAACGCGATCGCCTACCTGGGCGAGCTCGCGCCGGGTGACTCCGAGCAGACCGTCGGCATCACCAACGCCGATGAGCTCCTGCAGGTCAGCCCGACCGACACCGCGCTGGAATTGGGGGAGGCCACCAGCGCCGTCCCCGGCAGCCCGACGCACTACTTCGAGTCGTGGGGCACGTACGGGCGGACATTCGGCCGGGTCGTGCCGACCTCGGCGCAGGAGGCGAGGGCCGACGTCGCCGAGATGGCGTCGATGCATCTGCGCAGCGTCTACGTGAACGACGACGGGAGCAATTACGGCCGCTCGATCGCGCTGGCCGTGCGCAACGCCGCTGCCGCCGCCTCGATCCAGGTGAGCTCGTCCGAGTCGGGCGCCGCGGCGATCTTCTACGGCGCGCAGTCGCCCGCCGCCGGCGCCCGGTTCTTCAACTCCGCCGCGACCGCCGCCCCGTCGGCACGCCTGTTCGGATCTTCGTCGCTGGACACGCCCGTCTTCCTGTCGGCGCTGACGCCCGCCGTCAGGAACCTGTACGTGTCGACGCCCGGCTTCCTGCCGACCGCGCTGGGCGCCGCCGGGCGGTCGTTCACCGCGGCGTTTGCCACCGCCTACCACCGCCAGCCAAGCACCCAGGCGATCTTCGGCTACGCGGCAATGTCGGCGGTGCTGCACGTCCTCGCCGAGGCGGGCGGGCAGGCCGACAACCGGTCGACCGTCGCCCGCGACTTCATGAGCCTCAACCAGGGCACCTCGGTGCTCGGCCCGTTCACGATCGACAGAGCCGGCAACACCAGCCTCGACGCGTTCGTGATCAACCGGCTCAGCGCCGGCGCGCTCGTCGCGCTGAGGGCAGCGCCCGGCCGCGGGTGACGCACCCTAAGGCCCCGATGCGCCGACGCGCGCCGCTGCGACTCACGGCACTGGCCGCTCTGTGCCTCGGGCTGAGCGCCTGCGGCGGTGGTGGCTCGACCCACCACCACAGTCAGACGCCGCCGGCCAGGCCGCACACGTTCAGGCCGCCGAGCGTCGTTGACGTCTACTCGAGCCTGCCGCTGCGGGGGCCACTGAGCGGCGAGGGGGCCGCGGTCAAGGCCGGCATCGAACTGGCGCTGGCCGCGCCCGGCGAAGAGGGTCCG
>Ga0123355_10002678_pt1 | contig 25246 bp, 20 predicted proteins | sample TergutEmb28metaG_3_FD_89872 | JGI IMG/M metagenome (GOLD analysis project Ga0123355, IMG submission 89872) | Embiratermes neotenicus P1 segment gut microbial communities from Petit-Saut dam, French Guiana - Emb289 P1 | ecosystem: Host-associated > Arthropoda: Insects > Digestive system > Gut ...
ACATCGAACCAAGAACAATACGACCAATGTGGTTATTCAACAGAATAGTCGTAAGCTCCTGATGATGGATATATTAATGTCCGAAACATGTTGAGCACATAAGAAGTGAAATAAAATAGCAAGTGACATCAAGTTTGTCTTTTGTTCTTCAGCATTACAGATAGTTAATCTGAAAATACGCAAACACAAAAATATTAAACTTCATTGCGCTGCATGTTTGTGTACTTTGTACTTTTCATTGCTGAAAACCACGAGCTTGGAATATAAAGAGGCAGCAAAAGAATTTATCTTTACTTCATTACTGATGTCATCATGTAACAAAACATGGCCGTATCAGAGGAGCACTATATCGTCTTTGCCTGAAAAAGAAGTCTTGTTCGTGGTATTGAAAGTTGTCAATAAATTATACTTCACTCGTACTCGCATTCGTCTCCCACTGGACGGACTTGCATAAAATTTCATATTTTGAGCATTTTTCGAAAATTTGTTGAGAAAATTCAAGTTTCATTAAAATCTGACAAGAGTAACTGGTGCTTTACATGCAGACGTACGTGTATGTACATTTATGATAACCTCTTTGAATTCTTCTGAAAATGAGAAATGCTTCTTACAAAATTATAGGGAAAGTCAAAACACACATTGTGTTTTCAGTAACGTTTTCCTGAAAATCATGTCGTTTATGAGCTAATGTGGAAAATTATTATAGAGCAGTAAAGGCCACATGTGCCGGTATAATAAGGCATATGCGAGTTACGTGCTGGAAAACTAAACCTACAGACACACACTGCGAATATGCAATAATTATTGGCTTACCACGGTAACAATGGCTACCCGAATGCCCTTCAATGTTACGTTTATACGTACTTTGCCTGTCTTTTTTTTTTTACCTAGAATTGTCGACTTCTGAAAATTGTTGGTTTTAATTTTGTGTGACGTCGCTATTGACTACAAGCAGTATAGCACTTTCATATTGCATGATACAGACTTCAGCATTTTATGTGCAAAGTTTAATTTGTTTCTTCATGTATTGCGGAAGAGACTGTTGTCTGCAACTTTCACAAAGATGAAATATTTTTCCAGCCTGGTGACGGAATATACAGTGCATGCTACCCTCCGTGAAGTGTCGTGAAATTATTCGTAGTTTGTGTTTATACACAGATTTGTTGGAATATTTAAAATGCAGCTCAATAATATTATAATAGTTTGCGGTTGTCCACATAATCATCATTATCGTTTTGGAAGGAAGGCTGATCATGGAAGGGTGAAAACATTAGTTATTAAATGAACGTCAGGGCCATGTAAAAATTCGAGGTTATATCCGACTAATTTAAAAGATGCAGAACCCGCCTTTAAGTAATTAAGTTTGTCACAAAATTAAAATTAAATAATAAGCAATAAATCCGAAGGACTCGGAAGTCTTTGCCATATAACAGTATGTTTCATAAGTTTTGTTTCGGAAGTTCACATTGTATGTTTTGTGGTCCTGTGCGGGTATGCGCCTTGGATTTTCCGAATGTGCCTTATAAAGAGACATAAGACGAACATGAAGTGTGTTCTTCTAGAAAAGTTTCTGAACCGGAGCATATCACAATACGTAAGAAATTAGAAAAGAGGAGAATAACCGTTTTTTTTACCGTTTCACCGTGTATTCTGTAGATTATTTAATTACACACACCAACACATGCACGTGTATATATATATATATATATATATTATTTCAGAAGTCTAAAATTTACATTAAAACATTTAAAACGCTCCTACATGTTTCGATCACACGATCATCCTCAGGGAGCATATATTGTTCCTTGCTAAAGTTACAATTTAAAACAGTCAGTGAATTACTTCGTTATGTTAACTTGATGCTGTGGCAGCATGTTGTGTTTTTGTGTGTGAGTAGTACGCTGTTTAGAATGAGCCTGTTTATGGTTGTGCGTCGTATGCTGTGCAGCGTGAAGCTGCAGTCTCACGCTGCGCAGCTCATTCTAAACAGCATACGACTCACACACAAAAACACGATATTTTGCCACAGCACCAAGTTAACATAACGAAGTAATTCACTGAATATTTTAAATTATAACTTTAGCAAGGAACAATATACGCTCCTTGAGGATGATCGTGTGATCGAAATATGTAGGAGCGTTTTAAATGTTTTAATGTAAATTTTAGACATCTTAATATATATATATATATATGTGTGTGTGTGTGTATTTGTGTGCATATGTTAGTGCGTGTAATTAAAGAATAACAATTGTTTACATGAACAAAATTTCACCTGAGAGCGGCGTATACTGAAGTTCCGAAACGTCGTATAGGGCGAATACGAAGTACATGTCACTTAGTGAGCACATTCTGATGTAACTACTGTGTAATGGCGAGAGGTTCGTCAGGTTCGTGTCTTTCAAAACTTTCTCAGTGGAGTGAAACAGCGTACTGCAGTACGAGATGCCTGTGATGGAAGCGAACGTGTATAAGATTCAGGGAATTCTAGTTTACTTGCAATTTCCATCGTCATAAATAAGATAACAAGTCAACCAGACTGGAGTAATACGTAATATTGTGTTCCTCACAGAGAATGACTGACGTGATGGTGTATCAACTCAGGAGACAACAAGACGCAAAATATGAAGAAACTTTCCTAATATTACCTTTACCATACATTAGTATTGTCATAAACGAAAACTTTTCGTATATGTCTTGTCTCTTCTGTGCTCCCCTCCCATTTTCCATTAGAGCTCTATTTTCCTAGTCGTTAGTATAGTTTGTCGAGAGACGAAAATGCGATCATTAACCGAGGCGACAGTGGAAAATAACTTGCTCACTAAAACTGCTGTTATGCTTACAGACTTCTGAGCAGGCGTGGTGTCAGACCGGCAAAGAGGGGTAGGTTTGGGGTCGCTTCGGCTACGAGCAGAGAAAACAATGACGTGGACATTCATATTTGATGTGGGAGTGAAGCTGCGCGGTCTAGTACAGTGTGAATGAGTATAAAGAACTCTCTAATCAAGGGCTGCACACTCGGACGACTGTGGCTGCGTTGTGTCGAATCCGAGGTGTCTGTGGGTAAAGATAAAGGTGTCCCAGTGCTCAGAAAACATTCTCCGACAACGTCAAGCTTGGATGGTGTTCTGGAGGTCCCGGGTTTTAATGTCGAATCTTCCGGCACTTTAGGGGACCTAAACAGTCTTTGTAGAGTGATCGTACATTAAATCAAGACTCGAGCCGTTCCTCCCGCATACCTTCCAATTTATTATTAGTCTGATTATACACGTACAGACAGTGTGGAAGAACCACAGGGGCAAGAAAGCCATGAAGGGAGAGTGGAAATAAGGCTCCACACATTCTTCACCTCAAAAATATTGCTCCTCGAATAAGCACAACGGCTTTGACCTTGACACTGTGGGTGAGGTCCATTATCTCCTGACTGACCTTGCGGAGAAAACACGTAACCAGTTCCTGTCAAAAGATCCTTATCTCTTTCTGTCCCGGAAAATTGAATGAAGTAAACAATTATAAATCGCTGTATACACTGCTTTTGTTTGTGTAATGTGATTCCGAAGATACAGTGTTTAAAAATTAAAAGTGGTCTGAGCATTGACTGGGGGAGAATGTCGGCGGAGAAAACATTTGCTACTCACAAGAACACGTTCAACAAATAGCGTAGCGTTGATAATAATACATAGTTCGGACATATAAATTTCTATTAACTCTATTATAATAAAATCAAAATGAACATAACAAATATGTCCGCAGTTTCGTTACTGCGAATCTATTTTTTTTAGACATTTACTTATGGAAATTTACGTACTGTGAATCAAATGATGTGTACTTTTCTCGTACACTTTTTTAATTACCACTAGGCTTCCTGCCAGCCCCATTCTTGAACATATATGGACTGTATACACGACGCTTCTTTCAAGATGTATTCACCTCCATCTGGTGCCTAAGTAAAGAGTGAGTGAATCTGTACTTCCTCTCCCCCTTCATGTTTTCATGAGGCGTGTAGTTAAATGTTTACCTTTATCTGTACCTCGTATAGTTCAAACGTTTTTTTACCCAGTTTATATAATCATTTTTGATAAATAAGGTACCGAAGATGTATTGAAGACTTAAGTCTTCTGGGATTTTCGCCCAGTCCACTGGTAAATATAACAGACATTTCGAAGGAATGTGGTGACTTCGTCTTCACGGTGATGTAGTTCAAGAAGGAGTTTTCTTATTTTCTACTGTCCATCTGTATAGGTAGGTTATATATATATATATATATATATAAGAACGTAAAAGGATGTAATTACAAGGAAACATAGTTTGATAGGAGAGTGACTAAGCAGTTTAATGTATTATAGGTTGTTACACCACTTGCTGTGGCAGAAATTTACCGACGTTTCAGTCTTTGAGTTGGTCTGCTTTGTCACACATAAATAACTACACTGCTCAGGGTTTTGACGCCGTTTCTTCTGGCAGGTGAGGAAGAAAGTTCTGGGTAATCGTCCTGCCTCCGTCTTCATGTTAGAGCGACATCCCTCATTGTTATAAAGCGGAAAATCACAGTACGAATATACATCAACGTGAAACCGAATCCTTATAAAAAAATAACTATGAGCTGTTCTTTTCCTTCTAACAAAGCAGTTGTTTTTGTTGCCATAACTTGCGATGAAATTGTTAGTCTGTGTTTGTATTCGGAAGATTTCGAATTCGAACCTCGAAGGGATAACGACCATGCTTAGATATATTTGTGGTTTATTCATTCCCCGAAGAAAATGTGACAGCTCAGTGGCCAGACGGGCCTTGTCTCTTCCAGTTCATAATTCACAGTCATCATGACGTTATCGTCTCCAAATTGTCCAGACCTTCGAGGGGATCCACCCAGCCCCCTGGTCGATGGATACAGTGTTTCTCTTCCGGGGATAAAGTGGCCGGAGTATGAAGTTGACCACTCGCCTACATCAAACGCCGAAGTTAAGAAAGAGTAGAGCTATATCTGTACTGCCGTATACCTTTATGGTGTGGTGGCCAGGGACCACTATACCTTTCCTTTCCTGCTATTCAGCTACACTTAAGGAGCAATAAATAAGGCGTCGTTTAATAAGGCAGATATGTTAATTTTGTTTCTTCATCAAGAATAAAGTCGAGTATAATTTTCTTCATTTATTTATAACATGTGACTAAATATCATGGCCGCAGTAATATGACTGTAGTTAAGCAGTGACAGTATCATGCCTAATCGAAGGCCAGGGACTTGCCACAGCAAATTTTCAAACTGATAAACTTTATTTCCTTCTGTATCCGATACGAATGGCAGATAAATTTTAATATGCGGTTATAGCCTGACACATATTGCGGACTGTTATTCTCGCATGCACTTGTGTTTCTAATGAATTACACACATGACATTATTTAGCAGATGGAGATGAAAATTTCCGCACTTTCTCCTAAAACGTACAGCGCGGGAATCCAATGCTCTGTATTCTATAACTTCATAGTGTAATCACGTGAAGCTGACCCTTCATAGGCGGTCCTTGAAAATACTATTTTATTATCATATGCATCCTGGTCCACCTCCGTCACTGATGGAGCTGTGTCGCTTATTGGATCAGACAGCGTAGAATAACCAAGCAAAATTGTGTAAGTGATGGTGTGATGGGGTATGGACTGTTTAAGACTGTTTCTCTGTCCAGTGTTCCGCGATACCCAAAATAATTTTGCTAAATTATGTAGAAAATTTCAGGTTTACCTAGCAGAGAACATTGTCTTTCCGCAATAGAAAGACCAGCACAGACAAAGTCAGTGGACCGTGCGTGGTTAAATGCAGGATACGTTTAGGAGTAAACCGTCATGATCATATCGCCATTAGTGACATTATTTCAGGCCTACTGGTGTTCAACACAAATATTACTGAAACACAGGATTCAATTGAATCTAAAAGACTCGGCACTCTGCCGTAAAGGTGGTGACGTTGATGGTGGTGGTGGTGGTCACAGTAATGACAGTAGTAGTAGTAGTAGTAGTAGTAGTAGTAGTAGCAGTAGTAGTAGTAGTAGTAGTAGTAGTAGTAGTATGTGGTAGCAGTAGTAATATGTGGTGGTAGTAGTAGTAGTAGTAGTAGTAGTAGTAGTAGTAGGGACAGTTGTTTGAGACACTGCGCTACAAGCCGAAAGATCACGGGTTCGATTGCCGGTGGTGTCATTGGAATTTTTCATTGACATAATCCTTCTGTCCACACTATGGCCGTGGGGTCGACTCAACCTCTAACAAAAAGTAATACTTTCTAGGGGATAAAGGCGGGCGGTGCTTAGGACTGACGACCTTACCACCTTCATGTGCTGACTGGAAATCTGGGATCCTCAACCTCCTGGAAAACTGTAACGGTATTAGGCCTGTATAGGAATTGCTTTGACTTTAGTAGTAGTAATAATAATGGTGGTAGTAATGGTAATGACATTAGTAGTAGTAGTAGTAGTACTAGTAATGGCGGTGGTGTAATAATGACAGTAGCAGTAGTAAAGTTGGTGGTGGTGGTAATAACAGTGACAGTAGTAGTATGAATAGTAGTAGTAGTAGTAGTAGTAGTAATTTCGGGGGTGTAATATTGATGACAGAAGTAGAAGTAACATTGTTGTTGGTGGTGGTGGTGGTAGTAGTAGCAATGGCGGTAGTAATTATTATTATTATTATTAGTAGTAGTGGTCTTATTATTATTATTACTATTAATAATAGTAGTAGTAGTAATGGTGGTGGTGGTGGCGGTGGAGCTGGTGGTGTTTTTACAGGAACATCATCTGTAGTGTCTATTATGTGTGTTTTCGTCCACTCCAGTTGAAACCAAGTAACATACCAGAAGCATCGTCTTGTAACTAAAGCTGCCCTATAATTATTCAAGGTCTGTCGGGATGTTTCAATGTGCCCTCTCTTGCTGGCGGTATTCATAGAAGTCCCTTCCAGCATTAATGAAAATACAAACAGGAAGTTAAAATTATGTGATTTATCTGCAGTAGTAGTTATGTATAACCCTCATGTAGTAGCAATACTTTGCAATATCTAAGGTATACGTTCTTCTTTGTCCATAAAACTTAACGTAATATTGTACTTCGGCGTCGAAGCTTAATAATGTTTCACTGTAATCACGGAAACAAACAAAGTAATTTAAAGTAATTATTTTCTTCCGAAACATTGGTAAACTTCTACCGAAAAGCAAGCGATCACGACAATATGGTGTCCTTGGTAAGGGACATCGTCGGTCGCTACACGGCGTGCTGATACGGAAATCAGGCCTGTCCTCCTGTTTAATAAATATTTTCCCAATTGCCTGACTGACTCCTTACATAGAGCAAAGTTCTCCCTCGGAAGTTAAAAGCCACCCACATGCGCAAATATTTTCAGATTTTTACATAATCCAGGGTTTGTTACTGAGTTCAAAAGCCGTTGCCAGTGGACTCACATCCTGAGCCATATGAATCCAACCAACATTATTTTTTGTAACCCCTTCTTTGTCATGTTGTTTTAAGAGATGTTTTAGTTTCACGTTTTCCGACTGCAATGCTAGGTATAAGCCTGTCTCCCGTCTAGGATGCCTTTTAATGTGTGACTGATGTCGACGAGTATTTTTTCGAGTTGCGCCGCACGTAATGATGTAATGATTAGCACTGGGCCAGGAGACAAGTTGTATTCACTGACTTGTTCTTCGTTTTCCTCAGTTTGCCCAGTAAAGTAGTAAGGTTGTGCCTTCAAGTACGATATAGGGCTTGGGCACTGCGCTAACCTCACGGAGTAAGCCTGTTCTTTGTGTAACCAAAAGGCAGAACAGCTATTCTGATACCGTGATTTGAACGTTCCTAAGAAGACAGCTCCTAACGTCAGGTTTCAGTGGTTTAGAGTGGCCACGCTTGGCTTATTGTTGACGTGTGGGCAACCCCTCTTAAGTGAAGTGGTTGGAAGCACATGCAGCCTAGCCCCTAATCCCGAAATGAAGGAATTGCGAGATTCACAGGACTTGTTTTATTTATCCAGCCGTGTAGGCAAATGAAAAATCCAGCAATGCCTCGCCTGATGACGTATACTACCCTGTGCAGCATGGAAATTTAATTCTGTGTGCAGCTGCCTCTTCGTTTTTGATTTCACAGGAACCACCTAAACCTGTCACCTGATTTTTTTTTGTTCGTCTCTCGCACCCCAGTTTTCGTCATCTTTCTCTTCTGTTCTCTTTCTCTGTCTCCCTTTTCCATGTATATATACCAGTCACAAGTGGACTGAAGAAAGAAGTATGACCAAAAGCAGAAATGTGTGACGGGAAGAGACAGCAAATTGAAATTTACTGCCAAGCCTAGAGGGTGCGTTGCAGATAAGCCTTCTGTGTGAGTACATCAAAGAATACGGGATACATGGACGGCTGTACCGCAAGGTTTTTTATACTATTCTTTCAAAGTTATTCTGGTGTACGGATACTCCAGGAATGAGACAAAGCGATATGCTTGTTTCAGAACGGAATTCTAGGGCGCCGAAAGTGTGGCAGGTAGGGTCTGTAGTCCTTTAAATATGTTATATAAAGAACTAGAAGCTTCCTTTTTGATGGAAACATTTCTACACATGTTTAATTTCTGCTGTTCTGTAACTGTAGTCCCTTTGAAGTTGCGTCAGAATTTAGTTTAGAATTTTCGGATTCATCATCAACGCTACAGAACTCATAAATTTTTAATTCCTAGAAGTACAATCATAGTGATTCTTTTATTGTTATTATATGTTCTAGTCAAATAAAATTAATATTTCCTACCGCATCCTAGTGAATGTACTGGCGCTTTGAAATATACATTTCATCACTAAAAAAGTATCCTTGTAACTGAACTTCGTAATTCACTCACTATTCACGATACATTAAAAAACGGAGTAATGCACTTTGTAAAATTGCTTAAGGTTTAATATTAAAAATGAAAAGCAAATTTACTATTTTTTTTCTCATCACTCGACAGCACTAGTGGACTTTAGGCCGCCTCTATGAGGTTCCTAGATCACACTCAGACACACCACACACGGTAGGGCTCCGAACGATGTTCAGCCCGTCGCAGAGACCTCTACCAGACATCACACAACACTCACAAGAGAGAGATATCCATGCCTACGGCAGGATTCGAACCCACAATCACAGAAAACGAGCGGCCGTAGAACCACGCCTTAAACTGTGCGGCCATTGGAATCGGGAATTTTACTGCTTTAGCAAGTGATAACATTATTAAATGAAAATTCTGTAGACGAAGTGAAAGCAGTCACTTGAACACGGAAGTAGAACCATGCTCCGAGACGCCGTGCAAAACACACACCTTCAGACAGTGAACAAAGTGCAACACACTGTTGGAATAACTACTCAGTCATAGTCACAATCCTTGGCAGAAATACGGCACAAGGAGAAATATGAAACAGAGAACTATGTAATGATACTGCAGTACAGAGTTAATTTTTTTTATTTCCCGCTATTATTTTTATTTGTGCCACCACACTAATTCGAAGCTTTTGTGTGGCTGCGAACGAAGCGGAAGAGCGTTGTCGATATAGTGACTAGCCTATGTGCTGGACGGTCCGGGGTTCGAAACGAGATAGGGGCAAGAGATTTAGCTCTTCTCGAAATGTCCAGACCGGGGCCGGTTTCCGTCCAGCCTCATACTCAGTGGACACCGGGCTGCCTTCTCGGGTGTATAGCGCAGGAGACATGGTTTTGGCGGTTCACGACCATGTAGTGAGGAGGTTAGGAATGAGCGGAGCTAAAATTCTGCTCCCCCTATATGCCTTAATGGCGTGAACATGGACAACCTTACCTTTACATTTTACCTCTGAGTGCTAGGAAGCTAAATGTCGGTGATAATTGAGCGACGGAGGAGATGGCAGCACTGTTGGCTTTGAGACATGCCAGCAGTCATAGCGTTCTGCTGAAGGCAACCGCGTAGCCGCGTCTGAGCTTCGAACTGAGTACTTCTAGAGTTTGAGGACTTGGGAATGACAACACCATTAAGTACTTTGGTCCATTGGACAAGTTTAAAGGAAAATGGGCAATAATGGTCCACTTTTGGTTCTGACAGAATTTTACAATCTTATGTAGCAACAGCAGTTATTTGGGTGCGTAATATTTATGATGGGAATTCTGCTACACAGCTGTCAGATCGTTTGTAGCTAATTTAAATTCGTTCCCTAACAACAATAAAGTTACAAAGTTATGCAACAGGACATCTTTGGCATATGCGTGTTGAAAGATGCCCCACAGTATAAAATAATAAATTTGTAGCAAACAAAACTGTAATCAAGCAAAATAATCTATGTTCTGTATCACTGTGAGACTCCTGCTTATTTCATTGCAGATTTCTTGCGTTTTTCAAGATCCTAATTACGGTTGTTGCGTCCATAATCGGTTTAGGTTTTGGAGAAAACCTTGCAGTTTTCATGCAGCAGCGTTTCACAGACTGAGCATTTTATCCAGTCGCATTCTTGTTTCGTTAACTTGTGGTATTCCTCACATTCTTTGCAGCAGTCGCTGTCATCACGTATATCAGAATTACTCGAGCTCGGAGAGTGAACCATTTTCTTGAAACTATTCTTCTTATGTCTGGCTTTTTGTTTCTTCTTCCTGGTGATTGGTGATCTAGTGAGAACTTCTCCGTGGAGACTTCTCGTTACCTTTGATGGCCCTAAATTTGATAAATTTCGTCGAGGGCACATTTCCATGACAATTTTCGTTGACGTTTTTTCCCGATACACCTTACTGGGTGTTGACGGATGGACAGATGCAGGAGTGAGGGCGTGCCATTACAGTAGGTTCTTGAACAAATAATGTGGGGAAATGAAATATATTTTAGTAGATAGATGAGTTTTGTAGTCTTTTATTAACGTATCATTGAAAGTTCAGGGTATACATTGATGTATGAACATAGGCCAAACAGGAGTTAAAAATATCAGTGGGGTATCTTTACCCATTTTCCAGTGGGGCGACTCTACCCAAACGTGGAGCAAAAATGCCCTGGCTGATTACGTGACTGGCATGGTTTTCTAAAGTTTGTAACGGTATGAAATAGTACAAATAAGACGACGTAAGCTTTTGGTAAAATTACTATAAACACAAACTAACAGAATATTATTAAATAATAGCCCGCTGAAATACACATGGTCACAAACCAAGGCACTTACTGTACAAAACAGTGTCAGGACATTGAGGAAAACGCAGCAGCTCTGACTTGCACAGTTCCAGACTCGCCAAAGGAGAACCCCATAGCTGCGTTATATGTGCTGCTTCCTAGTGCTAAGGTTTCGAAGTATCTGATGGTGAGGCGTCATTGGCCAGTGGGGCAACCTTGCCCATTTTCCTAAATATTTATTCACTCATTCCGTAGTCTGTGGTACGACTTCCAAAGCGAATCCTCGACAGAGTGCGAGCTTGTTCTTCCGCTTTCAATTTCCAGTAGCTTCTCTTTCCCTCAAGGTCATCCAGTAGCTGCTTACTACTTCTTTCTCGTCTTCCCGTCACTTATTTCGTTCCCTCTATCTTTCCTTCAATCACGTGTTTTAGAAGACAGTTCCTACGCAATATATGACCAATCCAGTTAGCCGGAATAAAAAATTTTCATATGGGGAAGAAAGCTAATATTTAATTGGCGTAGGGTTGGTAATATGCAGACCTGCATTGTGATAAGCACTAAAGCGACATCTCAACACGCTATTCTAAACGCCCATAAGGCTCATGCTGTCTCTCAACTCGAAGGCCCTAATCACGCAGGGGGTTAAATTATGAGGTTTATATTCTTCTGTTATCGAGCCAACATGCTACCGGAAGCTTTATTTGTCTTACAGTGACGCAAACGTCTGCATTTTTCATGCATTCAGCTAATGAACAGCCCGATATTTCGCTTGGATACAGTAGGCAGTCTTGTGTTTTGACATTAACGATTCTCAAGGACTGTAGCTTGTCTATGCCATGCGTTGTGACTGGACGGTACTTCACTTGCGTGTTTTGATACATCCTGAAATATTGAGGATGTTTTGTGGTTCGAAAGCGGTTAGAGTTCCCTCGTCTGTTATTCACAAAGTCTGTATTCTTGCTCAAGTCATAACGTAAATACCCTATTTACCCTTCGGACATACACGGTCGTGAATTAGATCCACTGCTTACACGTTTCACGTACGTATAGGCCTAATCATACTGTAAAAGACGTACAGTCTCGCTAAATTACCATTTTTCGTTTCGATTTGTAATTAGTAGGTCTAAATATTTGAAGTGTACTTTATTCATTGGTTTCAGAAACTTGTATTATGAATAACAACAGCAGAAAAAAAAACTGACACGCGAACGCGTACGAACACACATACACACGTACACACTGCTCCATTCTGATTAAAATTAAGGAATTTTACTGCCTCCTGACATCGAATGTTAAACGTCCCCGACACGCGGCTTTCGACGCAACGCTGGCGGAGCGTCGGGTGCAGCGTTGGGCCGGCGCTTGTAGGTCAAGCAAGAACAAAACGCCCTACATAAGACAATAAATATTGTATATTATGACTATTTTTGTCCTGATTACGCGGCATAAATATCGTATCTGTTTAAAAGCGAATAACGTTTTGCTAGTAATTATTACTTTTGTACTTGAAAATAGCGACATATAATCATAAGTGTAAAGTGTATGCTATTTTTATTCGATTTCAGCCAAAACAAATTTGAACAATAGGTTTAGTTAAAACGTACTTAGTATCATCAATATTTACAAAAATCCCTTCAGTGAATACATAAGTATTTTTCTATACGGCCAGAATAAACAAAACAGGCAAATGACGTATAAAAGTAACATTAAGGCGCGTTCGTGTACCCATTGTTACCGTGGAAAAGTAATAAGTATTACATATTCTCAGTGTATGTCTGTAGCCTTAGTCATCCAGAATGCAACGCGCGTGCTCCGTATTATATTGTCATCTATGGCCTATCCGGTTCTACTGCATATTTCCACATTATCTCACAAACGACACGATTTTCGAAATTAAAGTTACTGAGTACAATGTGCGTGCTTTGATTTTGTCTGCAACTTTTGTCTGAAAAGTTTCACATTATGAGAAGAACTCAGCGAGATATTATCGTAAATGTACGTAGGTCTTGATGTGAAGTAAGCGTTATTCTTGTGAGATTTTAAAGAAACATGTGTTTTCTCTGCATATTTGTGACAAATACTCAAGTATCAAATTTAATGAAAATCCGTTCAGTAGGAACCGAGTTGTCCCACGGGGACAGACAGACTGATATGACGAAGGTAATAGTCGCTTTTCGAAATTGTGCGGACGGGTCCAAAGATACACGACGAAGCCGGTAGTATTTTTTTTCACAAATTTTGAGAAAGAGCCAAAAAATGACAATAAGAAATAGAAGAATGAAAGTTGAAGGAAGGGGACAAGAAAGAAAGAGAAAGAAAGAAAGAAAGAAAGGTAAGAAAATAGAAGGTAGTAAATAAGACAGACAGAAGGAAAAGAAGAATGGATTTGAAATCGGTTTGTTTTGATATCTGAATACTTCCCGACGCCGGGAATGTAACGGTTAGTTGCAGCCTAAATTTAGGGTATTAGAGACGAAAGTTGCTTGAAGCAATTGCTTCTGTATTTTGCTTGCATTTGACTTCCAGTATGCAGTTATATATAGACGTCTTAAGAAACATGTAATAATGTTCAGTCTAGCTCATCAAGAGCTGGTAAAGGAAAGCATGAAGACTGTTTCCCGTTGCTGTTCCGGGACCGTTTCGCGGCCCTTCCTTCAGAAAGCACAGCGCTCTCGTGTTACGCTCGGCGGTTCTGCTGAGTTATGCTATTTGAATGTAAGTGATAGTTTAATTAATACAACAATCCCTCGCATCTTTATAGACTCTTCTAGTGAAGTGGCCGGGGATTTGCATTTCCCCCGTCTCTGTGTGCCGATGCCGCTCTGCCAATCTCGATATGTCAGACCCTGGATCATTCCACATCATTTTGTTAGCATTATAAAATCCCAAATCCGCTATAAAAGAATGTCTCAATTTCACATAACCTGCCCTGGTCGGGAAAGTAATTTCGAAATTGTGATCCTTCCCCACCAACTTCTCTCTCCTTCCTTCGGGTTTTCTTTCTCTCTCTTACCTCTCTTCTTTCCCTTCTCATATCCCACCTAACTACTCAGGGAGGCAGTCAAGCTTAAAAAGCTGCTAAAAAGCTTCTCTGCATTTTGATTTAATGAGTTTAATGTCATTATGCCGCGATGATTTTCATCGTTCATTCCCCATTGGAACTTCAGCATTCGGCAGTTAGAGGGGCATTCAGAGGCAGTCGAGTGGAAGTGAGCACCTTCTTGGAAGAGCTTGTGGGTGCTGGAGGGGCGAAATGGGTGGGTGGTTGGGTTTAGCTCTCACTTCCGCAAACCGAAGGATTTCAGCTGATTTCCTTCACCACTTTTTTTCTTCTTTTTCTTCTCTCCTTCCACGCCAGTTTACTAGGGCAGGCTATTTTTCTGATTGTAGAAAGGCGAAAGGTGTGTCTCCAGTAATGTGGCGCGTCGTGCTACAACTGTGCAGGAATTTCACCTGTGGTCTTCCACTGCTGATGCAAACGTCAAACTTGTTATTAGATCCTTTCTGTTAATTTTATTTCATTACCGAATTTGTATGAAACAATTCCACTTTACGACATGCATCACTTTCGTATCAGTTTTGAAAATTATCGTCTCGTCTGTGCCTAGATTGTACAAGTTGCCATTTTCTTGCAGTATTTACAGCCAAAATGTCGAATGCATTTCTCTTCTAGGTGCTACTTATTATTTTATTGTACTTCTCAACATGTTTCGGGCACTACTATGCTCATCATCAGGAGCTGACGACTATAATGTTGATGACCACATTGGTCGTCTCTTTCTTGGGTTGCTGTAGGTTGGATATTAGGTGTGGGTAGGCTGGAGTAGTGTCCGGAGCCTACCCGCAACTAATATCCAACCTACAGCAACCCAAGAAAGAGACGACCAATGTGGTAATCAACATTATAGTCGTGAGCTCCTGATGATGGGCATAGTAGTGCCCGAAACATGTTGAGCCTATAAGAAGTACAGTAAAATAATAAGTAGCATCTAGTTGGTTCTTATTCTTCAGTTATCACAATGATGCACGGTCCAACACAAATCACACTTCTCTTCATTCCTGTCGACCGCCCAGCTGATCTCGTCCTCGTTGACCTAATCACCATCACAATATTTGACGCAACAAATTATGAAGCTCCTTACGATGCAGTATTCTCTGATGTTCTGCGACTTGGCTCTCCTTTGGGTCAGATCGTTCTGTTTTCAGCAGCCTCTTCAGATTCACAGTCAAGCGAGAGTCCACGTGTAACAACGACGCAATAAAAGAGCCAACGCTACAGTTTTGTATTTTTAATGTCGATGGCACACGGGAAGACAAAAGATTCCGAACTGAATGATTTAACCATTCTCCGAATTTCATCTGCTCTTAAATTTCTTCCTAAATGAAAATTTATGTTTTACTCTCATATGCAAATATTTCGAAATTGCCACATTTTCAGAGGATTTATTATCTTCCTTTTTATTTACGAGTATGATGTTGGCCTGCATACTACTGACGAAGCAAAAATTTACTTCATAGAGTTCATCCTTTTCATGTAGATCAACCTTCCTTCTGGTCCCTTAAAGAGTTTCTCTTTTACTCTGTACAGTGTTACACTTTCTCCCTTTAAATAAATGTTATCAGCATAGCACATAATCATGTATCCCATTCAGTTTCAGTTTTACCAAGGTAATTCGCATTGTCATTTGTGTAAAAGAAGAAAGAAAGTTCAGATTATCCTTTCCCTTAAGAATATGAACCAGAGCTCTAAACTGTCAGTTATTCTAAGCCCAACATTTACTTTATTTACCGTAAGATTTAACATTCGTAAGATCTACATTCTATCAACAGAGCGTATGTCCGTGATTTTTATATTTCTCAGCACAAGCAGCAATTTTTTCCCTACACAGTACACCCTGACTGAGTTTTGCAATGGAGACGAATTGTGTTTTACTGCATGGTAAGAACTGCATACTTAAACAGGATAACTTTCGTCTCTAAAAGGCTAAGTTCATACCTTCTTTTAGCATGACTGACGACAGTCCTCTGTCCAGTTACTCGCACTGCCCACACGGGGACTTCCATTCCCAGTTAATACAATCTCGTACATGTATCTTGTTCCCGTCAGCATGTGAATGGTCTGTAGACCTCGGCATAGCATTAGTATATTTTTAAGATACAATCTGTTGGACACGTCAAAGGAAGTTTTCCTTCAACTGCTCTCTGTGAATCGAGATGTCTTTACTCACCCTAATGGGCCTGTATGCTTTTCCTCTGTTGCCTGTCACTTTATCTGCACCTTCAAGATATTGAGATGCGGGTCGGAATGGTTACGATGTCTGGGACTCTGTCATTCACACGATGTAGATAACCAGACAACGTAAGACAAAGGCCGTATGCGACTGTTGTTCGATGCTGCACTAGTTCACAAGGAATTCGGCGGCTTGTTCAGACTACTGTACATGATGGCATTAACTCAAAAGTCTTCGTATGTGTTTTCTGACTTCCTCTGTCACCCATGTGGGTGTTGATTTACTGGTTAAAATGACAGTGCTCGGCATCAAACACTTACACATGGCGCAAAATAATTAAAGTATTCCAGACGTCCTTAACATTACCCCACACGTAATAGTTGCTTGAAATTTATTCTCAGTGTTGGATTCTTACATTATGTCGCTAGGCTACTTTAACGGCAATGGTTATGTAACTTCAAATGAAATGAGGAAGTGTAAGTGGACATTAAAAAAACATGAATTTTGAAGACGTTGGCCATAACGCAGATGAGATTTTGAGGTAACAACGAATAATGTACAAGGTGGTTTAAATATGACCGGGACTGATTTATGTGTAAATCTGGCGACATCTGTCCCGGTCATATTTGAACCACCTTGTATAAGATAGGCGGAATTACGTAAAAAATTAAACTAGGTACTTCCATAATGTGCCCCAAAGTGTTTGTGTCAAACCAGTCAATACGGTTTTATTCCTAAAGTAGATAAATGTACCAAAAGTTGTAACCTGAGTGCATTAATTAAAATCTACACCACCGCCGATTTTAGCCTTATAAGTTTCGTTTTGGGGAATGAATATGTAGCATCCAGGCTTCTTCTTGTGACCTTATGCTCGTTTATTCTTGAATGTTCCTGTTTTATTTGCTTCTTCTGTTTGGTTATTTACTAATTTTGAATTATATGTGTTTATTTTTATTTAATATTTCGAGTGCGTAATTTAATTATCCTGATGGAAATTTTAGTAAGCCTGAATTTCATAAAAATTTTCAGTTTCTCGTAAACTTAAAAATTGTAAGCAGGTGTAGTGTAAACATATCATGCAACTGGTGGTTCGATTCACGTTCACTTGCCTCTCCGTCCGATATGGACAGGTATTTCGGATTGTAGGGTTATGTGGCAGTTCAGACTACAGACGAAATTTACATTGCAACGATATTGTATTCACTTGTAAAATGTCTATCCAATTACTTTTACCAATACCAACCCTCTTGTGTTTTCTACATTCTACAGGATTTTTGTAATGTTTAGGGCTTGGCAGGTTACAATTGGCTAGATCTTTCCGCAGCTCAGTCTGGACGCGTAATCTGAAATTGAATGGGATCCGTTTTGTTCTGCCACTAGACATCTCTGCCTGTGAATGTGTAATTCCAACATTTCGATAAAAATTATGGAAAGTTTTGATTTCCGGCCCCTAGTCTTTGATATTGAAACTGAGACCAATACTTCTGTGTTTTCAGGTTCCACACATGGGAATTGCAATTCAAAGAACAAACATTCGTAATCCTTCATCGCAACACTCAGCTGGCCACACACACATTCTCACTCACACTCACACTCACACAGAGCGCAATTAAGAGAGTGTCGGGGTGCTGGAATAATAAGGATTTTATACGAGTTATTCCATTTGGTGGTCGCGGAAAAAACGCAACTTTCAATCACATCCCTCTCCCACCTCCCCCGACATATATCGCCGATTTTTATAGCAAATTCTTGCTCTTTCCTTTTTACAACTTGCAGCTTAAGGAAATGGTCAAATACACACTCGTGTAGGAAATATTTAATGTAGGGTAAGTCAGTGGCTGCAACCGTCCATCGCTTTCTACTGTATAATACACGGTATTCCTTGGAAGTTAGGCAGTTGTTCAGATGGCCAAAAGTCCCCCTGTTCTCATGCATCCTAACAAGTGCAGTCATGTGGGCCTTGAGGGTCTCCCTGCGGCGTTGGTGAAGGTTCTGCTGTTCTGGAATATTATTCCTTATTGATTTTTACGTACGTAGTATTTACTAGCGTTTCGGAGGAGCTTTCTGCCTCATCCTCATGTACCACCATTGCAGTGAACTGTTTGTACTGAATGCTTGCTTACAGTGCCTTCGTTTACTCTCGAAGGCATGTGTATATATTTGTGGCTGTCGCGATTACTTTCCTGGCTATGTTATACAGACTCTTCTGTGTGATGAAGATTCTTGGACATATGAACAGAATTTGCTAGCACTAAAGAGAAGACCGGAACCCTGGCAATCAGGGCTTGTGTCGAGGGTTGTCTACATGTCACGGCGAGAGAGTGTGACTGTTCAGTAGAAGGACGTGGTTCGTCATCAGACTGCGTGACCACACAGTGCGAGCGAGTGCAAATGTCATCAAGAGCAGTCTTGTAACATCAAATTTCTCTTATCCCATCTGCGTTGTTTGGGATTTCTGACTTCCACAACCATTTAAATTTTCAACCTTTAATTTACAGTTCTGAAAATCACTACTAGTGTTCGGTTTGGCATCTCAAATCTCGCTGCTTGTAAAGAGGGATAAAAACTGCGTGGTGTTAGGTCCATGGTGGTGACTTGGTTTAGACACCGTTGTGTTAAAGGAAATGCCCGACGTTTTGAAAAATACAAAGCTGATGATAGCGACCACGGAAAGGAACAAAACGTAATTATTACAATCGAACCAACGAATGCACACAGCTGGTGTGTTGATTTGTTTTTGCGACTTTAATAAAGTTGTGTGCATTCGTTGGTTCGAGTTGTAATAATTGAATTATAATGCACGGAATGGAGAATGCGAAGAAAACTTATTTACTGAGTATTGGGTTCGTCCCTTTATATAGAGGAGCTGACTCTGAAGGAAGATGCAAAATCATATTCTGGGAAAGAATGTCAAAACTTTGTACCATTCACTTCTGCCAACAGACAACTTTGTTTAACATTATACTTATTCGGAAATTCATGTCTCTATATATGGCCTATGCAGCTGTATATAATGTATTTAGAACAGCTAAAATTTTATGTTACGTGGCCTGCCTAGTTACGCACAAAGCTTGTGTTGGAAAATAAAAGGACACAATATATCAAGTTAACATTAAGAATCAAATGTGAACTGCTTAATAAGAATACCTGTAGTCACACAGTAAGTATGTATTACACGTCCTTTTGGGTACACGAACGGCATATGGATGGGCATACATACCAGATAACTATAAATGTGTTTTTGAGTGACATTTTAGTATCCAATTCTCAATATTTAATTTAATTTTGATTTCTCTTGTTAGTTTTCGTGGTCTTATAATGTGAAATTAATCGAATATCATGGTTTTATGTTGACTATGTAATGCCAGTATTAATCTTGCGTTCCTGTTTGTTGCTCAATCAGGACACATAAGATCATGTTAATTTTGTTACTCTTATGAAGCCATGCACGTGAAAGCATTAAACAATTAGCACTCTTCATTAATCAGATCTTCACGGCTTGATCGTGTGGCCGACAAATGTAGTAGAAATGTATATAAATAAGTGACCTACAGAATTTACACGTCCTTTGATATAACTTGTAAATAGTGCAGTTTAAATAGCACATTCATTTGCGGTTTCAAACAATATGAAATTCCGTGATGGCCGTCGAAAAGAAGCCGCAAAGTTTTGGAGTCCACAAGACTGCTGCAAGAAGGATAAGCTGGTTAGGTCACCTAGAGAGAATGGAGGAGGATAGGATACCCAAAAAGATCTTCACTCAAGAACTGGAAGGGACGAGAAGAAGGAGAAGACCCAGGAAAAGATGGAAAGAGGAAGTGGAAAGTGATCTTCAAGTGCTGGGAGTGAAAAGATGGAGAGAGTTGGTGGCAGATAGGAAAAAATGGAAGGACATTGTTCGACAGGTCAAAGCCCAAAGTGGGCTGTAGTGCCAATGGAAGAAGAACAACAACAACAACAACATTGCTGCAAGCCCTGTAAAAGTGTGTGTGTCTGTCTGTAGGCTGCGTATTTGTACTTGCGTATCTGGACATAAGACCACGGTGTGACCCACAACGGACAGCGGTGCTTTAGCAAATTACTGGTGAAGACTGAGTCTTCCTGAAAACTGTGTCGTGTGGATTGATAAATTAAGTAATAATCGACGTTTCAAATACGTTTGTTGCCTCATCTTGGTTATCTAAAACGCTCGCAAGTTAGCCGTTCTGTTTATAGTTGTAACTTAATCACACGATTGTGTTGGGAAGGAGTGAATAATGCACATGCGTATACCAGAAGTGCCGTACAACATAAGTGAGTTTTGTTTCAAATTCGTTATTATAACCTGTACATGAAAACTGTGAACTCTGCTATGGACAGCCCTGTTCATGGGACATTGAGCATCTCCCTGAGCGAGGAGGCATGCTTTAATGGGGAGGGTTGGGGAGGTGCAACACAGATCCAAAGTCGTTTGTCAGTACTTGAGAAAGTAGCCTATATCAGGCCAAGGCACACAGAATGTCCTGAGTTTGGCCAGTGTCAGCGCTTTCCATTTTTACTAACTCATATGAAAATAACTAAATCATTTACTACGTAAAACGACATCTATTTTTAGAAATGACGTATAGGCCTACCTAACCTCACTAGTTTGATAAGACAGCGGCAAATGGTGAATACTGTTGACGATATCAGCGGAAGGTGATTGAATGAAAAGCAGGAGAAAGGCGCCTCGCTGACAAGTGAGAAGAAATGGTGACATTTCATAGACGGGAATTGAATGTGGTACAGTGACACACGGCTTCAGACTAGTGTGTGTGACTAGGAACAATAATAATAACACGGCGTCTGTATTGTAGCAAGTGATTTTAGAGTGATTAGTAGGAGCCGGAACATTTCAGTTAATATAGTTAATGGAAGTCAGACAGTTGACTCCCAGCAGCCTCCAGTAAAATGTGTTCCGCAGTTTCTTTGCCCGGCCTAAATCGACGGGGCCACAAAACCGAATGGTCGCTTCGTGTAATGTTAATTGCAACAAGAAACGCAGAGTGAGTATAACGTAACACTGAGGCGCGTTAGCGTAACCATTGTTTCCGAAGAAAAGCAGTAAATATTACATATTCTCAATGTGTGTATGTAGCGTTAGGTATTATCCAGCATGAAATGCACTTGCTCCGCATTACATTGTCATCTGTGGCCTGTCTGACTGTACCATAGTTTTCCACATTATCTCATAAACAGCGCGATTTTCGGGAAAACGTTGTTGAATATGAAATGTGCGTTTTGATTTCCTTTACAAATTTTGTTTGAAAAAGTTATCATTCTGAGAAGAATTCAGCGAGATAGTATAATAAATGTACATAAGTCTTCGTGTAAAGTGCCCCTTATTCTTGTCATATTGCAATGACACTCGAATTTTCTGCACAGTTTTTCCATAAATATTCAAATTTCATGAAAATCCATCGAGTGGGAGCCGAAATGTTCCATGTGGGCGGAGAGATAAATACATGAAGCAGCTTAGTCGCTTTCATAGTTGTGCGAATGCGCCAAAATGCATAAGCATTCGTAGCTTTGACGAATTTCGCGTAGGGGAAACATTACCTTTCATTTGAGTCGGATTTTCAGTTCCGATCCTCCTTAGTAAATGGAAGTAGGGCTGCATTTTAGGTGTCTACGCACACACCTTGCGACGGACCCATTCTTCGTTCGAGAATTCCGAGAATTCCCTCAACAAAATGCAGCGATCCGGAAACCATTAGGACGGGTACTGCAATGGTCTGCGTGACCATACAGGCTTACGTGGACGCACACTGATGTTACAGGCAGTGAAACACGTCTTAAAAGGAACCCAGGAATAGTGGAAACCTGTCTTTAGCAGAAAAATTTGCAGTCTTGAGGATCCAAATTTAAAGTACTTGTACGAAACGGAACCTGTCTAAGACGGAAGCAATTTCGATCCCCTACGGTTCCGTTACAGGCAGGTTTCATAGTAATAATTTATGTATTACAAATAGGACGATTGAAGCGCGCGGTAAGAAAGATTTTACGTACAGCCAACGGCAAAATGTTACTAAACGTACGTTGACCTATATCGGATTGCAGTTTCAGTATTATAGAACTAACCCTTTAAACGCCGAGTTAAATCGCATCTGCCATTTGCTGGTCTTATTAGGAGCTCACCATATTCTCCACGTTGGCCGGTAAAGGGTTAAACCCTACATTTCTCTAGTTGTGTGTTTCGTTGTATAAGGTCTGGAACTAAAGCTTTAATACAGCCAAAATTGGTATACTTTGGCATTTGTCAAAATTAGCTTTCCGCTGGGTATAACGGTGTATATGGAAGGACTCGGAACATCGTGTCTTGTCTTATGTCTTTTGTGGCTTTTCTCAGTACCTTTATGCAAATTACAAGACAGTACGTCATTAGGTCACGACCCGTTCCACCCAAATGCATTCCATTTCGTGATAGGTCAATATCCTTACCCTTCGAGGCTATATGGCCTTCGTTATTTCCAGCGTCGTTAAATAGCGTACAAAAATAAACAGTTGACTCACACTCTCTTACAGAGCACTGTAAATGCCGCATACCGATACGTAACGTTCATTGCTTATCGCCTCAGAAAACACGTGCGTATTTTAAGAATAGAATTCCTAACGAATAAAGCTGGATTAAGCAAACTTTCTTTGGTAATGATACCGGCATTGTGTCTTCCATATATCTGTATCTTACTCATAGAAAAACAGCGAGAGTAAACGTACGTTGATGTCATTAACCCTTTGGCCTTGGAGCTGGATATTTACAGTTTAGCACACCATTTATGTAAAATGTGAATATTTTATGAACCAAGAAGGGTAACATTAGGAAGTACACGACATTTTGTGGAGGAATGAACGAAGATGGTGAAAGAACATCTAAAAAAAATTATTAAATATATTTGTTGGCTGAATATATAAAAAGCCTACTCTGGGGACTAGCGGTACGCCTGTCCTATATATAGGATTCATGGTGCCTAAAGGTTAAATAGGAACTGAGGCGTCCTGTGTCTTTCTTTCATTAATCCACAGTATACCTATGGAGTCCCTTTAAATGTTTGCTTGTTCGCTAGTATGCTGCCTTTGAAGCATATTATGAGTTCCAAATTCATAAACAGCAAACTATACTTTGTCACGAACCCCTATGCCCTTTCCTCAAGTGATAAATTTTTCTGCTTGTATTCGGAAGTTGCCCAGTTTGAACATCTACAGGAACGACGATTATCCTGAGGGTTTTCGTTACTTTTCCTAATCTCTCCAGATAAATTTCGAGATAGTTCCTGTAATTTTCCTTCGAACATTTCCTCTCACATCCTTTAGAATTCACAATTTGCTGTCATCCAGCCATTCAGCGCTATGCAGCGTCACTTACGGAGAGCGCTGTTCAGTAGTCTAATACTAAGCTTTGTTATTCCAAGTCTGTTTCTCTTTAAATAACTGTGTTTGGGTTTATAGTTTTTATGAGTACTTTTGCTGCGTTTTCTCTGTTTACCCGGTATTTTTAAAAAAGCTACAAACATCGCCGGAGCGTGTCACCCCTGTCCGGAGCCAAATGCCCAGTTTCCCTACACCATAGCTCATAGTCTTCTCTCTCCAGCCAATATCCCCATAGTCCTGGACCTCTCTTCCGCCCAATATTGTTTTGTCGTTTGTTTATGAGATCCGTTTTGTGACATTGGGACTTGGAGCATCGCCATGGCTAGCAAAGTAAGTGGACGGAAGGAAGAGAAATGCAAGTGGAAGGAAGATACCTTCGTGCTATATAAAATACGCCACACCCGGCTCTCCTGTCTTTGTTCTGTTGAGCTAGTGTCAATGTGGCTACCATCTGCTCAGTCCTTGATCATGGGCATCATCATCATCAGAACCGATGTACCTCTCTCAGTGTGATAACTGAATTGAGGTGAGATGACGCGTTAGGTTAGGTAGACTAAATAATAACTAATCGGCATAATTTATAATTTTCAAGACTGTCATCTGACTTTTTCGTGTGTAAGTCAGCTTTTCATTCATTCTTGCTTATTTCCTGCATACTGAATGTTCTTCCCTCTCACCCACCGATTCATTCGCCCATGATCACAGAACATCCATGAAGCAGTATGGCATAATCATAAGTAATGAGCCGGGAACATGAAATCCTGGTACATGGGCTAATTTTGCGTACGTGACGTCGATCCTTGACTCTTGTTTGTTGCCTAATTACTCGAACAGTCTCCCCTTTCCCCGCACGCAAAGGATGTAGGGAACACGCCCTTTCTTGGTTCCATATCCGAAAATGGCGTTAGAGGGACAAGATCTTGGAGCTAGCCTGCAGCGTTCATTATTGAATGCCATCTTACTGACGAAATTCCAACGCAGAACTTTTTCATTTGCATATAGATAATACAAGGGAAGTAAAATTTAATATATATATATATATATATATGACTTTTTATTTTTAACTCACGTTTAGCTGATAATATTAGTGTGTAACTTACCAACCGATATTCACTTACGAATGTATTTTTCTTTCTATTAAAGCTACAACAATGCGCTGACCTCTACCAGAAACCCGGCAATTAAAATTTATAAAACTACATTTTATGTGCTATTTTATAAGGGTGTAAATCAGTGGTGAATCCCGATCTGGAAGTCAGGTACAGCGGAATGTTACAATGCCGCATTGTTCACCCTTTCGCTATACCTGACTTACGGATCAGGATTCGCGCACTGTAATATAATACGTGAGAGCAGGTTCAGAGTGTTTGAAAACAAGACGTGCACGAAAGCTAATAGAAGAACGATTAAGTTGCGGTATGAACTTTGAATAATTTGTAGCGTATAAGCTAATAAATATTGTTTCTCCCCCCCCCCCCCCCCCCGCCACCACCAAGTGAGACAAGCAGCCCCCCCACCTCC
>Ga0123355_10002679_pt1 | contig 25245 bp, 21 predicted proteins | sample TergutEmb28metaG_3_FD_89872 | JGI IMG/M metagenome (GOLD analysis project Ga0123355, IMG submission 89872) | Embiratermes neotenicus P1 segment gut microbial communities from Petit-Saut dam, French Guiana - Emb289 P1 | ecosystem: Host-associated > Arthropoda: Insects > Digestive system > Gut ...
TATGATAACAAAATATCCGGTAAAACTACCGGATCCAAAGTCGCTTTAGATGCTTTGGGTAAACTAAGAAACGTCAGCTAAACTTTTTAGCGTGGATTTACCCAGAACAACTTGACACCGTCTCCGCAAACGAACCACTTGACATATTATAACGAATCAGTTATATTGTTACTGTAGGGAGGCATACAAAAAGATGTTCAAAATCGAGTTTTATATTGACCGCGCCGGAAGCGAGCCTATCGTCGACTATATGCGTGAGCTGAACGACAAAGCGCTGACGAGTAAGGAACATCGTGTTCGGCACAAGAAGATTATTGAATATCTTGAAGTGCTGTCACACTATGGAGTTCGCGCCGGCGAGCCTTATGTCAAACATATTTCAGGAAATATTTGGGAACTACGACCCACTAATGACCGAATATTCTTTTTCTATTGGAAAAACGAAACATATTTGATGTTGCACCACTTCATCAAAAAAACTAAGAAGACGCCTGACCGAGAAATCGAACAGGCAAAGCGCAATCTTGCTGACTTCCTGGAAAGGTGTGACGATGATGAGTAAGAGAACGAGTTGGGACGATCTAAAAAAGGAAATGACTGCGCTACCCAAGGAAGATTGGGATGAAATCGACCTAAAAGTGAGGATAATCGGGGAGATTATCAATGCACGTCGGGACGGACACCTAACGCAGCAAGCTTTGGAAAGACTGTGCGGTGTCAAACAACCTATGCTCGCCCGTATTGAGAGCGGTGACACCGATCCGCAATTGGGAACGGTGCTTAAGATTTTGCGCCCTCTCGGTAAAACTTTGGCAGTCGTGGATATGCCGTCAAGTGCCGTGGATGCGCAATGAACCCGGTCTTCCTTAAACAATCGAGTTAAGGTTGATAACAAAAACCTGATAACATTTTGATAACAGAACATCAGCAAACGCCATAGAGGATGGATAACTGGAATCAAATTGAGCAACAATCCGACACAGAAACTAAACGGATTCGTTTAGAACAAGTCTTTTATTTTCGAGTGGGAGTAAGATATATGATTTTTGAGTGCCACGGACATATTATACTGGATGGTATTTCATATGCGGAGGCTATTTCTAGGCACGAACGCAGCGTCGATGAGGCTTTTGTTCGCAAAAATTTGCAGACCAATGCCGAGCAAGGCATCACATTTTATCGCGATGGCGGCGATAAACATGGGGTTTCAGCTTATGCAAGAAAAGTCGCAATAGAATATGGTGTTGACTATCGCAGCCCTATATATATAATTCATAAAAAGGGTTTTTATGGCAGTATGTTCGGCAGAGCCTTTGAAAGCCTATTCGAATATCGCGAACTTGTTGCGGAAGCCTCAAAACTTGGAGCAGATTTTATTAAACTCACTGCATCCGGAATGCTTGATTTTTCCGATGATGGTTGTATTACAGGCCAGCTCATGTCAGGCTCCGAACTTAAAGAAATGATAAAAATTGCTCACGGCGAGGGTTTTGCTGTGATGATTCATGCCAATAGCGCAGATGCCATCAAACAAGCTGCCGAAGCCGGGGCAAACAGCATTGAGCATGGCTTTTATATGAACGTAGATGCGCTGCAAATAATAAAGCAAACCGGCGCTGTATGGGTTCCGACCATTGTTACTGTGGGCAATCTCATCGGCAAAGGCGTCTATAATGACAAGCTGCTTCTGCGGATTTTTGAGGGGCATAAAAATATGCTAAAAACCGCCCTGGCAATGGACATCCCCATTGCCTGCGGAAGTGATGCCGGAGCTTTTTGTGTACCACAGGGCATCGGTGCCCATAATGAGCTTTCCGTCCTGAACTCATTGGGCATTGACCCTACCGCCGGAAACAAATTAATTGAGGAGGTATTTAAAAGAAAATGCTAACATTTGAAGACATAAAAAACAATGAGGTTGTAAAGACATATATAACATGCGCCGACGAGTCTTTGTGCGCTTTGGGCTTCACTGAACACAGCTTTGCCCATGTTACAAGAACTGCTGAGGATGCTGGTTATATTCTCAGAACACTTGGCTACAGCGATCGAGATGTTGAGCTTGCCAAGATTTCCGGATATCTGCATGATATCGGCAATCTTGTAAACAGGGAGCATCACGCTCATTCAGGTGCAATAATGGCCTTTAGGATACTTGAGAGCTTAGGGTTTGACCCTCTCGAAATTGCAACAGTAACAACAGCGATTGGCAACCACGACGAAGGCACAGGTGTTCCGGTAAACTCGGTTTCCGCCGCACTAATACTTGCGGATAAATCCGATGTTCGCCGCACTCGTGTTAGAAATACAGAAATCTCGGGCTTTGATATTCACGATAGGGTCAACTATTCTGTAAAAAAATCTGTCCTAAAAATAAATGAAGAACACACTCTGATTAAGCTTAAATTGACAGTAGATACCAAATATGGCTCGGTAATGGATTATTTTGAGATCTTTCTTGGCCGAATGATTATGTGTCGCAAAGCAGCGGAGAGACTTAACTTGGAGTTCAAGCTGATTATAAACGAGCAGCAGCTTATTTAGGAGCACACATGGTGGTCTATGGGGCTTATCCCATGGCACACGTTCAATGCTTATTTAAGCTACCATAAGCTACGCCCCCATCACTCGGCTTCCGGCAGCCTAAATATAAATAGCACCATAAAAATCGGGACGGCATCTGCCGCCCCGATTGCTTTTTAGTTTGTCAAGCATGACCACTTATTGATCTACGCCTGCTGTTTTTGAGCGTTGATTTTAACGCCCGGGCCCATCGTCGAAGCTGTTACACAGCTCTTAATGTATTGGCCTTTTGCTGCGGCAGGTTTTGCTTTGTTCACAGCACCGAGAAGGGTAGAAAAGTTTTCAACAAGCTTTTCTACGCCAAAAGATACCTTGCCGATTGGGCAGTGGATTATATTGGTCTTGTCCAAACGGTATTCTATTTTACCTGCTTTGATTTCCCCAATTGCCTGTTCGATATTCGGTGTGACAGTTCCAGCTTTAGGTGTCGGCATGAGGCCTTTAGGCCCTAGGACTTTACCTAAGCGACCAACAACACCCATCATATCCGGTGTTGCAACGACAACATCGTAATCAAAGAAGTTCTCTTTTTGGATACGGTCAACTAAATCCTGACCACCAGCAAAGTCTGCTCCGGCATCAATCGCTTCCTGGACGCGCTCGTCTTTACAGAATACAAGCACTCTGCGCGTCTTGCCTGTGCCGTGCGGAAGGACTATTGCTCCGCGAACCTGTTGATCTGCATGACGTGAGTCAACACCCAGCTTGATGTGTAGTTCAACAGTTTCGTCAAACTTTGCTTTTGAAGCTTTTATTACCAAATCAAATGCTTCTGCCGGATCGTATAAGTTAGATTTGTCAACGAGCTTTGCGCTCTCTTTATAATTTTTTCCTCTAAACATGACTTAGCCCTCCGTTACTGTAATGCCCATGCTGCGAGCTGTACCAGCTACCATCCTCATGGCGCTTTCGATGCAACTTGCATTAAGGTCAGGCATTTTTATTTCAGCTATTTTACGGACTTCGTCAGGTGATATTGACGCGACTTTTTCTTTGTGCGGTATGCCGGAAGCCTTTTCTAGCTTGCAAGCCTTTTTCAGCAAAACCGGAACCGGTGGTGTTTTTGTGATGAAGGAAAAGCTGCGGTCTGCATAAACAGTAATTACGACTGGGATGATCATTCCATCATCATTTTTCGTGCGTTCATTAAAGTCTTTAGTAAATTGCCCAATGTTTACACCGTGTTGACCAAGGGCAGGCCCAACAGGCGGCGCCGGGGTTGCTTTACCGGCGGGGATTTGAAGTCTAATTACTCCTGCTACTTTTTGTGCCACTAATGTGCACCTCCTAAAATAAATGTGGTTTCATCAAATGACAAATGACAACCATCAAATGGCAAATGAAAATAATTGTCGGAGCGTTTTGCTTTATGGCGCTCCTCCCACGAGCGGCTTACGCCGAAATTCTTAATGCCCGACATGCCTAGTCCAACCATGTGAAAGCACCCGGCATTAAACTTGTTACCCAAGTCACACCGCTTCGATTTGGTCAAAATCTAAATCGACAGGTGTTTCACGTCCGAACATAGATACGATTACGCGCACTCTGCTCTTGTCAAATTCGATTTCTTCGACAGTTCCGAGAAACCCTTCAAGCGGCCCATCGACAACTTTGACTGTGCTTCCAACCTCAAACCCAACGATTACTTCATGTCTCTCTATTCCAAGACCCAAAATTTCTTCCTCAGTCAGGGGCACCGCTTTGTTTGCCGAGCCCACAAACCCAGTTACACCGCGTACATTGCGCACCAAGTGCCAACTGACATCATTCATCATCATTTTGATAAGAACATAACCCGGAAAAATCTTGCGTTCAATCGTTTTTGTTTGTGACTCATGAATTTCCGTCACGGTTTCGGTTGGGATTTTGACTTCGAGGATTTGGTCTTGCATTTTGCGGTTTTCTGCGGCTTTTTCTATTGTTGCCGCTACAGCGTTTTCATACCCCGAATATGTGTGAACCACATACCATCTTGCCTCATCAGCCATCGTCTCTACGCTCCTGCAAGCGCCAAGATGGCTTGGAATATTTGCATAGCGGCTTGGTCAAGAGCCCATACCACTATGGCTGATACGCCCATAACTACCAGTGCTACGATTGTGTTGTTGACTGTTTGTTTTGGAGTCGGCCATACGACCTTTTTAAGTTCACTGCGCATCTCACGAAACCATCTTGCAAGGCGGTTGCTGCCTCTTACTTTTTTCTTTGCTGGCGTTGCAGATGCTTTTGAACCGGTTTGTTCAGTCTTTTCAACCTTTTCAATGTTTTCTTCTGACACTACGACACTTCCTTTCGCCAGCTATTTAGTTTCGTTGTGAACTGTGTGTTTACGGCAGAACCGGCAGTATTTGTTCATTTCGAGCCGATCCGGCGTATTTTTCTTGTTCTTTGTTGTGTTATAGTTTCTTTGCTTGCATTCATTGCATCTGAGTGTTACTTTAATCCTCATCGCGGCACCTCCTATATTGCCTCCCTGTTTTGTATTGACAGTGGGGGTTATTCCTATTTTTTCGGTCGAAAAAATTGACCCATCTGCCGACAGGTAAGAGCATTATAGCATTACGGGCATTTGCGGTCAACACTTTTTTGAAAAACTATACCTGGTTCACAAGGTATTCAAATACTATACTGTTTTGCAAAGAGATTTATGGTATACTTAAGCTGGCGGGAGTTCGACTCCCGTCAACTTAACACTGAAAATTCAAATGGAATGGAGCAAAATATTATGACTAGTGTTTATGATGCATTGAGATCGTTGAGAGTTGATGGCGCTTTAGATATTGATATCTATGAGGCTAGAGTCATTGATATTATCAAGGAACAGGTTGGAAACAGCCAGGTGCTTCTGGGATTGTCCGGCGGTGTGGATTCGTCTGTCTGTGCGGCGCTTTTGGCAAAGGCACTACCGGGGAAACTCCATTGTATTTTTGTTGATACTGGCTTGATGCGTAAAGATGAGGGCGACGAGGTCGAGGCCGCTTTTAAGGGACTGGATTTGAATTTCATACGTGTCAATGCTGAGTCTCGTTTTCTTCAAAAACTTTCCGGAGTGACAGATCCGGAGGCCAAACGCAAGGTTGTCGGCGAGGAGTTTATTCGTGTATTTGAAGAGGAGGCTCGCAAGTTGAGCAGTGTAGAGTTTCTGGCTCAGGGAACAATTTATCCTGATGTTTTAGAATCAGGTGCTGATGGGGCTAAAGTGATAAAGAGTCATCATAACGTGGGTGGTTTACCGGCTGATATTGGGTTCAAGGGGCTTGTTGAGCCGCTTTGGGGGTTGTTTAAGCCCGAAGTGCGTGCGTTAGGCAAACGGCTGGGCTTGCCTGCGGCATTAGTTCAGCGTCAGCCGTTTCCGGGGCCGGGGCTTTCGGTGCGTTGTATCGGTGAGGTGACGAAAGATAAGTTGGATATTTTGCGGGATGCGGATGCTATTTTCCGCGCGGAGTTAGAACTTTATGGTATTGAGGCGAATCAGTATTTTGCGGTGATGACCGGGCTGCGTTCTGTGGGCATTAAAGATGGTAATCGTGCTTATGGGTATATTATTGCTTTGCGGGCGGTCAAGTCTGTTGATTTTATGACGGCTGAGTTTGTGCCGTTGCCTTATGCGCTTTTGGAACGGGTGGTTTTACGTATTACTTCTGAGGTTCCGGATGTCACACGGGTTGTTTATGATATTACCGGGAAGCCTCCCGGGACTATTGAGTGGGAGTAGGCAAGCGAACCCCGAATCACTTGAATTTGCAAGCGGTTCGGGGTTTTAATTTTGGGATTGATAGCATTTTGATAGCAGGAATTTTATCAAAAAAGTTCTAAAAATTGTCTTTTTCCGGCGGATTTCGCCACTGTTTTGTAGGATTCTTTCCCGCTGATTGCGGCCAATTGAGTTTCCATTCCATATATTCGACCTTGCTGATAATACCATCGGCAAGGTCTTTTTTTCGTTCTTGCCATTCTTCAAAAAATTCATCGAGGAGGTGAGAGTTGAAAGAAACAGCTTTTGAGGATTTTGAAGTTGATGTGCTTGATTCGTCTGCCATATTCAAAATCTGAAGATGATTATAATGCTCATCAAGTTCAAAAAGTTTGTACATCACATCCTCGGCAGCATAAAGAGTTGGCTCATACAAGGAACGATAATTCACATCGAGAACTTCTGCGATTTTGTTAAGCATATCTTCTTTGGGAGTTCTTGTACCGGACTCATATTGAGCCACACGCACATCGGCAGTATTATCGTCAAAGCCGATAGCAAGCCCAAGTTCTTTTTGAGTGAGTTTGCGAAGATTTCTGATTCGCTTGATGCGTTCACCGATTGCCATTGTATACCTCCAAGAATGAGTAAAACAAATTTGTTTCAGTATAACATGGCAAAAATCATGAGGTCAAGAATTACTTAGCAAAAATGTTTAATCATTCTTGGTGAATCGCTTGACAAAACAAATATGTTTAGTATAATAACATTCAAACTAAACAAAAAAGTTTAACAGAAAGGATGGTGCGATGACAAATCAAATGTTTATGAGAGCAGAGGAAGTAGCCAAAGAACTTGATGTATCCATAGCTTACGCATATAAGCTTATACGAGAGTTAAATACAGAACTTCAAAAGCGTGGCTATATCACCATAAACGGACGAGTAAGCAGACACTACTTTAATGAGAAGCTCTACGGGATTAGTGCCGAGAGCGGAAAAGGAGAGAAATATGTCAGCATATAAAGATGAGAAAACAAAAACATGGTACACCTACTTCCGGTTTACAGACTGGACAGGCACACGCAAACAAAAATTGAAAAGAGGCTTCCCCACAAAACGGGAAGCCCTCGAATGGGAACGAGAATTTTTACAAAAGACAGCAGCAGACCTGTCGATGACATTCGAGAGCTTCGTTGAGATTTATATGAATGATATGCGTAGCCGAATTCGGGAAAGCACTTTGCTGACCAAAGAGAGCATGATTAAAAATAAGCTACTGCCATTTTTCGGCAGAAAAAAGATGAATGAAATTCAAACCAAAGATGTCATAGCGTGGCAGAATACATTGCTCAGCTATCGTGATGCCGATGGTAAGGGTTACGCTGATACTTATCTCAAATCGATTCATAACCAGTTAAGTGCAATCCTTAATCATGCCGTCAGACATTATGACCTAACTAGCAATGCCGCCGCCAAAGTCGGCCCGGTCGGAAAGAAAGAAGCGAATGAAATGTTGTTTTGGACAAAAGATGAATATCTGAAATTTGCCGATGCCATGATGGATAAGCCTGTCTCGTATTACGCTTTTGAGATTTTATACTGGTGCGGTCTTAGGTTAGGAGAGGCTTATGTCAAGCTAAAACTAAAAAATAATTGTAAATATTTTTTGAACATAGATTTTCAAAACCGCACCTGTAAAACAACAGAGTGCGGTTTTGCTTTCACTGCCTAAAACCCTACTACTTTCCATGCTATTTCAACATGGTCATTTGGAAATACATGGACTTTCTCTATGAGAGCATCTACAACTTCATGCGGCGATAACGAGCCGTTCAAAGCGGCATTTGCTTGCCAAAGCGTAAAAGGCAAGCCTTTTACCCAGCTTGCGAGAGTTGAAGTTGCAACTTTGGTACTTTTAGACTCGAACTACGTTATTTCGGAAACATTGTACCTTGCAGTGGGAATTACCCGTTAAAAGCATGCGGATCAACGTAGGTTATGAATTATAGCGATTATTCAGATTGCATGTGCAGATTATGAGATGGAAGAAAGATTAGTTGCGTGAACGTGCAATTTATTTCTTGTAATACGCTTATCACTTTGATATAATTGTTTTCAACGAAATAACGAACACTCGAAAGGATGGGAGTGAGGTGCCAACATGAAGAAAGCAAGCTATAAAAAGTTGTGGAAGTTACTGATAGACAGGGATATGAACAAGAAAACGCTTGCGGAAAAGGCCGGTATCAGCGTATCTACGTTGGCAAAAATGAACCGCGGAGAAACAGTTACTGTAGATATACTTGTAAAAATATGCGCCGTTTTAGATTGCACGATAGACGATATTACTGAACTAATAGACGGAACAAACTAAGGGGTTAAACATTATGCATGAACCCGAAAGGAATGTAAGCCAAAATTGTATGGTTAATGATGATATGATTGCGAATCCAATGCATGCTGACAAACTGCCAATCGCGACAGCTACTTTGTCATGTAACGAGTCCTCGTCATTGCCGCAACAGTCTGTTAACCTAAAGACTTCACGGCATCTTCTGCCAACGGATGCCATTGGAAAAATCGAGTTAAGCAGGAGAAGCTATAATGCGCTACGTCGTGCAGGGATACATACCATAGATGATTTATTGTCGTTAGACAACGAACAGTTGAGCAGTTTTAAGAACCTTGGTGCGAAAAGCATTGCTGAAATAGAACGTATTCAGAACCAAAGCCGTGTATTTGATGCTAATATTTTAGTGTTTGAAGAGGATTCACAAGTCATTGAAGATCCAGTGATATTCTATGTAGATGGAACTCCATATTACGATATTCCACTTAAAGAGTTAAGCTTGCCTTTTCGAGCTAATCGAATTCTTGCAGAAGCTGGCTACGACTTCGCATCAAAGTTGATAGGTGTTACTTTTGAAGAACTTTTGGAACTTCGTAGCATGGGAGTGACAAGTGCCAATCAAATTATTAGCAAAGTGCAAAGTTTGAGTTTCGTAGCGGCGACCGAACCAACAGAGGAATATATGATGGCAAAAAAGAGTTGCGCAGATTTTTTGTCCCGATTTATTAAGCGTGTACCTGCTCACTCAGGTGTTCTTTTAGATGCTTTGTTGCCATACTACGAAGAAGCTCATGCAAGGAATGGTGTTGTTGATTTATCCAAATTGTATGAAGTTCCGGCGTTGCGAACTCTTGTTGTCAACAAGATATTAGATGAGTTGCAAGGCGAAATGTTCGGCATTAAAAAGGATTTACTACTCTCATCGTTTCCCGATGACATAATCCCTGAACAAGTCGTGCTGCATCTTTTGGATGAACTTTGGGCAGACAATAAAATCCGATTAGGACAGACTATTGAAATTCGACGACCAACGCTATGGGAGTATGTGGAAACGATTACAGATGAAAAGCAGAGGCGTATATTATATTTAAGACTTAGCGGTAAAACTCTAAATGAAATTGGAGAATTGTGCGGTGGGGTCACTCGCGAAAGAATTCGGCAAATCATTAAGAAATGCCTGAGAAACAAACTCCAAAATCGCATCACAATAGAAGAAGATAAGTATTGCGAAATTTATAAGCAATATACATTCACAAGAGAAGACTTTCTTTCAGCCTTTGGAGTTGACGAATCGACCTATGCATATGTGACTCTTGTATGCGAAGCCATGGGTGACGGTTCTATTGAGCAATTTGTACATGACGAAAAATACCCTATTGATTTGCGAAAAGGTGCAGAGCGTGTAGCTGATAAAGATTTCTTTATTATTGACGGTATTCGCATTCCAAAAGAAAGAACTGCACTTGTTGACTATGTTGTTCATACTTATTTTCAAGATGAAGCGGAATTTGGAGACTTTGAAGGAATTTACAACATTGTCTTAGATGAGCTAGGCGAATCAGACAATGAGAAGTTTATTTTGAACATGGCAACTTACAGAAATAGGCTCTCCGACTCCGATATGGTTCTTTGGAAATATCCAAGCCGTTTTAGATATTATGACATGGTGGGGCATGATTTCACCACATTGATTGATGAGTTGAGCTTGGAACATTATGTTGATATTGAATATTCATCGTTAAAGCTTTATCGCTCGCATCCAGAACTAATGGACGAGTACGATTTACGTGATGAATATGAACTGCATAATTTACTTAAAAAGCTGCATGCCAAAAGCGATAACACATATATCTCTTTCACCAGAATGCCAATGATTAAGTTTGGAAATGCGGATAGAGATAACCAAGTTCTAGAACTGCTAATGCGCCTTGCGCCAATTAGCGTAGATGACTTTTGTGCAGAATATGAAGCAGAATACGGCGTGCTGGCAAGGACTGTTGCGGCTACATTTATTTCATGTATAGACGAATACAGAAGGCGTAGTGGCATTTATGATATTTCAGTAGAAGCACTGCCACTTGAGCATGTAAAAAAATTGCATGAACTTCTAAAAGATGATTATTATGACATCGCATATATCAAGCAGCTTTACCAAGAGCAGTTCGTTGACGGAAAAGCAGAAATGATTAACTCGTACACCCTTAAAAACTTAGGCTTTAATGTTTTAAGCTCTTACGTAGTGAAGAATCAGTTTTCAAGTGCCTCTGAATATTTCCGGCATCTACTTACGTCTGATGATTATGTTGATGCGCGAAAATTCCCGACGTCCCTTAAGTCGCAAGTATCTTATACCAGCGAGTTATATAGTTTGAGAAAACGATATGAAATTGTTGAGTATGAACCCCACCGCTATGTCAGCCGTCGAGTGTTAGAGGCGATGGATGTAACCATTGCGAGTATGAAAGACTATAGCGACAAGGTTGTTGAGTTTATTCAGCCAGATAATTATTTCACTATACAATCATTGAAAAAACAAGGTTTTAACCACCCCATGCATGATGATGTGAATTTTGGAGATTGGTTCTTTGCATCCATTTTATCAGAAAAAAAAGATGTATTTCGCTATCAGCGCATAGGTGACACAAAAGTGTTTCGTCTTGGTTCACTTCAAGTTTTGATGGAAGACTTGTTCGAGTATATTCTCGAACAATATGATAATATGCCAATGGAGTCTTTTCTGGCTTTGCTTGCGGGTGAATATGGTATTAGCATTGACAAGTCCAAAGCAAGAGAAGTATTAAACATCAGTAATATGCACTACAATAAAACAAGCGGCATAATTCATGCTCCAAAATGCTCCACAATTGAATTGGAAAGCGATAACTTAGTACTTAAAGACCTGGAGGCAAGAGGTTCATCATCTTTAGCAAGAAAGCGTGATGTTTCTGCGTTTGAAATTACCAATGAGGACAAACGGAAAATTATTGAACTCATTGCAGAAAAATTTACTAAAGGCCTACGTTTATCTTCAAGCATTGACTTCGAACGCTTTAAGGACGGATATTCCCAAATGCACGGCGAAGATTTCCAACATGATGCCAATTGGTTTAACCGCTTTGTAGCTTCTGAATCTTTGATTTATGATGAAAGAGCATATTTTTACGGTGATGACGTCATTGAGAAGGTTCGTATGCATTTGGATTCGCTCAGTTCGCCCTGTGTATTCATAGATTATTTCTACAACAGGTTTGCGGACGATTTTTACAGCTTAAGTATTTTTTCGATTGATAAACTTAAAGTTTTTATCGAAAGAAATTTCAACGATACTTCCATCAAATGGGATTATATTTTTATGGACGTAAACGTATCGCCGGCTGATGTAATAAGGCAAGTGTTTGACGAACGAGAGTCGTGGACTTTTGAAGAGTTGTTTGAAAGATTACCCTGTTTGAAACAAGATACAATCAGACAGACAATGAACGGAGTAGAATATTTCCGCATAGCATCAGGAACTTACACCCATATAGACAATTTGGATTTACCAAACAGTGAAGGCGAGAAAATTCTTTCATTTGTAAAAGACAAACTCCAAGTATCCGATTATGTAACTGCGAATGATTTGGATTTGTCGGCTTTTGAAAACCTTAACAATCATTGTATGTTTAGTGCTGTGAGGGATGCTGTTTTTCAAAAATTTCTTTCTGATATGTATGACAAGAGTGGGCAAATCATAACGCGAAAGGGCGAAAAATTACGTGCCGTTGATGTTTTGGAGCAATATTGTAGAGATGCTGAAACGGTTTCGTTTGATGAAATCAACGGTTTAGAAATGTCAATTGACCCTAACGGTGCCAGCCATTCTGCTTGTTTGATTGCTGGTCACAATGTAATGGTACGCGTAAGCAAGGAGTTGTTTGTAGCGGAGCATTTGGTTAACTTTGACATAGATAAAATTGACAACGTTATAGCTCTGTTTTGTACTGGAAATTTCATTCCATTGCGAGGCGTGACGGATTTTTCGTTATTCCCCTACACAGGGTACCCGTGGAATTTGTATTTGTTGGAAAGCTATGTTCGCAAGTTCAGTCGTATTTTCAAATACGATGTGCGAGCAGTAAACAGCTCCAATATTGGAATAATTGTCCGAAGGTCGTTTTCGTATAGTAATTATGATGAGATTTTAGCTCACGCTCTCGCCGGGGCATTATTAGATTTAGATGACAATACCGCAGCAGGGAATTATTTGTTCGATAGCGGTTATATTGGTCACCGTAAAATCGGTAAAGAGGAAAAAGCTGTGCTTGATATGGCGAAAAATTTTAGAGAGGAGGTGTAACCCTATATGTACAACTATAGCTACGATGCCGAAACTGGTGGTATTTTATTAAACACAACCCCGATGCAGTTCAGTAAAGAGCCACGTCCGGTTTACTATAAAGAATTAGACTTGTTAGGTTTTGACAAGTATTGGAAATATGAAAAACAAGACAATCGTCCATATATGTGGGCAGAGGCGAACAAGTATTACTATTTCGGTCGTCTTGTTGCACAATTGAAAGGTGGCAATTTATATACTGCTCCGGAGATTGAAATAAAAGAGGAACTAATAGAGCCTCTCCGGGCAATTAACATTACTGCTATGCTCGAAAGTAATGCCGATTTTTTACAGGTACTGGAGCAAGAAACCGTAAAAAAGATTTATGATGTTTGGAAAAGGTACAAAAATAAGTTGGACATATTCCACGTTGCATTCTCCGGTGGTAAGGACAGCATTGTACTTCTCGATTTGGTAAAAAAAGCCTTGCCTAAAGATGAGTTTGTTGTTGTGTTTGGCGATACGCAAATGGAGTTCCCTGATACCTACTATGTGGTGGATAAGGTTGAGGCTCAGTGCAAAGCAGAAGGCATACGCTTTTTTCGTGCAAAGAGTCATATGGATGTGTTTGATAGTTGGAGAGCTTTCGCCCCGCCTTCGCGTGTTTTGCGTTGGTGCTGTGGAGTTCATAAAAGCACTCCACAGGTCTTAACTCTCAGAGAGTATATCAAAGAAACCTTGGGAAAATCTGATTATAGCGGACTTGCTCTTGTCGGCGTTAGAGGAGCTGAAAGTGCGAGGAGAGATGAATACGATTTTGAAAGCATCGGAATGAAGCAAAGAGGTCAGAGAAGTGCGTATCCAATTTTAGATTGGTCAAGTTTTGAAATATGGCTGTACCTTTATGCAAATAAGCTCGAAATAAACAAGGCATATACGCAAGGAAGTCAAAGAGTTGGATGTCTATGCTGTCCGTTAGGAGGAGGTAAAGCAGATTATTTTCAATACATGAACTACAAGGAAAATATTGATATTTTTGCTCAGATGATTGTAGACTCAAACGGAAGAAAGCACGTTGACAACAACGAGTATATAAGCAATGGCGGCTGGAACGCAAGAAAGAATGGTGCTTTCTTAAAGGGCATAGACACACTTTATAAGGAGCGAGTTGAGAATGATTATTTGGTTATCGAGGTTTCCAACCCTAAAACCGACTGGTACGAATGGATTAAAACATTGGGTGATATAGAAAAAAACGAAGATATTTACAATTTACAAGCCATTGAGCTGACAGCACAATTTCGCATTATCGAAAACTCAAATGGTTATATTGTGAAGTTACCAATGCGTTACACACGAGAATCTCCAGTATTTGGAAAACATTTCAGGCAGGTATTCAGAAAAGCAGCATACTGCGTTGTTTGCAGGACATGTGAAGCAAATTGCAAAAACGGCTGTATTTCGTTTGAGAACGATATAGCAATAAAAAACTGTGTAAAATGCAAAGAATGTCACGCGATACCTGTTGGCTGTTTAGCGTATCATTCTCTTAACATACCGCAAGGAGATGGAAAAATGAAAAGTATAAATTGTTTTGCTACCCATATGCCCAAAACTGAATGGTTTGATGATTTCTTTGCGAGGAAAAATGATTTCCTTGTAGAGAATAATTTGGGACCAGTGCAAAAGCCGTTCTTTAAGCGTTTTTTGAAGGACGCTGAGTTAATTGACGGAAACGAAGTGTCTGGACTTACAGATAAATTAGCAGAGATGTCATGGAATAGTGTAGCATCACTAGGTATTATTATGGCGAACATGGCATACAACCCACAATTTGCGTGGTATATAAAGTGTATGGTCATTGGGCGTTTTTATACGCGGGCTGACTTGATTTCCATGCTTGGAGAGGCTGGGGTTACAGAGAAAAATGCTCCGTATATCATTAACGGCTTCAAACGCATAGTTCAAACACCTTTCGGCATGACGCTTAACTTCGGATATGTTGATAGCGAAGATAATTTCATTCGCAACAAGTGCCATATAGGCTCGCCTTTTGTAATCCTCTACTCCCTCTACAAATTTGCAGAGGTTTGCGGTGACTATTATGAATTCACAGTCAGCAGACTTCGAAACTTTAATATTGATTCTGACGGTATCAGTCCAATGCAGATTTTCGGCATTGAGGAAGACGAGTTGAAAAAAATACTGCAAGGCTTAACAGCAAGCAATCCGGATTTCATTACAGCTAAGTTTACGCACGACTTAGACACAATTACGCTAAACAGAAACAAGTCAGCAAGTGATGTATTGGCGTTGTTATAGGAGAGGAAATGAAGATGACTGTATACAAAGATTACTTCCAAATCGACCCGGAATATTTTCCATGTGTAAACGAATCGGCAATCAACGCAGGGCTTAAATGGGACGAGTTTTATCCCCATGCCACATTTATTGAGCTGCTCCAAAAATCTGAACGTATGCTGTCAAAACAGGAAAAGCGTTCAATATGGATTTCCGGTGCGTATGGTACGGGGAAGTCTTATGCTGCATTTGCACTTAACCGATTGCTTACCGCTACAAGCGAGGAAGTTGAAGCGTACTTTAACAAGTATGATGCACTTGCCGCACATAGAACAGACCTTATGCAGAAGCTGTTAGCTACAAAAAGCAAAGGGCGAATTTTAACATGCTATCGTTATGCCTCGTCATCAATATATAACAGCAACGACTTGATAATCGTTATCCAAGAACTTATCGCAAAGGCTGTTGAAAAAGCCGAATTGAAGTATACTGGCACAAACACACTCAAGCAGGGCATATTGACTTGGCTTTCTGACGAAAGGAATGAACAATATTTTAACAGTTATGCTACAAAGGAATACAAGGAATTATTCGGCGGTTGGAATGCTGTCGAGATTATTGAAAAGCTCTCCAATTCAGGTAATTCTGCTGACCTTGTTGCAAAAATAAATCAAATGGCCAGAGAACTAGACTTTAGTGCAATTAAGTTTGATATGGACGATTTGATTGCATACATCAAAGACATAATTACAGGAAACAACCTAAACGCGTTGGTTTTTGTTATGGACGAATTTAGCGAGTTTTTTCAAAACAATCGTGGTCGATTGACGGACTTCCAAAAGTTAGTTGAAACTTGCGTTGAAGTGCCGTTTTATCTATTGGTAGTTGCGCATCAAATGGACAGTTACTTTCACGAAAAGGATAGTGATGCAAAGAAAATCCGTGACCGTTTTATACCTATAAAGATAGATATGCCCGATAACATCGCCTTTGACTTAATGAAAGATGCATTAAAAATCAAGGATGCAGCTCGAGAGGATTGGGAAGGAAAACTCGATGACTTGCAGGATTTCACGAAGAAGTCACGTAAGGCTGTTGCAGAATGTACCGGCATCAAAGATGAAGTTCTTAAGGGTGTCCTGCCTTTGCATCCAATGTCTGCGCTTCTTTTGAAACATATATCATCAGCGTTTGAATCAAATCAACGCAGTATGTTTGACTTCATCAAAAATGACGGTGGTTATAAGGCGTTTCAATGGTTCATAGATAATCATGGTCCACTTGATGGGACTACGGCTCTTTTAACAGTTGATATGTTATGGGATTTCTTTTATACAACAGGGCGCGACAACCTCACTTTGCAAATTCGAAATATTCTTGACACTTACAAAAAGGCAGAGAATCGCAAACTGGTATCTGAAGAAAAGCAAGTGTTGAAATCTATCCTTATTATGCAAGCAGTCTCAACACATCTTAATGATGCTATTCCACTGTTTGTTGCTAACGATGAAAATTTGTATCTTTGTTTTGAAGGAACTGATTATGAACACCAAGCTCCGGCTATAGCAGGCAAATTAGTTCGCGAGGAGATTCTTTATAAAAAAACTTTAGGGAACAACAAGTTTTGCTATGCTACGATGATCATGGCTGGTGATGCCGCAGAACTTGATAAGAAGAAAACTGAGAAGATTGAAAAACTCCGAACCTTGGATTTGTGCATTGACGACATGACAAGAGTTTTCACTCTTACCGTTCCGCTAAAGTTACGCTATGATTTAACTTTTGCAGACCATCTTGATTTTACGAGTAAAACCAATCGTTTTATCAATGAAGAAAACAGTAATGCTTTCCATGCTATTGTTGGTATTTCTAAAGACGACAATGAAGCTGTACTTATCCGCAAGTTGATTCAAGATAAAATCAAGAACGTTGTCCCCGATGGCAAAAACATAATATTCATTGATACAACCCCAACGCCTTTCGGCACAGACGGCATTGACCAATATGCTGAATATATGGCAAGCAGCGAAATGCAACGCGGCAAAGACAATGCCGCCGCTGACGATATGCTTCGAAAAGGTAAGATGGTTGCAGGAAGCTGGGGTAACAGAATTTATAACGGACAAATTATTGTTTACTCGAAAACCAATCCGGATGGAGTGCGTTATAATAACTGGCAACAGGTTCTTGGCGCATTAAAAGAACTGGTGCTTGTAAAATATCCACAGGCGTTTGAATTTTCACAGGGCTTAACTGAAGCTACTTTACAAAGCGGTTCAAAGCAACAATGGGTTGAAGCAGGCATTGAAGCCAAATCGAGCGGATTGACCTCGTCTGCTGAAAAACTTGTTGATGCCGCACGTAAAAACGATGAATATTGGGTGAACGATGCCTACAGTTCGTTGGCTGTAATAAAGAATGCCCTTGAAAAGAAGATCAATGACGAACTCTCAGCAAACTCGAAAGTCGCTATACTTGATATAGTTACTTTTTTGAGCAGTGAGTTTGGTTTTGTTCCGTCCAATCTGTATTCATTCTTGACAGGATTCTTGCTTAAAGAGTATGCAAATGATGCCTATAGACTAAGCGACGAAGCGAATAATGAAAAAATGAATACAGAGCGAATGAAAGGTGCAATAGATGAGGCGGTTAAGCAAATTTATGCACCAAGCTCACGCTACAGAGATAAATTTATCCGTATCATGTCACATGAAGAGCAGCTTTTCTGCACCTTAATAGGTGAGCTGTTCGACATTCCTGATAGTCAATGTTCCTCTGTAGAAGATGCAATTAAACGTGTCCGCATAAAAGAAAAGTCGAAAGGTTTACCCGCTTGGGTCTTAATGGAAAAGGCCACTGGTATTGAAGTTGATTTTATATCTGAATTCGTGAAGCTTCTTAATCCGGAGCAAGGTGCAAACACTTCTATAATCAGCGGTAATATCGGCAAATTGGTAGATAGTGATGATGCGTTGGCTGATAAGTTAAAAGTACTTGTTACAGACGAGAGCCGCCGCGAATCAATGAGCAGCTATTTGTCAGTTTTTGACGATGGCGTATTGCTGACCCTTGCGAAAGAAATAGGAGCAGAGGATAGAATTGTAGAAGACATACAAAAACAATTCGGAGATGACACAGATGGCTTGTGGTTGTGGAACAGGGAGACCGGAGAAGGACAAATCCGTAAGGTTCTAAAGGAGTATAAATTTATCAAAAGAAGTAACGAACTTTTGATGTGCCGCAATGCATCTGTCGCTGACGCACTTGCTGCTTGGCAAGAAAAACTGACGTTTGTCAAAATGTCATATGAGATTGCAAAAGAGGATCCAGCTTATGCATCCTTTGCCGCAGTTCTTTTTGACGTTGCAAAAGGTGTGGGTCGTGATTATCTAAAAGAGTTTTACGACTGTTTAATTTCATGCGGAGATAGCATAATAAATTTCTTGAAAAATGACAGAGATGTTTTCTCAACGGCTTGTGCTTTTCAGTTACAAGGGCTGTCTGAACGAGAAGTTGACGATATTTATAAAAACATGCCTAACAGCTGTTTTACGCTTGGAAAACAGGAGTTTTTGCAAAAAGTTCAGCATATTGTAAACAGCTATAAGAGCAACTTGGCAAAATTGCAACTGCGAAAGTTATGGAACGAGAAAACCGGTACGGAGTATCCATATGCGTGGTCAAGTGCCTATAGAACTCCGATTCTCGCCTGTGTTCCGCCAAACAAGTGGAATGATTACAAGCGAGCTTTTGGTGCTGTAAACCGTAATAATCCCGATGACTCTGAAGTTAAATTTGCATTGGAATTCTTGACCGAAAACCCAATTTGGGACATGATTACAAACTCACAAAGTGTTGACAAGGCTTTTACAATAACTATTCTCGGCAGCTTCAAATCTGTCTTGACGGATTTGAATGAGGTTCGTGATTATTTAGTGAAAAATGCTTCATCAATTCCTCCGTATGATTGGAGCGGTCATGTTGAAATTACACGCCTCGTTAGGGAACTGGCTGAAAGTAAGTATAGCAAAGAGCCATATGAACGTGTTGTGCGTCGTATTGACAGTATGAAGGACGAAGAGTTGAAAATATATCTGAAACGCCTTGTAAAAGGTAATATGGTTGTTGGTATAGAAATATTGGAAGATGGTGAGGAGGCGTAGACTGTGAACGACCAAGTGTCGAGAATTCAAAAATATTTTGGCGGAACATTAACATATCCGCTGATGGTTGTCGTAACCTCCGACGAATATATCGAAATTCGTGAGGCCTTTTCAAGTACGCCTGTAATCAAAGTTAGCGACTACTGTGTAGGCGTGGATAAAGAGCCTGATACAGAAAAGCTGTTGGCGGATATCAAGTGTGCTAAGGGAACTAATATTCTCTTAGGACTTGGTGATTATTTAGCAAGCAAGCCTGATTCAGCAATGAAAATTCTCATGTCGTACAAAGACTTGATATTGCCAAACGATGCCCGAATTGTCATTTTACTATCTGCTCATATGTATCCTATAGCACAGAAACTCCTTCAGTCAGATTTGAGAGCGAGAACAAGAATTGTAATTCCAAAGACCGCCCCTACTGTTAAACCGTTGGATAGCAACGCCTTAGTCTATGGAATCAAGTCTTATCTGGAAGCATGTGAAAGAGGCGAATCTGTCGGGAATGTTAGAACGGGTCTCAATATTTCTGCTGTTAATGTTATCAATCCGGAAAATGCTTTTGATGAGTTGAAACATAAATTTCCAAGCGAATTTAATCGACTCACAAAAAATGCCGGCACCAATGAGCGTTGGGGCGAACTGCTTGAAAACCTTAATAAATCAAAACTGAATGTAATGCAGTATTTAGCTGAACAAAACTTCTCGCCTATTGAGTATACATTTTTTGATTATGCAAAGCGAAACGATTACAAGGCTTGGTTATTCTTTATAAATCTCAAACTAAATACGACTCCAAAGGATTATTTGGGTTATATTGCATCAAAATGTGATATGCCGAGCGACTTGTTTGTCATCGCTAAAACAGCAATACTTGACATTGCCACAACAGATAATAGGTTCAAAAACTTTTACGAGCAGCGCAAACTGCTTCTTAAAAATTGTGAAGATTTTGACATTGCGGACTTCATTCCAAAAATCGCTGTCAAGGGTGATAATAGAGTCGCATATTTAACTGATAACACGAATCTTGAAAAGAAAACGGTAATTGAAGCGTTGTGCGAGGGGGCGAATGACATATCACTTGAGGTGACGTATCCCGATTTGTACAGATATATGCAAAGTTATATTTTTGATGATAAGCGTTTTACCGATTATTTTGAAGCCTACAAAAGATGTAAATTGACAAATAAAATTGACGATGATTTTCTTAAGCTGGTTGATGAGTATGCAGTGAGCCGCCCTTATAATTCGCTCCCCGCTCGTCCATCATTATTTATGGGATTGGAGGATGATAACACGGTGCTCATATTCTTAGATGCCTTGGGAGTCGAGTATTTGGGGTATATTAAGGAAAAATGTGCTGATTTAGAACTTCGCTTTCTCTCAAAAATAGCAAGAGCGGAGTTGCCGACAATTACTTCTGCTAACAAGGAGTTTTATACCGATTGGAAAGGGAACAAGGAAGTTTCCATTAAAGCACTGGACAATATTAAGCATAACCCTGAATATGGATATGATTTCAGCAACTCTCCTCTGCCTATCCACTTGGTCGAGGAACTCGAACAAGTGAAAGAGGCATTAGAAAGAGCAAAAACAAAGCTATCTTCAGGTGATTGTAAAAAGGTGGTCATAGCATCTGACCACGGTGCAAGTCGCTTGGCTGTTATCAGTCCGGATAGAAAGCTGCCTAACAATGGCTGTGAATCAAAATCAAACGGGAGATATTGTGTAGGTGATAGCTTACCTGTCGCACCAAATATTACCACAGATACAGAGGGTGGTTATGCCGCTATTGCTGACTATTCGCGCTTTGAAGGTTCAAGAATTGCAAGCGTAGAAACTCATGGTGGTGCGACCTTAGAAGAAGTTCTTGTCCCCATAATCGAACTGACATTATCTGGCAGCAACAAAGAAGTCACCTTGGAGAACACCATTATCGAAGTTAGCCATAATATTGTGCCTATGCTAATTATATTTATTATTCCTGACTGCGATAATGTTACAGCTTCAATAAACGGTCGGTTCTATGAAGTCGAAAAACTGGACAAGAGCAAGTTCGAGATTTCTATGCCAGAGTTAAAAAAAGGCACATACACACTAAATTTATTTGAAAATCAAAACCCGATATTACCCAGCAAAGAGTTCACCGTGAAAAGCAAAGGTTTCGCAGAGCGGGATTTGTTTTAGGAGGCAATGGATATGATAGATAAACTTAGGCGATATTTCGAAGAGATGGTAGTATATAAAGACCTGAAGAAAAGCAATTTTTTTGCAAGCTTGTCTTTGCCATCATTTATGCGTGACTGGCTTTTGAAAAAGTTTATGTCTGAAACCGGAGAGTTTGACCAAGAAGAAATGCTTGCATTCATAAAACAGAACCTTCCACGCAAAGAAGATTGGACTGCAATTAAAAGCAAAATTGTGACCGAGCTTGAGCGTGTAAAGTTTTTAGCGAAAGTATCTGTTGATGTAGATGTAAAAACAGGTTCTGTTGCTTTCAATTTGCCGGATTTTGGTTTGACAACAAAGAATACTCTGATTCCACAGGAGGTTTGGTATAGCTGTGCAGATGACCTTGTTAAAGGTCATGAAACATGGGGTGTCGTTGAACTTGAATATTTGGAGCCTGATGAACAACAGAAACGCAATGGAAAAATTCAGCTAAAAAAATTCACAAATTTTTGTCCCTATGAAATAGACGTGGAATATTTCAAGGATATGAGGCAAGAATTCACTACCAAAGAGTGGATTGATGTTGTATTAGGGGCAATTGATTACAATGCCGACGGTTATGATGATGACGAACAGAAACTCACAATGCTTACCCGAATATTACCTTTCATAGAAAAGCGTCTTAATTTAGTCGAACTTGCACCTAAAGGGACAGGCAAATCATATCTTTTCGGGCGTGTTAGCCGCTTTGGTTGGCTGTCATCAGGTGGTATGATGACCAGAGCAAAGTTGTTTTACGATGTTTCAAAAAAAGAACATGGTTTGATTGCGGGATATGATTTTGTTGTATTTGACGAGGTGCAAACAATCAACTTTCATCCTGTTGACGAAATGCGAGCAGCACTAAAAGGTTATATGGAAAACGGAGTGTACACAGTAGGAAAAGTTGAGGGCAAATCTGATGCCGGAGTAATATTATGTGGAAATATCCCAAAAGATAAAATGAACGAATATGAGAGTATGTTCGAAGAACTGCCAACCGTCTTCCATGAGTCTGCTTTAATTGACCGATTTCACGGTTTTATTCAAGGCTGGAATATTCCACGTATGAACGATGATTTAAAAATATCGGGGTGGGCGTTAAACTCTGAATACTTTTGCTCGATACTTCATGAGTTGCGTAGCGACGCAGGTTATAGAGCTATCGTCGATGCTTTAATTATAGTGCCGGAAGCATCTGATACTCGCGACACAGAGGCCGTAAAGAGAATAGCTACAGCATATTTGAAATTATTATTTCCACATGTCCGCAAACCACAAGATATAGACCCACAGGAGTTCAAACGTTATTGCCTGAAGCGTGCTATGTCAATGCGGCATCACATCAAGTTGCAACTTGGTATTTTGGACAAAGAGTATAAAGGCAAAAACATTCCGTCTTTTACTGTAAAAGACTACAGTGATATCGGAGGGGAGTAAAATGCCTAAGCAAACAGATTGTTTCATTTGCGGAAAGGAGCACTTAACTCGAAATGAAATAGGATTAAATCAAAAACTGATAGGCAGAAATATAAAACATTTCCACTGCCTTGAATGCCTCTCAGAGTATCTCGAAGTTGATACCGAGACTTTGCTTGATAAAATTGAGGAGTTCAAAGAGCAAGGATGTAGCTTATTTGGGTAACGTCAATTCTACTTCACTATTCCGTGGAGATAACGTAATCAGTGCGTTCTATTAAGGAGAAGCTCTTTATGAAAATCGGAAAAGAAAACGAAAAATTGGAGTTTAAGAAAACAACAAGCGAACTCAAAGAGGGTATTATCTCAATATGTGCCATGCTCAATAAGCACGGTAGCGGTGAGTTATATTTTGGCGTTCGCAACGATGGAACTCCATTAGGTCAGGACATTTCCGAAAAGACACTCCGCGACATCAGCCAAGCTGTCGCAAATCACTTGGAACCAAAAATTTATCCGAAGGTTACTGAGGTATTTATCGACGAAAAACCTTGCATCCATATTGAGTTTACGGGCGAAGAATCCCCATACTTTGCCTATGGTCGTGCATATATCCGTGTTGCTGACGAGGATAAGGTATTATCGCCCGCTGAGCTTGAAAACTTATTCAATAAAAAGAATGAGTGGCGTGGCGTTTGGGATAGTAGCTTATCCGACAAAACGATTGACGATGTTGACGATGATGTGCTTAGGAATTATCTAGACCGTGCTAATCTCGCTGGTCGCATTGACTTCACATATACAAATAAAAAAGAAGTGCTGCACAAGCTTGGACTAATCGATGGCAACAAACTAAAAAATGCCGCTGATGTTCTTTTTGTTGGGTCGCGGATGCTTGAAGTGCAGATGGCAATCTTCGCCGGCACGGAAAAGCTCACGTTCATCGACATCAAGAGAGAAAATGGCAACGTCACATCATTGGTCGATATTGCGGAAAAGTATATCCAAAGCAATATCCGTTGGCGCGTGGTGCTTGACGGTTCAATACAACGCAAGGAAATACCGGAAATACCGATGGATGCGGTGCGTGAAGCTTTAGTCAATTCGTATTGCCATCGCCTGTATAGCTCGTCACAAAATAATGAGATTGCGATTTACAGCAACCGTGTTGAAATATATAATCCGGGCACATTTCCCAATGGACTGACACCACAGGATTTTCTTTCCGGGCACGAGCGTTCAATAAAGCGAAATCCACTCTTGGCACAGCTTATGTATTACACGAAAGATATTGAGAGTTTTGGAACCGGTATTAAGAGAATTACGGATGCTTGCGAGGAAGCGGGTGTGCGTGTTGAGTTCAAGATGCTAAAACTTGGTTTCATGGTAGTATTTTATCGCCCCGATGAGCAATTTAATACGACAGAAAAAATGTCCAATGTCGTAATAAATGTCGCAACAAATGTCGTATTAAATAAGCCGGAACAGGAGGCACTTACAATTATTATGGAAAATCCCATGATAACTGCTGAACGGCTCGCAGCTCGCCTCGCAAAGTCAGGCAGAACAGCTCAACGGTATCTTGATAGTTTGCAAAAAAAGAATGTCATACGACGTGTAGGTGCAAAAAAAGATGGGCATTGGGAAGTTGTGTGCTATAATGATAAATAAGAAAGTGTGAGAAGCTTATAGGCTCCAATTTAAGATTAAAAGCCAAAAAATCTGCTCCACACAAGCAAAAACACAAGCAATACCAAGCCTTTAGGACATGTCAGCTTACTGTCGGGGAGTAGTTGCAGAAAATACAAAATTTGGAATAAACGGGAGGAAAAGTGCGGAAAATGATAAAAATTTTCTGATAGCAATTTGATAGCAAAAAATCAGCAAACGCTGAATAATGGGTATAAACAGTGTAGGAGACACGCTAAAAAACTTTGAAATACCAACGGGTGTAGGGCGTTAGATAATTCGAGTGAAAGAGTGGGAGTAATCGCAAGAACCCCGAATCACTTGGAAAATCAAGTATGTACTTCAACGCCAAAATTCACCATTGACAATGTATATACATTTCGGATATACCGCAATTGAAAGCATTCCTGTAACTAAGCCAAAATGAAGTTTGAGAAATAAAAAACCCCCTGTTAAGATGATTATGGGTGTAAGAAATCCAAATCAAACAAAACAGGAGGCGCGTGGGAATGAACACA
>Ga0123355_10002680_pt1 | contig 25239 bp, 20 predicted proteins | sample TergutEmb28metaG_3_FD_89872 | JGI IMG/M metagenome (GOLD analysis project Ga0123355, IMG submission 89872) | Embiratermes neotenicus P1 segment gut microbial communities from Petit-Saut dam, French Guiana - Emb289 P1 | ecosystem: Host-associated > Arthropoda: Insects > Digestive system > Gut ...
GCCTGCGGGGCGCAAATATACCCATAAACACCTGGCCGCCATTGCCATGATTTGCAAGTTAAAAACCATTTATGATATCCCCGCCATAAAGGACGCACTGGCACCGCATATGGACGATGGCGGCCTGCCCCTTGAGACGTACAAGTGGCTTAGCCAAAAGCAAAAAGATGTCATGGACTTGTGGGCCAAGCATGTCGCACCCGGTATAGCGGGGGAAGATGTGACTATGCAAGACGTACTACTAATGGCTCATACAGCGGATGTGAAGGGTTTGCTCAGCGGATAGAGCTTTTTCCCAAATCATCAAAACCTACAAAATGTACGTGATGAACAAGACAAATGATCGCCTTTTCCAAAAATGACACTCTTACAGCATGGCTCACATAATACGAAATAACCGTCATTGCGAGGAACGCAGTGACGAAGCAATCCAGAGATTGCGGCGGACCTACAGCTTCTGACTGGATTGCTTCGTCGCTTCGCTCCTCGCAATGACGGGGGTGTGCCAGCCATTTTCATGCTCGGTTGGTGACGGAAAACGCCCGTAATGGAGCGATAGGAGGTATTATGGACTACATAAAGGCCACACAAATCGGCAATAACACTGTAGTACAGGGCATAAGAAATTTCAACCCCGCGCAAGTACTTGAATGCGGCCAATGTTTCCGCTGGCAACCGGACGGTGTGGGCTATGTGGGCATTGCCCACGGGCGCAGATTACGGATTTCGCTGGATGAAAGCAATCTCATATTGGAAGATGTGCAATTAGACGAGTTTAACGCAATCTGGCGGGATTATTTCGACCTGGGCCGGGATTATGGCGAAATCTTACGCGCATACGCATCCGATCCAAACCTAGCCGCGGCCACGGCATTTTCCCCGGGCCTGCGGGTCATGGGACAAGACCCATGGGAGACACTTGTGACTTTCATTTTCAGCCAAAATAGCAATATACCCCGTATCAGGAAAATGGTTATGGAACTATGTATGCGTTTTGGTGACGCGCTACCACATGGCGGGCGGAGCTTTCCCGGCCCGGACGTACTTGCCGGGCTTACCGCCAATGATTTGGCCCCCGTTAAGCCCGGATACCGTGCCCCATATATCATTGACGCGGCTAAAAAAGTTGCAAGCGGGACAATCTGCTTGCAGGAACTAAGTGTCATGAGCACACCGGATATAAAAAAAGCCCTGTTAGAGATACATGGCGTAGGCCCCAAAGTAGCCGATTGTGTTGCACTGTTTGGCTATGGCAGGGTGGAAATATGCCCCATGGATGTATGGATGAAGCGGGTCATGGATGTGCTGTATCCGGCTGGCTTCCCAGATGAGTTTATGCCCACTGCAGGTATTGCACAGCAGTATCTTTTCCACTATGCGCGCAATTTCCCGGAAAGATTTTATTAAGGAGCCAAGACATGAGAATCAGACTTATCAGTTGCGACGTTTTCCTGCGCCCAATAAGCGCATTTGTGGCCACGTCTCCCCATATCATTGACGTGGAATATGTACCTATGCTTGCCCATAACGAGCCGGATAATTTGCGGGCCGACCTGCAAATCCGCATAAACGCCGCCTGCCAACTGCGGCAATACGACATGCTCATACTTTCCTATGGGCTATGCGGCAATGCCACTGTGGGGCTCACCTGCCCTGTAAAGATGATAATGCCACGCGTCCACGATTGTTGTGCCGTTTTTATGGGTAGCAACAAGGCCTTCCAAAAGGAATTTGCCGGTAGCCTAAGCATGCGCTGGTGCACTAGCGGCTATTACGAGCGTTGCCACAAAGAAAACGGCTTAACAGGAGGGGATACCGCCAACCGCCACAAAACTCAGCCAGAGTACCTGGCCCTGGTAGAGCAGTTTGGCGAAGACAATGCCGAATATGTGTGGGAGACCATGCACCCCCAAATCGAAACCCCAGAGGCCGCATATATAAAAATACCGGGCTTTGAAGTGCCCGGTAGCGAAGATGGGTTTCGTGAATTGGTGGATGGGCAGGGTAAGAGCCTGCGTGTGGTGGAAGGTAGTGCTGGTTATCTTAGGGACTTGGTTAATGGCCCGTGGGATGATGGGCGGTTTTTGACTGTACTGCCTGGGGAGAGGATTTGTGGGGTTTATGATATGGATAGGGTGGTTAAAGGTGAGTAATTGCAATGCAACCCCAAGGCTTGCACCTCGCACAGACACTAGATAGTGCCTGTGAACACTTGCAATAAGGGGCTTGCGGGGTCATTCCCTTTTTTGGGTGTCAAAATAGGATGTAAAAGCATTGATACTGGATATTAGTACAAATATACCCTATCAAAACACTTGTCTACTAACATTGGTACGAAGTTTTTTTGCAGGACTGCCGACAACAACATCTTCGTCGTCAACATCATGTAGCACCAAAGAGCCTATCCCGATAATTGACCACTTTCCGACATTTATCTTTTGCTTTACTATGGCTCCCATACCTATAAAAGCCCCTTCGCCAACAGTAACCCCACCTGCTAAACGCGCAGACGGTGACATAACGACGTGATCGTCCAAGATACAATCGTGAAATACTTGACAATGTGGTTGAATGCAAACATTATTGCCAAGCGTAGTATTACTTGAAATAAATGAGTTCACGCATATAATTATACCCTCTTTAACATCAGTAGAATCAAAAATTTCCACAGTTGGGTGAATAAGAGTGGCCAGCCTATAGCCACTATCTTTGACGGCAGAGTACAACTTTTGGCGATGAGCAGGTTCACCAAGTGCAATTGCGATTTCAGATTTATCCGCAGAAAATAGCTTCGTAAACTCCATAAACGGCATCAAGTCAGCGCCATTTTTGGAAATATCGACAGCAACATCGTCAATAAAGACAATATCTCTCCACCTGTTCGTAAGTACTTGAATTTGCTTTGCAAGCTCAAGCACCTCACGCCCAAGCACTCCACTGCCATATATCCCCAAAACCATAATAGGTCACCTCACACTGCATAATCCCCTGTGTACTCCACAAGAACGACGCTGGTTACATCTTTCACATTCTCTATGGACGAAACAAAAGATGTGTCATTTCGCAACACTTTAACCTCGACTGTCATTTCGGCGTATCCGTCATTAGTGGTTCTATTTTTCAGCTTATAACGGATCTTGGCCAATTTATCCAACACGCTTTTTTCTGCATTTTTTTGGTACCGCACTATCAGTAAAAAGGCCCTTTTATCAAGGCGAATGTAGTGGAACACAATATAGTACAATGCTAAAAAAGTAGTACCAATAAGGGCGACAAGATATAATCTGGCACCGGCAGTTAATCCGGCCGCCACACCCCAAAAGAGGAATCCAACATCAAGTGGGTCTTTAACCGCGGCACGAAAGCGAACAATTGATAGCGCCCCAACCATCCCCAATGTAAGAACGATATTTGTCCCTATTGTGATAATAATAAAAGCTGTAATGATGCATACCATAGAAATTAACAAGTTAAAATTCTCGCTGTATAGCACACCTCGATGAAAAAACCTGTACACCAAGAAAATGCACACACCACACAAAGCCGCGACTAGCAAACTCATAACAACTGCTTCCGGCCTAAGTTCATCAAGAAATTGGAACTGTTGCCCCGCAATTAACTCTTGTAAAAAATCAAACCTGCCCATAAGATAAATATCCCCTTTCGCGTACTACGCAATATTTTGATATACCCACATGAGCCATCGGCAAACCATTGAGAAGTCTTTGTATAGTTTCAGGCATAAATCCTGTATACTTAACTTCAAGCATCAGCGGACTGTATTCTTCACTGCCATATGAGCACATTGTGGTATCGTAACCGTATATTCGCCCATCATCTGTATTAAAAGGCGGGCTGTCAAAGGTAAAGCGAATGTCACCCGGGTCATATACCCACGCCTCGCGCCTATATGCATATTCGGCAGTCGGGCGCAAGCATCGCAACCTATGAAGCACCCCTAATTTTCGCCACAAAGGTTCGTCCTCTGTATCCAAGAATTCAAAGCTACCTGCTTTCACCAAGAGATATTGTTCTTTTGATATCTTTGCTGTTTCCTTGTACGATACGGTGCCGTCCTTATGCTTTCGTTCTAATCGAATAAACGACATGTCATCGTTATAATATCGTAGGCGATATTTATCGCGTCGAAATTGCCCGATGTGCTTTGCAACATAAAATCCATTGTACATATCGTCTAAGTATAGGTTGTTGACAATATACTTCCCGCCCGAATGTGAATCAGGTTTCATTATGTGGGCTATTCGCCCACGGATAATGTCGGCTGTATACTCGCTTATCAGGTATTTATACTCAAATCTATATCTCATCTGTTTCCCTCGCCTAAAATACTAGATAAATCACGCGGCTCTGTGTTGCCTCTTAAAGTGAATCTATCCAATATTTGTCCATTAGCATCCGACAAAAAAATTACTTGGCCGTCTCTGATATCGAAATTCATTTGAATATTGAAGCGGTGGCTAAAATCACCTGTTCTCCTTCCGGCTAGCTCCAGCGCAGCTCCAGTCGGCACAGTTGCAGCAGGCAATTGCCACATATGCAAATTGCGTGGGCAGTTGCTTAGAAACAGACCGGTTGTTCGAACAGATACATCATGGGGGTTAAGCAAAGAACTGCCGTTTCCTCTTTCTGTTACAAAAGCGTCAGCTATTACAAGTGGTGGGATAAAGGGTCTGGTGACAAGTTCTAATGATACATAGCCGTCTATCGCGTCGGCTAAAGAGACGGTTATGTCTGATTCGTAAATGGGTTCACCGTTTAGTAGCCAGTGGTCAAATGCTGTAAACTCCGGCAATATTGGGGTTATAGGTACGACTAGGTGGTTGAAATAGCGGGAGGATGTTCCGCGCTGGGTGCCTATTATTGCTTCACCGCCGGTTATTTTGACGGTGTACATATCCAGTGGGAATCCGAAGTAGTCGGAAAGACTTTGGAAGATGTATTCGTGGCGAGTAGCGGCAAAGTTGCGTATTATTTCGTGTTCTTCTTGAAGGTGGGGAATCGACAATCCAAAATCAACCCATTGCCCTTCACCCCACTGAGCTAAGTGGAATGGATACTCATTCCAAACAGACTCGTTAAAAATGCTATTAATTGATTCATCTACTTTTTCAGTGGTAATAATGTTTGCGGCCAAATCGCACATGATTATAGTAAAAAGGTCAGCCATATCTGTGCGAGAAAGTAGATTGGCAAACAATCTTGTCGTATACTGAATTTCGTCATGATCTGATATGCCTAATACTCTATTAAGCGTATCTAAAGTTATCCAATCAAAATGTCTAGAGAAATCAAAAGCTACATCCGCTTCAACCACAATGCGCTTCCATCTGCTATCAATACCTCCAGTGCTACCCCTATAGGAAACTAACCTGCTGTTATTCCCTGGCCAATCGTCATTGGCAATGTAAATATTAAATGCGAAGTATAATAAGAAATTATCAATACATATGAGCGACTTCACTCTTGCGAAATTAACATCATCAATCAAATCAGTCTCGCCAAGGTATCTCATTAACTCCAGGTCGTTACTTGTTTGAGCATCATCCAGTACAATCCATGAGTTAGTTCGCATAACATCGTCAATGTCTACGTTATATCGTGCCCAAGGAAACTGGTCAGTTGTTATTACCCAGTCTCGTGTTTCGGTAACAAAAAAATCCTGCAGATAGCGTTCATCTACCCTCGGTCTAAGCCAAGCAAAGGCATAATATTCCCCATTGATAAAAACCGCTGCGGGAGCTGTGGGGGGTGCAAGTAAACCTGCCCTCCGTGCTAAGCAAAATGCCAATTCATTACGAATATCTCCATGAAAAAAGTCGGCTTGTCCATTGCCTAAAAAAAATGTATTTGTACTAATGATGGGGGTGTTATAATTAGAAATGTTGTCTGGAAAAAAATCAAAGTTAAATCGTCCTATGTTGGGCGAATATCGGCTACGCGCGTAAACTCGCAAGGTTTTTTGCGGTAAAAAGCGTGAACTTGCACCATGAACACGTACACCAGCATATTGGACAAGAACTCTTTCGCCACTTGCAAAAAATGTTTCAACATGAATTTCTCTTTCCCATTCTACCCCACGCATATTAAAATTTGCAGGTCCTTGCGTCCACCAACCTATTTCACGATCAGGGTTTGAATTGATAAATTCTTCTCGCAACGCGCCACCGACCAAGATGCCGTATTCATGACCAAAAAGATAGTCTGGGTTTGCCGAAAGTGAAAATATATAAATACCATCACCAAAGCGCTCATTTACATTTTCACCTACAAAATAGGTATGGGTTATTATTGGAGACATCATTCCTTCATACTTTGCAACAGCCCTCAACACAACAGCATAAACTTCCTGTTGCAACTTGAGATATATGGGTTCACTATATTCAACGGACTCAGTTGTGGGCAATGAGCCATCCGTCGTAAAAAAAATCCTTGCAGCACATATGCTAGAGGTGATTTCTACATCTACCCCACTTGTAAAAAAATGTTCCGTTTCTGAAAACTGTACAATTAGGTTGTTGTCAATGTTGCTTTCATGTGAATACGAACCATGCGTACTAGTTAGCATTAAGGACGTAGGGTGTAAATGCAACAAAAGCAAAGACATGAGAAGCGTTGTGCACATTAAAAAAGCTACTATTGTTTTACAGTCTATTTTATTCATAATAAAACCCCTTATATACAATGACCACCCTTTACCTATTCCTTCTCCTGATGTACCTTCGGTAAAGATTTTTAATAAGCTCCGGCGCGCACTCTCTATAGACAATATCAGCATATATCCTAGCCTTGCTGACGCTTTTATCATTGACGGCTTTTAACCTCTTCTCCTTATGGCGAACATAAATTTTTTGCATAAAAGGCGGCACAATGTTCATATAAACCCACTTAAGTCTTTCTCTTTTAGATATACTTGCTACAGTTATGGGTTTGGCCTTGACCATACTTAAGTACTCTATAGTGGCTTTGTTATAGCTATAATTCAAATACTGATTAACTTCCCGAATGATGTTTTGCTGTTCAGAAGTCATTTGGGCTTGGCTAGATCGGTAAATTCCTTTCTCGCTTGTATTGTACTGTGCCAGCACAGGTTCGTTTATAACAAATGTTTTTCCAAATGCGGAATGTATAAGAGTAAGTTGAAAATCAATAACGCTAAAATGCTTGATAAACTCCGGCACACGGTTATGCAACTTCCACCGCATCATTACCGTGCAAGATGCAATAAAACGGCAATATAGCAAATCTTCATAATCATATCCGTCTTCTTTGATTTTACGAGAAGAACGAATGTATAAATTAACATCAAAAACACTATCACTTTTATTGGAATCCACTGAGTGAGAGACAAAAGAGCTACAAACAATACTACATTCCGGTTTTTTTTCAAGAAAATCTACTTGCATATGCAATTTGTTTGGGCTTATCCAATAATCATCGCCATCGCAAATAGCAAGATACTTCCCCTCAACTAGCTTCAGTGCTTCATAGTAATTCTCTCCAATGCCCACGTTCTTTTTCCGCAAAATACATTTCTTAAACAAGCTTGGATACTTTTGTGTATACTCCTCGATAACCGCCTGTGTCCCGTCATTTGAGGCATCGTCGGATACGATGATTTCAAATGAATAGTTTGTTTTTTGCGTTACCAGATGTTCCAATGTTGTGCGGATAAAGCGGATATGATTATATGTGCAACACAAAATACTCACTGTGACCGGGAAATTGGGTTCAGCATAATCTTCCCAAATATCGTGCGGTGTTAGTGAGTCTACATTCAATTTTTTGGAAGAACGCAAATAATTCTCATATAACCCTGTTTGACGTAAGACGGAAAACCACTTGCCAGCCTTAGTACACGCTGGATTATTCCAGGGCTTGGTTGGGGTGGCGTAATGCAATTGTATCGGGTTGTTTAATGCATCAGATATTTCCTCTGCAGTATAATGAGCATCTGTGCTATATGAATCTTCATTAGGAAAAAAGTCATATTTGTACGTACATGTAACATAGTTAAGAGGAAGCATTACAACTTCATTCAGCTCTGTGCAAAAGTTAAGAACATCCTGTTCGGGTTGCATTAGATTTGACATGTTTTCTTTGAAGAATTTTATGAATCTATCTTCCATTCTATCTTCTCGCATTTTTTGGAGATTATATACAAGATATCCTGCGCACACTTTAAGCTTGTCCAACACACCTTTTCCATGTAGCGTTTCATATTTTGAGTAATAGGTTTCCAATTCCGAGCCACGCGGACATACATGCTTAACTCCAGCTAAATAAATCTTTTCTGACGCATCAAACGAAAAGTAGCTTAATGAAATATCACCTTCATACACAACATCAACGTCCGTAATTATTAACTTTTCATATTGCGGAAAAATTGAAGGTGCAATAAGTTTATATAGTAATTCCTTTGAATAGTGAGATGTCCCTGTAAACCAAGAATTTTCCCATATATCAGTAAATTGATTAGCCATGTCGATAAATTCCAGCGAGGCATTTGAAAAAGATGCAACAAGCTTTACAAGCAACTGCTGATTTTGCCATGTTATATCCGAATGCAGAACATAAAGCCTATATATGTGTGCTGGATTTGCATGTTGCAACATTGAATAAAATGAAACAGCGGCAGGGATTACATAATTGTTATCGAAGCAATGCATTACAGGAATAATAGTTCCATTCTCATCATGCGCACGTAAATAAGTGCCGTCATCATAGGTGCGAACTATAGGAGACGTGCTAATAAGCCTGCTCAAAACGTCAACGCTTGGGGGGAGTTTCGTATTGTATCCATATAGTTCAACGCACTTAATATAGCCATTGTTGCTTATATTTTTTAACTTATCAGGATTGTCAATATAATATGTTATGCAACTTTTGATGTGATCATTGTCGGGATTCATTATTACAATGTCTTCTCCGTCGCGAAATCGTCCGTTGTTTATATCAAGCTCATCGGTACAAAACATAGCTACTTTTGAAAATCCAGCACTTACAACAACGCGAGGAGGAAATTCTTCGATGCCTCCTTCAAGCAATTCATATGGAGTCCTTGGTGAAATTACCAGGTCAATGTTTTCATAAAGAAGATGTAATTCATCATGACTCAACTTACCATGAAAAAAAATATTTTTTACTCCGAGGCCACTATAACTTTGTTCGTCAAAATCTCCCACTACATGAAAAAGAATATTTTCGCGAGTTTTGCCTAGTGCTTCTGCAATTTCCATAAACATGAGTAGATTGCTATCATTCTCCATAGAAGAACTATTGTGGGCAGTAAAGCATATCTCTACACTGCTCTTGGCGTCAGTTAAAAAACGTTTCTTGACGACCTCGTGCGCATTAAAATAAACCTTATCTGCTTTGCAGTAGTTTTTACTCAGTAAGTATTCATAATCTGTTTGCTCTGTAACGATAACGCCAAAAAAATAGTCGGAGCTTAATACCCTCTGTAGCATTCTGTCGCTTTCATCTGTGTTAATATAATAGCCACCGCCAGCATGTAGCGTAAACACAAAGGGTATTCTTGCTTTCTCGATATGCTCAAGAAATAAATCCATATTTGACAAATATGCAGTGTAAAAAACCTTCGCATTCACATTTGCCAAAATATCAATATTCAAATTAAGGGAAATGTCATTATGCTTAAGCAACGGTAATGCACGTAATTTATGTGCAACATGTGGATTTGCGCGCTTATAATCACGAAGAATATCTCTACGTTTCCCTCCAAGCACCAAGTTTTCTTCATCCAAAAATGAAATAACTTGTAGTCGCTCGAATTTCTCCATAAGTAAGGTATACTCTTTAATTCTAAATCCTACAGCTGGATTAGGGAAAACTGTATCCGCAATAATGATATCGTGCGATACTATATGATGTGATGGATTTATGGACTCAATTACACTAATTGCCAGTTCGCGCATCGATTGAAAATCATCGGTATATTTGTAGTTAGTATACCTATCATAGTCTTTTATAATTGATAATAGTTGGGTATTTATATCTACGGCCCTATTGCTTGACCAAATTCCCCCCGAGTGCACCCTATACACACTCATTGCTTTATTAATAAAAGCGAAGTTTCCAAATTCTGAATAGGCGATATTAAACATCCAGTCGCCGCAAAATGTTTCGCTAAATAAGGAAGGATTCAATTTCTCAAGAAATACTGCCCTGTAAAATGCAACCCCTAAATTACCTATTACATTACGGTTGGCTAAAGCAGACGTGCTATAGGGGCCCTCAAGCAAAAATTGTTGCTCTATGTGATCAGTGACATCCCCTGTCTCTTGATGTAATAACTTCATTGCATTAAAAGAAAAAGCAAGGGTTTTATTCCTTTCTTCCTCTAGGAAATTAATATGTGTCTGTATTCGTTCTTTGTCACTCCAGTAATCATCACCTTCACAAAAAGTAAAGTAGTCTCCCTTATCCATCATATAGGTAAGCTTCTTGAAATTCTGAACCATTCCTATGTTAATATCACTTGCAAATAATTCGGCATCTATTAATGCACATGGGTCTATACTGGAGAAAGCCTCTGTTATTTTATTCACTGAATCATCTGGCGAGCAATCGTCACAAACGCGGACTTTCATCGAGAAATTACCCTGCTGATTAAACACATTTTCAAGTGTATCAGTAATAAACGCACCATGCTTGTATGATAAGACCCCAACGGATACAGTTGGGTAATTATCCAATGTTGCCAATTTGGTTTCTACAGCGTTCAGCTGATTTGCAAGCCTTCTTGCCTTCAACTCATTTTTGGTGTCTTTTGAGGACTTAAGCAAAATCCCATAACTTATAACACCGCCTACTTCGCCTTCAAAAACAAAAATGTTTTCTCGCTTTGCCCTTTGGTAAATCACATCAACACTTGGCCAATTTATATCATCAAAAACAATAATGGCATCGTCAGAAAGTAGAGGATAGTAAAGCTCATAGTCACTTTTTACGTGCTTTGTGTCATGGTTGCCGTCAATATGCAACATATCAATTTGAGAATTACGCGCTCTTAGCTCAGAAACAGCATTAGAAGATAAATCGCGTATTATTTCAATAGATTCACCATAACCTAATGAATCTCTCGTTGTCAAAACCTCGTTATAAATCGAATCAAAATTAGTATCGCTGATAAGCGAATTAACTATATGGTGTAAATCCTCTTCTATATCATGCTCGAAAGCGGCTTCTTGTAGATATGGGTCAATGCCAACAGCTGTCCCACCCGCTAACACAAACTGTGCAGCGACAGAGAAAAGAGATTTTCCACGATAAACACCTATTTCAACATAGTGCTTAAGGTTTAGCAATTGTGCAAGACATGCCATAATATATACCTTTGAAAAGGGAGAACCTCCCAAGTTGTCACTTGGTATTGATGAGTTGATATCCTGTACTATTCGATATAGACTTTTAGTGTATCCACAACTTAGGTTAATTCGACATAGTCTCATGGCATTATCGTGCTCATGCTGCCTAGATTTTGCACACTCACGTCTGTTGAGTTCATCTTCGATACGCTTATTTTCTGAAGTTTTTCGCTCGTCGGCAACTGCTTTTACTATTTCTACGAATCTTGCTATGCGCGAAGAACGCTCCGTTTCCAATACATCTCGCAAAATTTTAATGCGCGGCAATATTTGGGCGTCATAACTGTACAACATATTGCACTTACGATAACCAGCTTCGGATATAGATTTTAACAGTTCAGGGTTCGAAATATAATATTCTACACAACTTACAATTTGCTCAACATCCGGCTTTATAATAATAATATCTTCACCGTCACGAAAGCGTCCATTATTAAGTCCGAGTTCATCTGTGCAAAACATTGCCACTTTTGATAGTCCTGCCTCCGTAACACTTGCTGTAGGGAAACCATCAAAAGCACCTTCACACAGAACATCAGGTACATTAGGGGAAATTACGATATCCATATCAACAAATAGGTCATGCATTTTTTCTGTAGTTAGCTTACCGTGGAAAACAATGTTGCTTATGTTTTCTGTTTTAATATCATTTTCGTCAAAGCCACCTATAATATGAAATCTAATATCAAGATACATTTTTGATAGTGCTTCAGCAACACGAATAAATGTGTCATAGCCTTTGTCCCAGCCATACAGAGAGTATTTGTGTGCAATAAAACATATATCTGCATAATTTTTTTCAGATGCTAAGAATCGTTTATTAACAACCCTATCAATACTGCTAAAAGGAGTTACAACACCGTAGATAAAATGAATCTTTGATACATCGCAGAAATTTTTATTAATCAAATAATTATATACATTTTGCTGAGTAACTATTACGCCACGAAACATTTCAGAGCGCATTACCTTTTCAAGCTTTGCATCACTTTCAACATTATCAATGAAGAAACCGCCACCTGGGTACAACGTGAAAACAAATGGAATCGATGCACATTCGAGATGCTGAAGGAAATCGTAAATTGCATATAAAAATGTAGTATAAAACAGTCCGTAACTTGCATGTTCACTCGAATCCATATTTATTGCTACATGGTCGAACTCATTTAATACTCTTAATTTGTGAGCGATATCTGGATGTGTCAATTTGTACATTTGTACATAATCATCTCTGTTCCCACCTAGCAACAGCCCTTTGTCTTCAAATGATATGACTCGCAAATCATCAAATACTCTCAATAAACTTGTATACTCTTGTTTTATGAATGGACTAAGTGGATGCGGAAACAAATTACCTACGATAATAATATCATGTGTTAGTTCATGGTGAAGCGGGTTTTTAGATTTGATAAGTCTATATAGAGCTTCTTTATGTTTTTGGAAATCAGCAGTATAACGATATTCTGTTTGCATGTCGTATTCATTTATTTGCTGTAATAATAAAGAGACATTGTCCATCTCATCACTTTCAAGAATGCTGTATATTGGATGACTCCTACATATGCTCATAGGTTTGGCAATGAATCCAAAATCCGCAAATTCTGAATATGCAATATTAAACATCCACTCACTAAGCATCTTTTCTTTATACAATCTTATTGTTTCCTTAAGGAAATCCGTCCTATAAAATGATGCACTCCAGCTACCTATACTATTAAAGCGCACCAGGTCAGTTGTACTTAAATAACAACCATCCGTGAGTTCATGTGTGAAAAAATCACATACATCTTCTACAGGTTTATTTAAGAATTTTGTTAAATTAAAGGAGAAAGCTATGTTATCGTTTGCTTCCAAAAACGCAATATGTGTTTTTACTCGATTTCTATTACACCAAAACTCATCCCCTTTACAAACAGCAAAAAATTCTCCTGAATCAAGCAAGGACAATAGTTTTTTTAGATTTTGTGACGTGTCTACATTCTCAGTGTTTTCAATAAGCTCAACGTCAATAACAGCACATGGGTTGCTTTTAGCAAGCATTAGCTCAATCATCCCAACAGTATTATCGTCGGAACAATTATCTAAAATTCGAATCTTCAACGAGAAATTACCATGTTGTGCAAATATTTGCTTCAAACACTCATCTATATAATCCACATGGTTATAAGCCAACACACCAACAGAAACAACAGGCTTACTATCCAATGTCCCAAGCTTCTTAGGCACTGTTGCCAGTTGCATTCCAAGAGAGCGCGCGCTATATTCATTTTCAGGCGTTCTGTCCGCTTTTAATAAAACACTAAACCTACAAATGTCGTCTCCTGTATTCTCATAAACAAGCAGGTTATTTTGCTTAGAATAACTGTAAATACTTTCAATATCGGGCGAGTCTATATTTTCAAATACAATAATCGAGTTATCAGAAAGTAACGGGAAGAACGCATCGTAATCACCCTTTGAAAACTCGCTACCGCAGCTTATGTGAAGCATATCAACTTGGGAGTTCATTAAACATAACTTCGACGCCACATCCATTGCTGAATCTTCAAAAATTTGAAAAGAATCCCCATAGCCTATTTGGTTCTTTAGTTCATCTGAAGTAGAAGAAGCTATTCCTGTGCCAACCCCTGTAGCTGTACCACCTGCCAATAAGAAAGGCACGGCAACAGCAAATAAGCTTTCACTTTTGCAAAAGCCTATTTTAACGTAATGTCTCAAGTCTAGTATCTGGGCAAGTGAGGCTATCATATAGCATTTTGAAAATGCATTGTCCCTTGTAGCGTCAGACGATATTAATTCATGAATATCCTTCACTATGCGGTACAAGCTCTTATTGTATCTAAGCACAATCATCAACCTTAATTTTATTGTTTTTGAGAAGCCAGAACCTGCATCCACCAATCCTTGTTATCCAAATACCACTGAATGGTGTGTTTTATGCCTACCTCAAACGTTGTTTTTGGAAGCCAACCCAATTCATTGTTTATTTTTCCTGGGTCAATGGCATATCGCAAATCATGTCCCGGTCTATCCGTTACATACTTAATAAGGCTCTCGGGTTTACCAAGCTCATGCAATATCACTTTAACAACATCAATATTTTGTCTTTCATTATGCCCCCCTATGTTGTAGACTTCACCAGCTCTGCCGTTATGCACAATTAAATCTATTGCTTCACAGTGGTCTTCAACATACAGCCAATCCCTTACATTTGTACCCTCACCATACACTGGTAGTAGTTTGTCGTTCATGGCATTTGTTATCATCAGCGGTATCAACTTTTCTGGGAAATGAAAAGGCCCATAGTTGTTTGAACATCTCGAAATAGAGACAGGAAGTTTGTATGTGCGGAAATATGCTAACACAAGAAGGTCAGCGCCAGCCTTCGACGCTGAGTATGGGCTTGATGTATGCAGCGGTGTTTCTTCGGTGAAAAGCAGATCCGGTCTATCCAAAGGCAAATCGCCATACACCTCATCAGTAGAAACTTGGTGAAAACGTTCTACACCATATTCACGGCAAGCATCTAACAAAACGCCTGTGCCCTGCACATTAGTCCGTAAAAAAACACCGGGGTCAACAATACTTCTGTCAACATGACTTTCGGCGGCAAAATTAATCACAATATTAGGTTTATGCAAGGCAAACAAATCAAGCACAGTGCCTCTATCTGTAATGTCACCTTTGATAAATATAAATTGCGAGTTTTTTAATGCACTTGATAGGGTTTCCATATGACCTGCGTATGTTAATGCATCTAGGCATATGACTTTATACTCGGGATATTTATTCAAAACATGATACACAAAATTCCCGCCTATAAAGCCAGCTCCACCTGTAGCAAGTATTGTTTTCATTGTCTGCATCCTTTCAAGCACTTATTAATATTTTGCAAATTTGATCTATATCAGCTTCTTGCAAATCTTCATACAGAGGCAAACATAAAACGTTGGACGAAACATCCTCTGCCACCGGGGTATAACCTGGGTCGTAAATGCCCTTATAACATGCAAAATCACTTGCAAGAGGGTAAAAATATTTCCGAGCAATAATATTGTTTTGTTTTAACAGTTCTACAATTTCATCACGTGTTTTGCCCAAGGATGACAAAATTCTAACGGGGTAGTATGAATAATTCCTTTTTAGGGGGACAGTTATAGTGGGGAAAAGCTGCAAGCCATCAACCTTTTCCAAGGCGATATCATAAATCTTTGTGGCTTTTTTTCTTTTCATTATTGCCGCGTCTAAGTTTACAAGGTTGCATAAACCCATCGCTGCATGAAATTCACTCATCTTGCCATTGCCACCTATATTTGTTACATCCGAAGCTTCTTGGTTAAATCCAAAATTTCGTAGACTAACAAGATTTTTCGACAAGTTTTCATCATTGTAAACACAACAACCACCCTCAACTGTGTGAAACACCTTTGTCGCATGGAAGGAAAACATTGAGAGGTCACCATATTCTGCAATTGAGCGGCCAAGATAATTAATATCAAAAGCATGTGCAGCGTCATAGATTACTTTTAGATTATGCTTTTTTGCAATTCTTTCGATTTCAATTACATCACAAGGGATGCCGTATACATGAACAGCCAGTATTGCCGATGTTTTTGCAGTAATCAAGGGTTCTATCTTTTTTGCATCAATGTTAAACGTGTTTTCATCAATATCACAAAAAACAGGCGTAAGCCCATTCCGTATAATGGCTTGGGTTGTGGACGCGAATGTAAAAGGCGTTGTGATCACCTCACCACTAAGCCCAAGAGCCTGTATGCCCATTTCGAGTGCGATATGTCCATTGGTAAACAATTGCACATGCTTAACATTCATGCGAGTTTTTAGCGACTCCGCAAGTTCGTCATGCATCACCCCTGTATTTGTAAGCCATCGACTATCCCATAGCTTGTTTATACGAGCAACATAATCTTCAACTTTCGGCATGGATGAGCGCGTAACGGGTATCATGCCTGCGCCTCATCTGCAATGCGCTCTAAATATCGTCCATAGTCAGAGTTTTTCAAGTCATGAGCCAATTTAAGAAGCTGGTCTGCATTGATGTATTTTCTCCTATATGCAATTTCCTCAATGCAAGCAACATAAAGCCCCTGCCTACGCTGTATTATAGAAACATACTCAGTGGCCTCTAGTAAGCCGTCAAAAGTTCCGGTATCAAGCCACGCTATCCCGCGCCCCATGCTTATGACATGCAACAATCCTTTATCTAAGTAGGCCTGATTAACAGATGTTATTTCTAGTTCACCCCGTGCCGAAGGTGCGATATTTTTGGCTATGTCTACTACATCATTGTCATAATAATACAATCCCGGAACGGCTAAGTTTGATTTGGGCTGTGCGGGCTTTTCTTCAATTGAAAGCACTTTGCCATCCTTGTCAAATTCCACCACGCCAAATGCCTGTGGGTTTAGTACAGGATATCCAAAAATAACTGCACCTTCAGTCCGTTGTCTTGCTATGTCTAGTAAGCTTGTAAATTGACCGCCATAAAACACATTGTCGCCTAGAATTAAGCATACGCTGTCACTCCCTATGAACTCTGCGCCAATAGTAAACGCTTCGGCAAGCCCACGAGGGCTATCTTGAACGGCATATGCAAATGACATTCCAATTTTTTCTCCGTCGCCAAGTAGCTCTCTGTAAACAGGAAGATCTCGCATTGTCGAGATTATTAAGACTTCGCGAATTCCAGAAAGCATGAGTACCGAAAGTGGGTAGTAAATCATGGGCTTGTCATACACCGGCAGTATTTGCTTGGAGACAGATAAGGTGAGAGGGAAAAGGCGACTACCCGAACCCCCAGCTAAAATAATTCCCTTCATTAAAACACAACCTTCTCGCTTATTTTCTTGATATGATGCGTTCGTATAAGTGTGAGAAATTTTCACACATAGTTCCTATGTCCAAACCAGACTCAATAACAGCATTTTCACCACATGAACGAGGTTTTCTTGCTTTTTTGATTGCGCAATTAGCCCACTCTTCTTCAGACTTTAGAGATAAAAAGGATATTCCATCACTACAGCCGATTATTGCAGGTACATTTTCTGAAACAACGCACCCCAAACCACTGCATTGGGCCTCTACGGCGGATAATCCGAATCCTTCTGATGATGAAGGAAGAAGAAAAACATCAAACACCTGGTAGAACCTTTCGACGTCACTCCGTATACCTAAAAACAACACATGCTCAGATAAACCCTGTTCTTCAACTAAACGTTCTATTTGTGGTTTTAATGTGCCATCGCCAACTAACAGTAATTTGCAATTAATATTGCTTTTCATAATTCGGAACACATTTATTAAGAAGCTGTGGTTCTTGAGACCAGCAAACCGCCCTACATGACCAACACAAATGGTATTTCCGTCTAATCCTAGTTCTTCTCTTACTTGCTCTCGTGTATGGACATCATGTTTGAAGCGTTTTGTATCAATCCCATTACCTATAATTAGAACATCCTGTTGATTGACTCCAAAAGCGTTCTTCCCTGCTGGCATTGATACCGCTATTTTGTCGGTTGCAGCTGATATTGCTATCTGAGTTAAAGCTTTATTTCGTATGCGCTTTATAAACGTATCTGCGCCAAAGGTGCTGTGTGCATGTATAATGCGCCCTTTTATATTTTGCCGCTGTGCTTCTTTCAAGTAGATAAATGCAGAGTTAAGTAAATGGCCATGAACTATAGTGAAATGTTTGTCCTTCAGCAACTGTGAAAATTCGTCTGCAAATTTTTTTCCAAATGCCTTTGTAATGTGTGGCAACTTATAAACGGTTCCATTGTTAGAGGTGATTGTATTCTCCATGTCTTTGGTGCTTTTACCATATACCACTACATCTTGCGCAATTGATGAAATACCAGAAACACATGCAACAATAATGTTTGCGACTCCACTGTCTGGCGTTAAAGCGTCAAGCACATGCAAAACCCTATGGTTAGAGTTAACCATTAAGGTATGCTCCTTGCTCGTATTTACGGCAAACATCTTCGGTGTCTCCTACGCTTATGACCTTTCCTTTGTCTAACAAAACAGCGCGTGTACACATGTTTTTTATTGATTCGATTGTATGCGATACCATCAAAACCGTAGTTCCCTGTGATAACATGGCATTCATGCGTTCGTTGCATTTTTTTAGGAATAGATGATCCCCGACTCCAAGTATTTCATCAATTATTAAGATATCTGGGTCAACTTGAGTAGCAACAGCAAAGCCCAATCGTGCAAACATACCCGAGGAAAAATTCTTCATCGGAACATCTTCAAAGTCCCATAATTCCGAAAAATCAATAATTTCTTTGTACAGAGCATCCATATGAGCTGGTGGATGTCCGAACATTGCACCATTCATATAAATGTTTTCTCTTGCTGAAAATTCCGGGTCAAATCCTGCCCCCAGTTCCAATAGTGGGGATATGGAGCCATGAACGGTTACGCTACCTTTAGTGGGCTTGAACACGCCAGCAACTAGCTTTAGCAAGGTTGATTTGCCAGATCCATTAAGACCAAGTATCCCAACGACCTCCCCTTTCACGATTTCAACATCAACATCCTGCAATGCCCAAAATTCATCATAATGAAGTTGGCGTTTTATGGCTTTCACGACATATTCCTTTAACCCCATGCCTTTGTCTCTACTGAGGTTAAACATCATTGACACATTTTTTATAGCAATCGCAACGTTCCCCATGCCTATGCAAGCCCCTTAAAGGTACAATATATATTTATCTTGATGTGCTATTTTTACGTACACGCCAATGCCTAAAGCAGCAATTGCAAAACCAAGACAGACTATGTTAGCCCATAATCCTGGGATGTTTCCGTAAAGAGCCACATCTCTAAAATAGTTCACAAAGTGAAATAGCGGATTTAGGTGAATCAAGTGGTAGATTCGTGGTTCTAAGATACTGACTGGCCAAAATATGGGCGTTAGAAACATCACTAAAGTTACTAAAATGCCATATATATAACCAATATCACGGAAAAACACGTTCAATGCAGAAAGCAACATTCCAACACCCATTGAAAAAATAACCACATAGAGTATTGGAATTGGAATCAACAACACCGTCCAGTAAAACGGGGCTCTAAGAATCAAAAAAACGATTAAGAAAGCAATAAACGAAAACCCCAAATTCACTACAGACGACAGAACACGAGAAATTGGGAACACGTATTTAGGTACATACACTTTTCTAATGAGGCTAGCGCCACCAACAATTGAGGTCATTGCCATTGTCGTTGACTCACTAAAAAAATTGAAAACCAGCTGCCCGCTTAACAAATACAGCGGAAAGTACTCAATTTCAAACCTAAAAATAGTAGAAAACACCATAGTCAAAACCAGCATCGTCAACAGCGGGTTCAAAAGCGACCACAAAATGCCCAGTACACTTCTGCGGTAACGTGTGACAAAATCGCGCTTTACCATTAAAAATAGCAGGTGTCGATAATGCTTTAGTGCCGATATTTGAACAGCTACATAAGATTTTTTAGTGATGGCAATAAGACAAAATGTGGCTAGTAACGCAACTGTCATAGCTATAAAAGCATTGTAAAATATTAGCATTGGCACATTGCCTGGCCGCTGGCCAGCAACCTCTACAGGGAGGTAGCGCCAAAAGGTAACGAATAATATAGCGGTTAATATAAATGCCGCACTGGCATAGTGTTTCTTTGTCATTGGATTATCCTCATTGTTCTTGTAATTGCCATATCAACCACCGCTTAGAAAGACTGTGCCACCCATACCGTAGCATCAACAAAAAGCTGGCAACTCGCCCATACCCCACATATCGGTAGACCCCTACTATCATGCGTGCGGACCTTATGCGGTTGGAGGACTTTGTTGCTTCTCCCATGCGGTAAATCAGTAGCGGTTCGCCTAACCCGTGGGCTTGTCCTGCCTTTTTAACAATTTGCAACCACACGGCATAATCTTCATGCATATAGCCTTGGGGGAAAGGGATCATATCGCTACGGCGCACCATTACAGATGAACATGACATAGTGTTGCTGTGCAATAATTCCTTGTGGGAAAGTGCTTTTTTTGCCAACAAGATGTATTTAGACTTGCGCCCTGCTTTGGTTATATATGAAGTCCCCGTGAAGGAAATTATTGAACCATTATCCTTCATGAGACGAACTTGCTTTTCTAACTTTGTCTTGTGCCATAAATCATCGCTGTCCAAAAAGCCTAGCAAATTGCCTTGTGCGTGGTGTATGCCGATATTACGAGTTGCTGCAACCCCTCGGTTTTTTTCGTTGGAGAAGACACGTATCCTTTTGTCTTTACATGCGTACTCGCTGGCAATTTTTTTAGTATCGTCAGCCGAGGCGTCATTGATGATTACTAGCTCCCAGTTTTGGTATGTCTGCTGAAGCACAGATTCGATACTTTGCCCTATGGTTAAAGCCGCATTATATGCCGGCATAACTATGGTGACCTCGGGTGTTCTTTCATAATTCATTGTGCATACCCCTACGTTGTCGTTAGGTAAACATCATCCGCTTGGCTTATCTTAGAAAACACGGTTATGCCATTTGCTCATGCTCAAACCACACACTGTTCAAAAGTTTTATTGGTTGCGGGAAGCTTTCTTTGTGATTTTGTTCGTAACGCTTGTATAGATAATCCTGTTTGAATGTGTTGATTCTGCACAGGTCGTTACGACAACAGTATCGCTGAGTACCTTGGGCGGTTTTGCCATGTTTCACAACTCTTGTGCTAGAGCATGAGGGGCAGGCTGGCATGGCTTTTATCATCAGTTGACACGCTCCTGTTTCAGAAAAGGTACGCACTTTTCTGAAACACGCCAACAAATCTTAAGAATTAGCCCTTTCACCTGCTCACTGACCACTTTTTAGACCATGTTCAGGTTTACAATTGCTATACACTACAGCCAAAGAATCCATACTCTTGCGCTTGTGTTCATCCAGTACATGAGCATATCTTTTTAGGGTGATAACAGGTGAAGAATGCCCCAGCAGCTCGCTGAGGGTTTTGATGTCAAAACCACACTCTAACGCCCGCAGGGAAAAGCAGTGCCTAGTAATGTGAAATGAGCGTGTCCTAATCTTTGCTAATTCCAAAAGTCGTTGGAATCTGTACTGCATAACACGCGGCTCCACAATGCGCCCATCTTTTTCAAGAACATACTCGCCGGGACTTTCCACGCGATGTTCCTTCAATATACACAATAGAAACTCCGGCAAGGGGATGGCGCGTTGAGAAGATTTGCTTTTAGGTGGCAATAAAATAATTTTGGTTTTAGCATTGCTGTCTGTACATTTGACTCGTTGCATAGTGCGGTGAATGTTGAGTTGCTTGCTTTCGAAGTCCACGTCTTGCCACATGAGTCCACACAATTCACCCACTCGGATACCCGTATAGAGGCACAGAATAATACCTACCCTGTTGATACTATCTGACGCTTCCGCTACCAACTCAAGACGTTTTTGCTCATCAATAGTCAGAACATTTATTTTTGGACGATGGCTCTTTGGAAAGCAGATCTGAAAAACGGTAGCATCAACGGCTCCATCCAATGCTTTTTTCATAAAAGTGTAAACTGACTGTGTTAACGTTGCCGATAACCCAATTTCTAATTTCTCCACTATGAAGGCTTGCATTTGTTCTTGGCTAAGCTGGTCGCAACGTATATTGGCAAAATAGGGCCGGATATGATTTTTGATGTAGCCATGGTATATCCAGTAAGTAGAGAGCTTGATCAGGACTTTGTGCACTTCTAAATAGTTTTCCATCACTTGTACTATATTTTCACAAGTGTCTGGCGATACTTTGGTAACCGCAGTTGTCAGCTTTGCAGTATCTAATTTCTCCAGTACCTTAGCGTATGTTTTGGCATACACTGAGCCATAAACCGCTTTCCCATTACAGTCACGGTCTTTAATGAAGCGTGCTTCGTAACGGCCATCTTTGCGTTTGTAAATATTTCGTTGTCTACGTGCCATATTTCCCTCCAGGCATACAATTTTATTGACCATGTTTGGGATAAGTATAGGGGCGAGGAGGAGTTAATGGGTATGTTGACATGGAGTATGAGCATAAACTGCTCTTCATGCCATGAAAGTCGCAATTATTTGCGAGTAAATGGGAAACAATGGAGGCATGTGTTGTGGTTTTATGTAATATATAAGAAATGGGGATTGTAAAATTCATAGAATCATGGTTTAATGGCTTAGTTGGAGAATTTGCAACCAATTTGATTTCAGAAAAGTGCGTACCTTTTCTGAAAGATGTGTTAATTTTACTGCCGCCAGATTTTCATGGCGGCATTTTCTTTTCCAACTAAAAAAGCAACAGTGCGCTTTCGTTAAAGCGTTCTGCTGCTCAAGATATTTCCAGGATAGAGTTACTGACCTGGAGCTGATTCGTTTGCCTTCTTATTCTGTTTCTATATAGCCTCCGTTACACGCAAACCGTCCCACGAAACACCTCTACACAATCCCCAGTCATATAAACAGCCCCATCGGTATACCTGATAACAAGTTCCCCGCCGGGCATTTCAACCAGTATATCCGCATCTTTATCCCCATACCCATTTAGCACAGCAGCCACAGCCACCGCACATGCGCCTGTACCACTGCCCCAGGTCTCGCCGGTGCCCCGTTCCCATACACGGGCCTTCAAATGGTTGCGGCCAATTACATGGGCGAAGGCCACGTTTGTGCGCTCGGGAAACAGGGGGTCATGCTCGAATGGTGCGCCAATGGCCCCAAGGTCAAGTGCACTAAGCTCATGCAGGCCGTGCTCACCCATGCCGCTGACAAATACAACGGCGTGGGGGTTGCCCATGGACACGCATGTGATTTTGTACTTGGCACTGCCAATGCTTACGGGTCTTGCGATAACTGCATCGCCGGTTAGGTTTACGGGGATATGCTCAGGCCTAAGCTCTGCCTGGCCCATGTCTACGCGCACGGCACGTGTTTGGCCATTTTTTATTGTAAGAAACAGCTCTTTGATGCCACTGCGGGTTTCTATTTGCATATGGTCTTTTGGGACTATGCCGTTGTCGTAGAGATACTTGGCCACACAGCGTATTGAATTGCCGCACATATCGCTTTCGCTACCGTCGTGGGAGTTAAACATGCGCATTTTCCCGTCGGCTATGTTGGAGGGTAAAATCATTACAATGCCATCGCCGCCAATGCCTGTGCGGCGGTGGCATAGCTGTTTACATAGTTCTTCCGGCGTGTCTATGGTTTGGTTATGGCAATCGAAGAATATATAGTCGTTGCCGCAACCATGCATCTTTGTAAAATTAAGTTTGATTGACATAGTTCGCCTCCTAACAGCCCATTACGGGCGTTTCTTGTCACAACCGTGCGAAAAGCGCCTTTTTCAGAAATGACATCCTAAATATTTCCATTAAAGCGCCGCCAAAACCGCCACCAACATATCCATATCTGCAGTCTGAAACTGGGCAACGGCCTCGTCGCTGTGGGCTAGGAAGCGCAGGCGGGCATTTTTGCGGTACAACTCAAGGGCCTCGTCTATCTTCTTAAGGGAACCAAAGTCCACAGTGCCCTGCTCGGCTACAATTACGCTTACATATGGGTTAAATGCAATAGGCTTTGCCGGGCCACCAACTGCACTGGGCCTGGTTAGGGCAGTGCGCACACCAACCTGGGGGTCACTGGTTAGGCTGGCCCCTTGGCGGATTGCAACCCGGGTTGCAGTTAATATATCCATGGCGGGCGAGCCCTGGAATTTGACTTCCACTTTTATGTTTGGGTTAATGGCATCGCTATCCCCGGCCAAAAACCGCTGAACAAGTGGATTATTGGTTATGATTGTGTAACTCATGACGGTGTGCTAAAAAACTGCTCAAGTGCCATAACGGCTTTTTCAGCGTCGTCCCCTGTTGCTGCAATGGTTAGCCTCTCATTTTCTTGCATGTTAAGGGAGATGATGCCCATGATACTTTTGGCGTTGGCGGTTTTTTCGTCGATTACAAGGGAAATGCGGCTGTTAAACTTGCTGGCGGTTTGCACCAACAGTGCCACTGCCGACGGCTCCAGAAACGAACTTACTGTTATTGAACGCTCATACATGTGTTTTCCTGCTTTCTTAATTGAAATTATTTGTATTTATTCATATCCTCTGCAATTTCTACAATTTTCCGCAGACGATGATTTACACCTGATTTGCCAACAGGGGGAGTAAGCATTGCGCCTATTTCCGCAAGGCTTGCGGTGTCATGGGTAAGCCTTAGCCGCGCAACGTCTTGTAAGGGTTTTGACAGGGACTTAAGCCCTGCTTCGCTTTGTATTTGCAAAATCGCATCAATTTGGGTTTGGGCGGCGCTTACGGTTTTGCCCAAGTTGGCTGTTTCGCAGTTTACTTGCCTGTTTAGTGTATTACGGAAATCTTTTTCTACTCGTTCAGCTTCAAATGCTAAAGAAGAAACAGTTGCGCCCATCATCTTTAGCACGTCGGCAATATGCTCGGCTTCTTTCAAATATACTACAGTTAGGTCGTTTTTGGCCAGTGTTTTCGGGTTCATGCCTGCCGCTTTCAGAATTTTTGCGAGTTTATTGGCTTCCTGTTTAGGCAAGTTAAAGGCCAAATGATAAGCCTTTACGGGGTCTGTAATTGTACCGGCGTCTATAAAGCACTGGCGCACGAACCGCTTTTTGACAGAGTCCCCTGCGACTTCAGCAATTTCGCGCCGCACCTTCGAAGAGAATGTCATTTGTACTCGTCCCTGCTAATATCCCGGTGGACAACGTCTGCGGCTTGCTCCCGCAAGGAAAGTGATTTATGCAAGTCTGTAGCAATGGCTACCGC
>Ga0123355_10002682_pt1 | contig 25237 bp, 22 predicted proteins | sample TergutEmb28metaG_3_FD_89872 | JGI IMG/M metagenome (GOLD analysis project Ga0123355, IMG submission 89872) | Embiratermes neotenicus P1 segment gut microbial communities from Petit-Saut dam, French Guiana - Emb289 P1 | ecosystem: Host-associated > Arthropoda: Insects > Digestive system > Gut ...
GCAATTGCGGCATCAATATGGTCATAATAACGCCGTAAAACTGTATCTAAATCAAAAGCATGGGCGATAGCGGACCGCAGGCTGTGGTCGGCAAAAATAGTACGGTTAAAATTAAAGCCAAAGAAACTAAAGCTACCGCCAGAAATCTCGCCAACACGGTTTTTGCCTCGGGCTGCATAACGCCCCCAATCAGTGGGGCTTGTCATCAGCACATCAATAATGCCTTGCTCAAAAGCATGAATCTGCCCGCCGTCCATATCGCGCAAAATTATAGCCGTAATTCTGTCAATGTATGGTCTGCCCCCGGGAGCATCGTGGTTGGCTATCAATTCTAAGCGGTCGGCCGGCTCAAGGGAATGAAAACGAAAAGACCCATTGCCCATAGGGTGCATATTTCTGGCGGCGGCAAGGTTAGCCATAGACACCGGACGATAATACTCTGCCGAAATTATGGGGAAAGCCAGCATATATTTTGTGGCCCATGAAGGATTGCGTAGGGTAATTTGGAGAGTGCGGTTATCAATGACACTATGTGAAACAATATTAGCTACGTTTTGTTTGTAAACAGCCGTTTGAGGTGCAGAATTTTGCAAAACATCAATAGTAAAAGCAATATCTCGCGCAGTTATAGCCGTGCCGTCTTCCCAAAAAATATTATCCCGCAATGCTACGGCCAAGCTGCGTCCATCATGAGAAAATGTGATACTTTGTGTTATGGCGGGGTTTGGAATGGGTCGCATGTCAGCGTCAAAAACAACCAGTGGTTCAAAAATTAACCTTAAAACTGTATCCACCCAAGGGTCGCTGTTAAGCAATGGATTAAGTGTCCGCGGCAAAGACATGCCCACATTAATATGACCGCCATAACCGGCCACAATTGGTGTGATTATAGGATTTTCCTCACTTGGCACGTCTTCCGGCTGGGGCAGATTTATCTCCGCACCAAAATTAGGGCTGGGCTGGGCTATGGGGGCTGGCCCCATGCAGGCGGCCAGTAAAAACAATAATACAACTAACAATGCCATTAGTTTTCTCATATGCCCGCAGCCCTCCTTACCTTCTCATCTAATTCCGCTAAGCTACCGTTATTTTCTACAGTCACGTCAACATATCCGCGTAGCACATCATCCGCCATTTGGCTTTCTATGCGCCTTCTGGCATCCTCGCAGCTAATGTCATCTCGCGCCATAATTCGCTGCAAGCGCAGGTTTTTCTCGGCAAAAACCCCGATGACCACATCGCATATATCTTCCATGCCGGCTTCTATCAGTGCCGCGGCGTCAATAACAACCAACCCACAGTTGCCTTCAGTAATAATTCTTTCAGTTTCAACACGCACATATTTATGAACAATACCCGACAACACCGCCAATTTTGCTTTATCCGCAAAAACAATAGCCCCAAGCTTTTTGCGCGCTATTTGCCCGTCATCTCCCAGTATTTTTCGGCCGAAAGCCGCCAAAACTTCGTCATATGCAGGGCTATCCATCAAAATAACCCGGTGGGCAATGGTGTCGGTATCAATTATCAAAGCACCCCGGTGCGCCAATATTCGACAAACTTCGCCCTTCCCTGCCCCGCTGCCTCCTGTTACACCTATTATCCGCGCCCTACTTCGCATCATACCAACTCTTTCCAACATTTATATCAATAGCCAATGGTACCGACAGTTGCACGGCATTTTCCATTTCATCACGCAAAATAGCCCGCACTTGCTCTACTTCCGCCTCCTTGGCCTCTATTAGCAGCTCGTCATGCACTTGCAGTATCAATTTGCTTTCTAACCCTTCCCGTTTCAGTCGTCCATGCACCTTCACCATGGCAATTTTAATGATATCTGCCGCCGACCCTTGCACAGGCATATTCATGGCGGCCCGCTCACCAAAAGAACGGGTCACAAAAGCACTGTGGGCCAGCTCTGGCAAGTTGCGCCGCCGGTTAAAGATGGTTTGGGCATAACCTACTTCCTTGGCTGTTGCCACGGTCCAGTCCAAATAATGTTTAACTGTGGGATATTTGGCAAAATATCCTTCAATAAATCCATCAGCCTCACGCACACTCACTTTAATATCCTCTGCCAAACTAAAGGCCGAAATACCGTACACAATACCGAAATTAACCGCCTTGGCCATGCGGCGCATCTGATCCGTCACCTCATCAAAACCCACATGAAATACCTGGGCGGCGGTAATGCGATGGATGTCTTGATTTTCCCTAAAAGCTGTCAAAAACGTCTCGTCCTGGGACAGGTGCGCCAAAATGCGCAGCTCTATTTGGCTATAATCCGCGTCCACAAACACATATCCATCCCGCGGCACAAAGGCCCGGCGCAACTCCCGTCCAAGCTCCGTCCGCACCGGGATATTCTGCAAATTAGGGTCGTTGGATGACAGCCGCCCGGTAGACGTCAGTGCCTGGTTAAATGTGGTGTGTATGCGCCCGTCCGGCCCGATGGCCGCCGCCAGTCCGTCTACATATGTGGAGCGCAACTTGGTATAACTGCGGTATTCCAATATTTTGTGGGCTATCTCGTGGTTGGCGGCCAGTTTCTCCAACACCTCCATATTAGTAGAATAGCCCGTCTTAGTTTTCTTTACACTGGGTATGCCCAAATCTTCAAACAACACCTTGGCCAGTTGTTTTGTGGAGTTTATATTAAACTCACTGCCGGCCAGGGCATATATCTCCGTTGTCAGGCGGTTTATATGGCCGTCCAACATATCTCCATATTCGGCAATAAACTTTCCATCTACTTTTATGCCTAGTTGCTCCATATTTGTCAATACTGCCAGCAGCGGCATTTCTATTTCATAAAATAACCCGTCAAGCTGCTGTTCCTTCAACATTTCTGCCATAATGGGATACACCCTGGCAATTACGTCCGCTCGGGCCAAGGCGGCATCAGCAGTTTCTTGCAGTGTATCCACTTCCACGTACAGCAGACTTATTTGTGCCTCGGCCGCCGTGGGCATGTATATGCTTTCTTTTAGATATTCTAAAGACACATCATTTAAGCCGTCGCCGTCTTTTACATTGTTTAGCAAGTATCCTGCCAAAAGCAGGTCAAATGCCAGGTTTTTAATTGCTATACCCTGTTTAGCCAGCAAGTGTGCATCTTTTTTAGCATCAAAACCTATCTTGATGACATCGCCTTGGAAAAATGCCCCAATACAGCCCATGCTATCGGCATCCAGTGGCAAAAACACGCTTTCGCCGGAACACGCCACGGCCAGTCCAACAGGCGTGCCGCCCTCTAAAGCAAAATGGTACGCACAGGCCTGTCCCGCAGGAGTTTTAGCAGTAAATTCAGCAAATTCTGCCGCCGAAACAATCCTCCCCACGTTATGGCTCCCGGTTCCTGGCTCCCTATCCTTCTTTCTTGCCTTGCTATATTTTTTCAGCAAACTTCTAAGTTCCAGCCGTCTAAATTCCTCCAAGGACGCTTCATTTATGGTCTCACCCAGACGCAATTCATCAATACCAACCCCTGCGTCCTCGGTGGTTATAATTGTGGCCAACTCCTTAGAAAGCCGCGCCAAATCCGCGTGCTGCCGTAAACTATCCGACGCCCGCTTCGGCATAACATTATCCACATCAGCAATAGCGGCCTCAATGTTGCCATATTGCTGTATAATCTTTACGGCGGTTTTCTCGCCAATTTGGGGCACACCGGGTATATTGTCCGATGCGTCCCCCATCAATGCTTTAACATCTATATATTCCGTAGGCGTTACGCCGATTTTCTCCGCCACATCGGCGGCATAATAATCCTCGGTGGTGGTTTGTCCTCTGGATGTCTTGGGAATGCGGATTTTCACCGCACTTGTGGCCAATTGAAGTAAATCCCTGTCACCGGAAACAATGGTGGTGTGGTAACCCTCGGCTTCGGCCTGCCGTGCCAGCATCCCCATGATATCATCGGCCTCGTAGCCCTCCATCTGCACGGTGGGTATATTCATGGTGGCCAATAATTCTTTCAAGATGGGTATTTGCGCCACCAGCTCCTCTGGGAAAGGCTTGCGCGTGGCCTTGTATTCCGTATATTGTTTGTGTCGGAATGTTGGCGCAGGCAAATCAAAGGCCACAGCACCATACACGGGCCGCTCCTCTTCTATAAGCTTAAAATATATATTCAAAAAGCCCAAAATAGCCCCGGTGGGTATGCCATCCTTGGTAGAAAAAGCCGGCAGAGCGTAGTATGCCCGGTTTATCAGGCTAAGTCCATCCAGCAACATCAATTTTTTATCATTAGCATCCATAATAGTCCCCATTTCGTCATTTGTATAATAAGTATACTACATATGTGCCCTTGGTTCAATTAAAATTCTTCCAAACAATCCTCTGCGTCCACATCCACCAAAATAATGTCATCCCCCACCTGTTTTATTTTCTCCCACGGTATGCAATATTCCGATTCGCGCCCAAACACACCAAACACTTTGGCCGGGCCCGGTACTACCAAATTAATAATTTCGCCGTGTTTGTCGCAAATATCCAAATCCGTAACAAAACCAAAACGAGTACCGTCTTTTATGTTTATTATCTCCTTTTGCCGCAGATCGTATATCCTTACCATCAAAATCCCCCCGATATGTTTGTCAAATTCTATTCCCATGCCCTTGATTTTATTCGCCGCAAGTGGTATGCTATGGGTTGGGACATTTTTATACAGAAACGAGGGCCACATGAATTATATCATCATAGACTTGGAATATAACCAAAATTTTGACTTTAAAACCGGGGCAAAAGCACCGTCAAACCCGCTGCTGCCCTTGGAAATTATTCAAATTGGGGCGGTGAAGATGGATAGCCGCCACGAAATTATAGATAAATTTGGCACCACCGTGGCCCCGCGCCTGTATCGCGGCCTCAACCCATTTGTGGCCCGCGTCACGGGGCTTACAGGGGCGCAGTTACGTAAAAGTCCACCTTTTTATGCGGCATACAGGGGTCTTTTGCGCTTTATCGGCAACGAAGACGCACTGCTGTGCTTTTGGGGCAATGATGATGTGCGAGAGCTTTTTCGCAATATCCTATTTTATCGTCAAAACCCCCGCCGCCTGCCTCTGGGTTATATAAATATCCAACGCATGGCGGCACTGCATCTGGAATTACCGGCCAAACAGCAAATGGCCCTTGGCACCATGGTGGCAAATTTAGACATCGATACCCCCTTGCCTTTTCACAATGCCCCCAATGACGCATATTACACTGCCGAAATTTTTAAGCGCATATACAATGAAAAAAACCTGGGCATACAGTCCTTTGATTTAGAAAAATTAATACTCCATAACATGGAATTAAAAGCAAAAAGCGATTCGTGAGCAAAGAAAAGACACCGGTTAAAACAGGAGAACGACATATGATGACCCGACCCGAAATTAAAAAACGCAGCAAAGAGCTGTTTTCCATATCCATGCCCATGGTGGTGGAACACCTGGCCATATCCGTAATGGGAATGATATCCACCATGCTGGTGTCCTCTATAGGCGAACATGCCACATCAGCCCTCGGCATGGTAGACTCCATATCAAACCTGGTTATCGCCTTTTTTGCTGCCCTTACCACCGGCGGCACCATTGTTGTGGCCCAATATATAGGCCGCCAGGACTTACAAAGTGCCAAGCGGGCCGGTGGCCAGGCCATTGTTTTGTCCGCCCTGTTTTCTATTGCGGTGTTTCTCATCCTAATAATCTTCCCGAGCCAAATATTAAATGTGCTGTTTGGTGATGCCGAAGCAGATGTTATGGCCGCCGCCCTCACCTTCCTAATAGTCACCAGCTTTTCCTTCCCTGTTCTGGCTATTACACAAACCATTTTCGGCCTGCTGCGCGGCAGCGGCGACACCTTAACCCCCATGGTCATCTCTATTTTAATGAATGTGGCAAATCTTGCGCTGGGCTTCATCCTTATCGGCGGCCTTAACCTAGGCTTTATCACCATACCTGCCTTTGGGGTTATGGGCGCAGCCATAGCATTACTTGCAGCCCGCACGCTGGGTCTTGCCGCTGCCATATTCTTTATCGTCAAAAAAGCTAGGGGTGTGCGTCTTAACAAAATCCGCTTCTTTAAGCCGGATATGCCCATACAAAAAACCATCATGCGCCTGGGTGTGCCAACCAGTTTCGAATCCGGCCTTTTCCAAGCCGGCCGCCTTATCACAATTGTTTTTGTCGCTTCTCTATCCACCGCGGCCATGGCCGCTAACACCATTGCGGGCTCCATCATAAACTTCGTCAATGTGCCGGGCATGGCCCTTGCCACCGGCGTTATGATTCTAATCGGCCAGCGTGTGGGTCGCGGCGAAATTCATGATATCAAAAGAGCTACGTTATTTGCCACCGCCTTATCTTCGCTTATGTTTTTCGGCCTATGTCTTATTATGTTTTTCGTCCAAGGCCCCATTTTCGGCCTATTTAATCCATCTGACGAAGCCCTGGGCTACCTGCCCCTAATTTTCATCAGCTGCCTTATAGTCACACCTCTCATCTGGTCAACCTCCTTTGTCCTTCCGGCGGCCCTGCGCGCCACTGGCGATGTTATCTACCCCATGGTGGTCAGCATAATATCCATGCTGGCTCTGCGCGTGGCTTTCAGCTACATCTTCGCCATTTGGATGGACATGGGCATAATAGGCATTTGGCTGGCTATGTATCTGGATTGGGCCGCCCGAAGTCTCTTCTTTGTGCCGCGGCTGCTTAGCGGCAAATGGAAAGGCAAAGGCATTGCCAGCTAGCTATTTTACCCGTTTTTCCACTATTTTTCATTGACTTTGTCACAAATAAATGATAAAATACCCATGTTACGGCCAAAATTTGGTGTTTTTTCACAAATTTGGCCGATTTTCGCAGGGGGGATAAAAATGGACAAATACATTACCAGCATAACCCAGGCAATAGGCAAAACACCATTACTGCGGCTGGACAGGCTGGCAAAAATTATGGAGCTTGACGGCCATATTTACGCCAAGCTGGAGCAGCTTAACCCAACATATTCCAAAAAAGACCGCATAGCCCTGGGTATGATAGAAAATGCCGAGAAAAAAGGCCTGCTAAGGCCCGGCCAGCCCGTGCTGGAAATGACCAGCGGCAACACCGGCACCAGCATAGCCATGGTGTGTTCAGCAAAAGGTTATCCCTTTATCTGCGTAATTTCCAAAGGTAACTCTGTAGAACGTGTACGTATGATAAAAGCCCTGGGCGGCCAGGTTGTTCTTGTGGACCAATCCCCAACATCCCTGCCCGGCAAGGTTTCCGGCGACGATATGATTCTGGTGGAAGTCGAAGCCGAGCGCATTGTGGCCCAAACCGGCGCTTTTTTCTTTAACCAATTTTGCAATCACGATAATTCCGTATCCCACGAGCCTGCTGCCATGGAAATGTGGCAGCAATCCCAGGGAAAAATACAGGCTTTTGCCGACTTCATCGGCACCGGCGGCACTTTTATGGGTTATTCTCGCGGGCTTAAACACCACAACCCCAATGTACGCTGTTATGCGGTAGAGCCTTGCGGCTGCGCCTTCTACAAAGGCGAAGTGCGCCCCGGCAGCAGCCATATCATCCAGGGCGGCGGCTATTCCAAACACATGGCTATAGTTGACCGCAGCTATATGGACGGCTTTGTCACCATAACCAGTGAAGAAGCTGGAGAGGCCACCAAACTGTTGGCTAAGGCCGAAGGGGTTTTTTCCGGCTTTTCTTCCGGCGCAAACCTTATGGCCGCTATAAAACTGCTGCGCGGCACGGAAAAAGGCGGCCACATCGGCATTGTGATAAACGATTGCGGCCTAAAATATATGAGCACCAATTTGTTTTGTTGATGATAGAGATTAACAGTACGGACGAAACTCTTGTGCCGCACTATTAGAAATTATTGGAATTAGAATATAGCCTTGAAACGAATAGCACAAATTGAAATTGTGACAGTAGCCGCGCAAAATATTTTGGTGTTGACAAAACCCCCGGACTTGTATACCATATTAATTGGGAAAAAATTTAGAAGGGAGATATTTTTAATGAATCGTACAGAACAAGCAATAGGCGTCGTAAATGACGTAAGTGCAAAGAATTACAAGCCCTTGCCGGTTGTCCTTGTTGAGGGCCAAGGCATTTGGGTTAAAGACATTGACGGCAAAGAGTATATGGACATGCTTGCTGCCTACTCTTCCCTTAACCAGGGCCACAGACACCCTAAAATCATCAAAGCCCTTAAAGACCAGGCGGATAAAGTGACCATCACATCCCGCGCTTTCCACAATGACCAAATGGGCGACTTTTTGCGCAAGCTTTGCGATATGTCCGGCTTTTCAAAGTCTCTGCCAATGAACACCGGCGCCGAGGCCGTTGAAACCTGCATAAAAGCCGCGCGCAAGTGGGCTCTTAAAACAAAAGGCATCACTGATGGCGAAATCATCGTATGCTCCGATAATTTCCACGGCAGAACCATCACCGTTATCAGCTTTTCTTCCGAACCCCAATACAGAGAAGGCTTTGGCCCATTCACCCCTGGTTTTGTCATCGTACCCTACGGTGATATCAAGGCTATGGAAGCCGCCGTTACCGACAAAACCATCGCTGTGCTGCTTGAGCCTATGCAAGGCGAAGCCGGCGTTATCGTTCCGCCAGCGGGTTACCTCAAAGACATCCGCGCCCTTTGCGACAAGCATAAAATGCTCATGATATGTGACGAAATCCAAACCGGCTTCGGCAGAACCGGCAAATTCTTCGCATTTATGCATGATGGCATCCGCCCAGACATCGTGGCCATTGGCAAAGCTCTCGGCGGCGGCGTTTACCCTGTATCCGCCATGCTTTCCGATGACGAAGTTATGGACGTGTTCCGCCCCGGCGACCACGGCTCCACCTTCGGCGGCAATCCCCTTGGTGCTGCGGTTGGCAAAGCTGCCCTGGAAGTGCTGGAAGAAGAAAATCTTACCCAAAAATCCTACGAGCTTGGCGAATTCTTCATAGATGAGCTTAAAAAGATGAACAGCCCATATGTAAAAGAAATCCGCGGCAAAGGCCTCTTCATCGGCGTAGAAATCAAAAAAGAATGCGGCGAAGCCAGACCTTTCTGCGAAAAACTCATGGATCTTGGCCTGCTGTGTAAAGAAACCCACCAGCAAACCATCCGCTTCACTCCTCCCCTTGTCATCACCAAGGAAGAGCTTACCAAAGCTTTGGAGTCTATCAGAAAAGTTCTTGTGCCATAAGCTATTGTGCATAATAACACAAAAGACCGGCCATCTGCGCCGGTCTTTTGTGTTATGTGATTGGAGTTATACAAATTGCTTTAAATGAGCGTCCGAAGTCAGTAATCTTATAATAACTTTCGACGACCTTTATAAGTGGCTCTCCGTCTATGAGCGCCTTATATTCTGAAAGCTCTTCACTTGACATCAATGACATAAATCGCCTTTCGACAGACTTAATAGATGGGTGATTTTTTAACGGATCATAAAGACTCTTTTCAATAAGAGTTGATAGAGGAGTTGCTAAGGTGATTATACCAAGCCGTTCCAGATTATCTATGTACTGTGAAATATTGCTAGGATATTCGCAATTGGCTTTCTCTCCTATATCTGAAAAGTTGCGAAGAATTTCAACCCCTCTGCCTTTTTCGTTCGCATATCGAAGTGTAATAACAGGGAGAACATCTTCCATGACTCTCATGATCTTTGCCTCATCTGGACAAAGTTGTTTGATTATCTCCACATAACCAGGATGAACCCCTTTACGTGTAGACTCATTCATAGACTTGGCTAATAATTCCGCATACATATCCCGCAATTCTTTGCTGTCCATACAATAGCTTATATATTGCAATGCAGGAACTCCTATATAGACTTCTGGTGCACTAATTTGGTCCGGGTTGACATTTTGCAGTTTTTGCTCCAACATTTTTTCTGTTTCGGCCAGATTGTACTCTCTCCTTAAAACCCATTTTTCCAAAGGCAAGAGCGATGCCTTTATAGTTCTTGGCAATAACGCCAAGGTTTTGCCTGTTGGTTCAAGCACAGGCCTTCCAACGTCTTGATAACTCTCTTTCGCAACTGTAGCAGCTACTTCTTTTATCAGCTTAAATTCTTTATCATCCATTACCACTTATCTCCTTTGGTGGACGCCTAAAACAGTGGTGTTTTGTGGTCAAATTTTGCATGTTAGCTTATTGGCTATATTGCAACAGGGCGGATATGGAATCCGCCCCTACTACACCCTATAACGCCTACTACATTTTAATAATTAATCATTCGCAGCTCAAAATACGACTGGGGATGCACGCAAACAGGACAACTATCCGGTGCGTTTTCTGCATCTTTAATGTAACCGCAATTGCGGCATATCCATATGGATTTTTCTTTTTTGGCAAAGACCGTGCCTTCTTCCACATTCTCTAGCAGGGCAAGATAGCGCTCTTCGTGATCCTTTTCAATCACACCAACGGATTCAAACAGAGCTGCTATGTCGTCAAATCCCTCTTCCTGCGCCTCTATCGCCATGCGTTTGTACATTTCTGTCCATTCTTCGTTTTCGCCGGCCGCCGCGGCTTTAAGATTTTCGGGGGTTGAGGGAATTGCTCCGCCGCAAAGTAGCTTAAACCATATTTTGGCGTGCTCTTTTTCGTTGCCTGCGGTTTCTTCAAAGATGGCGGCAATTTGCTCATAGCCATCTTTTTTTGCCTTGGCCGCAAAATATGTATACTTGTTGCGTGCCATGCTTTCTCCCGCAAATGCTTCCCACAGATTTTTTTCGGTTTTTGTGCCTTTCAAATTTGCCATTTTGTTTCCCTCCTTATTTGTATTCTCTTTCGATGGTAAAATAATGCTGCTTGATGGTGTTAAAATTGATAAACGAATAGAATGCCTGGGCTAATTCGCCCCCATTACCAGCACCTGCCTCAAAATTCTTAACATCCTCCATGGTTTCGAAGGTCAAAAAATCCAGCCATGTATCGCCGTCTACAAGTTGCTTCCACGAAATATAACCCTTTTGCTTAGAGATATACTCGTTGTTAAGCTTCTCCGCCGCCATCAAAAAATCCGGCACAGAAGCCCCTTGTTTAAGCTTAAATGAACAATAAAAAACCGCATTGGACATAGTAAAAACCTCCATAGTTATAATAAACTTTTTATGAAATCACCAATCCTGCCCATGCCCTCTTGTATGTCTTTTTCAGCAGACGCATAGGACAGCCGTATGTGGTTATTATAACCGAAATCGGCACATGGCACAACGGCCACTTTTTGTTTGTCTAAAAGAAGATCGGCAAAATCCGACGCATCATTGATAACCCTGCCATCGGCAGCTTTGCCCTGCAGGGCCGAAATATCAATAAACACATAAAATGCTCCGTCGGGTTTTAAGGCATCCAGGCCGGGAATTTCCGAAATAAGGTCGTACATCAAATCTCTGCGCCGCTTAAAGGCTAGACGCATGTCCTCTATACACTGCTGGTCGCCCACCTGGGCTGCCACTGCCGCCTTTTGGGCCAGGGTGTTTATATTGGATGTTTGGTGGCTTTGTATATTGCCAATGACGGCGGCAATTTGCCGGTTGCTGGCGGTATAACCAACCCGCCAACCTGTCATAGAATAGCTTTTGGAATATCCGTTGACAATAATTGTGCGCTCCTGTATCTCCGGCCCAAGAGAAGCAATGGAAATATGCGGCGTGGCGTCATTATATATCAATTTTTCATAAATTTCGTCAGAAATTATATACAAATCATGTTCCACGGCAATATCAGCTATGGCTGCAAGTTCATCCCGGCTAAACACTGCGCCGGACGGGTTGTTTGGGCTGTTAAACAAAATGGCCTTGGTTTTGCTTGTTACGGTCGCCCGTATTTGCGCCGCTGTGGGCTTATACCCCGCGGATTTATCCGTCACAACAACCCGGGACACACCACCTGCCAGGTTAGCAAGCTGTGGGTACGTAATCCAGTACGGTGCAGGAAAAATAACCTCGTCCCCTTCGTTTATAAGGGCAGCAAAAACATTGGACAATGCGTGCTTTGCCCCATTGGACACAACAATTTGGGATGGTTGATATATCAGGCCATTGTCCTGCTTTAATTTTTGGCATATGGCGTCTCTAAGCTCCCCAATGCCTGTGGTGCCTGTGTATTTTGTAAAGCCACCCTGCACGGCCGCAATGGCGGCGTCTTTTATATGTTGGGGTGTGTCAAAATCCGGCTCTCCGGCTGTAAAGGCTATAAGATCTTCCCCGGCAGCCCTCAGGGCCTTTGCCTTGGCTGTTATAACCAATGTAGACGATTCTTTAACTTGCAACGCTTTGTAAGATAACGCTTTCACGCTACATCTTCCTTTCGTAAGAAGCTTGTCCAGGGCCTGTCGAGAGACCCTAAGTATCAATCAATTGCTCTGTTTGCCTGTCACAGACGACAACACAATTTTGTACATCCGCATACGCTCCAGCGCGGTTGTGTCATACGCATACCCGTCATAACCGCAATGGGTACATATAAGGTCAAGGCCGCGCACGGCTTCATCGCCATATATCACCTCTGCCGTGCCAAAACCAATTACGCTTTCGTAATGAGCTGTCACGCCCGTACCTGTTTCCGCGTATCTGTGGAAAATACCGGCCTCCACACATATATGGTTGTTTTTGTCCAACATTTCGTGTTTCATACCGTCTTTGGCGCCATGAACATACAGCACAATTTGCCCGTCCTGCTCTTCAAAACCAAAAGACAGCGGCACCACATATGGAAATGGGTTGCCGTTTATACCAAGCCTAATGGTATCCGCACGGCGCAGCACATCCACTATTTCACCCCAATTTTCTATTTGCCTGTCCCTGCGTCTCATTTCAGTCGTCCCTCCAAATTTTCAAGCTCTGTCCAAAGCTGACGCGGCAAATGATCACCAAAGGTTTGGTAATATTCTTTGATGCTCTTAATCTCTGTCTGCCACAACTCTTTGTCAATGCGCAACAGTTCCTGCATAGGCGGCATTTTGTTGCCAAGGCCATCGGTGTTTATATCTTCTGGTCGCGGCATGTATCCAATCGACGTATCTATGGCGTTAATTTCGTCATTGCAACGGGCCAAAATCCATTCCAGCACGCGCATGTTTTCTCCAAAGCCCGGCCACATAAATCTGCCGTTTTCGTCGGTGCGAAACCAATTTACATTAAACACAGCCGGGGCTTTGTCCCCTAGTTTTTTGCCTATTTCAAGCCAATGGCCAAAATAATCACCCATATTGTATCCGCAAAAAGGCTTCATGGCCATAGAATCATACCGCACCACGCCAACGGCCCCTGTTTGGGCGGCGGTGGTTTCTGATGCCAGCACAGAACCTACAAAAACACCGTGGGCAAAATCTCTGGCTTGATATACCAGCGGAGCCGTCTTGGCTCGTCTGCCGCCAAAAATTATGGCAGAGATAGGCACGCCCATGGGGTTTTCAAATTCCGGGCTAAGGCATGGGCAGTTACGCGCCGGGGTGGTAAAGCGGCTGTTGGGATGGGCCCCTTTGGCGGCGGCGGTTTTGCCGTTCCACACCTCGCCCCGCCAGTCCACGGCGTTTTCCGGTGGGTTGCTGTCCAGTCCTTCCCACCACACCGTGTTACTGTCCAAATTATGCACCACATTGGTATAAATGGTGTCGGTGGCAATGGTTGCAAGGGCATTGGGGTTTGTTTGGCGGTTTGTGCCGGGTACCACGCCAAAATAGCCATTTTCTGGGTTAATGGCCCAAAGCCGTCCGTCCGGCCCTATGCGCAGCCATGCAATATCATCCCCCACGCACCATACTTTATAGCCTTTTTTGCGATATATCTCCGGCGGAATAAGCATGGCCAGGTTGGTTTTGCCGCAGGCTGATGGAAAAGCCGCACATATATAATGCACCTCGCCTTTGGGGTTTTCTATGCCTATAATAAGCATGTGCTCTGCCAGCCAACCCTCTTGCTTGGCTTGATATGAAGCTATGCGCAGGGCAAAGCATTTTTTGCCCAGCAATGCATTGCCGCCATAACCGGAATTTATAGACCATATGCCGTTATCCTCAGGAAAATGGCATATAAGGCGGTTATCTTCGTTCAGATCCGCTGTGCTATGCAGACATTTTACAAAATCGTTGGCACTGTCCAGCATTTTTACCACATCCGGCGATATACGGGTCATGATGTCCATATTAAGTACAACGTATATAGAATCCGTAATTTCTACACCCAGCTTTGCAAATGGTGAGCCCACCGGCCCCATGCAAAATGGTATAACATACATGGTGCGGCCGCTCATACATCCGTCAAACAGTCCTTCCAACCGGGTATACATATCCTTTGGCGGTCGCCAGTTGTTGTTTGGCCCGGCATCTTCCTCTTTGGTGGTACATACAAATGTTTTGTCCTCGGACCTTGCCACATCATTTATAGCCGACCGATGTAGATAACAACCGGGCAGCAGCTCTTGGTTAAGCTTTATAAGTTCGCCGGATTTAATGGCGGCATTACGAAGCTCGTCCAGCACTTTGGTGTCGCCGTCAATCCACATCACTTTGTTAGGTTTGCACAAATCCACAGCCCAGTCCACCCATTTTTTTACCTTTTGGTTCTCTGTCATATCTATTCCTCCAATAATGGTAGGTTATTTTACACAATAATTATAACAAAATGAACAAAATTTTGCAACACATAATATTATTTTTCGCCTCATTTCTTTTTATGGACTTTGTCCGCGCCATAATGTATAATTGTAATAGATATGCCACAATAAAACGGAGGAAATCCTTTGACCCAATCCAAATTCGCAAAAACTATACCCTACATATGTGCCGCCGGCACCGTCTTCTTCTGGGCATCCGCCTTTCCGGCCGTCAAATATACACTGGAATACTTCACACCCGGCTCTCTCATGACATACCGATTTTTAGTGGCCGCCGCCCTGCTTTTGGCATATTGCGCCATAAAAAAAGTGCCGCCTCCAACCAAAAAAGACCTGCCACTGTTTGCGCTGTCGGGCCTTGCGGGCATCTTCCTATACATGTGGGCATTTAACACCGGTACAGACCTTGTGCCATCCGGCATCAGCAGCTTTATCATCGCCTCCGTGCCGGTATTTACCCTTATTTTATCCATTGTGTTCCTCAAAGAAAAAAGCGGCCCGGCAATTTGGATAGGTGTATTGATAAGCTTTGGTGGCATCGGCATAATTGCCGCCACACAAATAACAGAAATGCAGCTTAACCTCGGCATACCCCTGCTTTTGGGTGCCGCTGTCTCTGGCAGTATTTTCATCACCTTGCAAAAACATCTGCTGCAAAAATACACCGCAATTCAAGCCACGGCATATTCCGTCGCATTTGGCACAGCATTTTCGCTGGTCTTTTTGCCGGGCATGGTGGGCGAACTTCCCGCCGCGTCACCATCAGCCCATATCGTGGTCATATATCTTGGCCTTTTCCCTGCTGCCATAGCCTATTTGTTGTGGGGTTATGCCCTGGCCAAAACAGAAAAAACCGCGTACGTAACCAGCTTTTTATACCTGTCACCCTTCCTGGCCTCTATCATGGCCTTTATATGGCTGGGCGAAACAATGCCCCTGCTGGCGGTTATCGGCGGCATTGTTGTTGTGGTGGGTATGATAATTACAAATGTGTTGAAAATCACCGGTAAGAGTCGCCGCCTCGGCGACCCGGAATAGGAGGATGAAAATGAAAGCCAAACTAACCATCAACAAATCCTTTGAAATCGCGCAAATTGATCCCCGTATCTACGGTTCTTTTGTAGAGCATCTGGGCCGCTGCGTGTACGATGGTATTTACGAACCCGGCCACCCTACGGCGGATGCCATGGGTTTTAGGGACGATGTAAAGGCTCTGGTGAAAGAAATGGGCACAAGTTTTATCCGCTATCCCGGCGGCAATTTTGTGTCGGGATACAATTGGGAAGACGGCATTGGCCCCAAAGAAAACCGTCCGCGGCGGCTGGAGCTGGCCTGGAGGTCTGTCGAAACCAATGAGGTTGGTCTGCACGAATTTATGCACTGGGTCAAAGAAGTGGGTGCCGAGGCAAATATGGCCGTAAATCTGGGCACGGGCAGCATTGACGCCGCCAGAAATATTGTGGAATACTGCAACCATCCCGGCGGCACATATTGGAGTGATTTGCGCAAACAAAACGGCGCAGATGCCCCTTTCGACATCAAAACATGGTGTCTTGGCAACGAGATGGACGGCCCATGGCAAATGGGACAAAAAACTGCCACAGAATATGGGCGGATAGCGGCAGAAGCTGGCAAGCTTATGCGGCTGATTGATAAGAATATAGAGCTGGTTGTTTGCGGCAGCTCCCATTACGAAATGCCAACCTTTGCATCCTGGGAAGCCGAGGTTTTGGAACATACATACGAATATGCCGACTATTTGTCCTTGCATCGCTATTACGGCAATCAGAAAAACGACATCGGCAATTATCTTGCAAAATCCATAGACATGGATAATTTCATTAAATCCGTGGTAGCTATATGTGACTATATCAAAGCCAAAAAACGCAGCAAAAAAACCATGTATCTGTCATTTGACGAATATAACATATGGTATCACAGCGGTGCGGCGGACAGAAAAATCGCTCCGTGGCAGGTTGCGCCGCCACTGTTGGAGGATGCTTACAACTTCGAGGATGCCCTGCTTATGGGTTGCCTGGTTATCACCCTGCTTAAAAACAGCGATAGGGTAAAAATTGCCTGCCTGGCCCAACTGGTTAACGTAATTGCGCCAATTATGACCGAAAAAAATGGCCCGGCATGGCGCCAAACCACCTTCTACCCCTTTGCCCATGCGGCTAAATTCGGCCAAGGCACGGCTCTTACCCCTGTTTTGGACTGTCCAACATATAGCAGTGTTGATTTTGATAATGTACCTTATGTAGAATCCATTGCCGTGCATAATCATGCCGAAAATGAAGTTGTGGTTTTTGCCGTAAACCGCTCCAAAGACGACAATATAGACTTTGCGGTGGACTTGCAGGGCTTTGCGCCCAGCGGCATTGCTGGTTTTTATGAAATGAGCGGCCACGATGTAAAGCGGGTAAATTCCAAAGCCGGCTGCCCTGTGGAGCCACAAGACGGCACGGGGGCGACCTTGGATGGCGACACACTTAAAGTTGCATTAAAGCCGCTGTCATGGAATGTGATAAGAATTACACTGGAATAAATGCGCGGGGCGGCATTGGCCGCCTTTTTTATACTTACTAACTACACATACCGCATCAAAATATTTTTCGCGGCAGTCTGGATATCCTCGGCAATATCCACAGGTTCCAGCACCCTCACCTTTTCACCAAAACCCAACAGCCATGCCAGCATATGTTTTCTGTTGGTAAAGCCAATTTCCACAAACAGCCCTTCGGCGGCCTCATGATAACAATCCAACCCATATGTCTCTATAAGCTGATATTTTACAGATTTATCAAACACCGCCGCCAGTTTTACATCGTCCGTTAAATGACTGTTAAAATCACGCCTGTCTGCTGGTACTTCCCGCGGGGCATATTTTTCGTCACACACGGATAAATTCCATAGGCGCACCAGCTTAAACATGCGCCAATCCGTGCGTTCCATACAAAACCCAAATATATACCAGGATGTCCACTGAAAAACCACCAAGTACGGCTCTATGCACCGCCTGCTTTCGCCTTTTTCGTAATAGTAATCAAATTCTATAAGCTGCCTGTCCAGTATTGCACGTTTAAGAACCTCGATTTTTGCTGTCAGATGTCCTTTATAATAAGATGCAAGGTCGATAACCACAGGTTGGGACAACGACACCACTCCATCAGAATTAGCACCCAACTTATCCAATGTCCTCTCAATACGTGACTGCTCCGATACGCTGCCAATGCCCCTAAGAGCGGCAATTATATCAGCCAATTCGCCGGTGGTCAGTACGCTTTTGTCCAGCTTAAATCCTTCGGCAATAGATATACCGCCCCCTGCCCCCTGGTGGGTTGCAATAGGTATGCCCGCCATACACAGCGCGTCAATATCCCTGCTAATGGTACGCCGGCTAACTTCAAACTTCTCCGCAAGTGCGGGCGATGATACGCGGTCATTTTGAAGAAGTACCGTCAAAATACCAATCATACGATCCAGCTTCACTCCAAAACCCCCTCCTCGTTCCCATTATACCACACAATTGATACTTTACCCAAATTTTACAAGAAATTGCTTTGTTTTTTACAATGCGCTGTTATTATGGCTACAGGAGGTGATATTATAGTAAGCGTTGATAAACTAACGGGCCGCACAAAGGGCGTTTTGTCTATGTTAATTGTGTCCGCAACAGCTTGCCCGTAACGTTGTCCTCAGACAACATTTGTCAAGGAGTTTGTGTCTAATTCATAAAAAATATTTTATTTGCCGTTATAACCATACCTATTTGCTCAATTGAGGCAGTTTACTCATAAGCTATAATGCTTTTGTGCAAACTGTTCCAGAGCTACTTCCTGACATTCCTCCAATTCTTTAAAAATATGAGATAGTTGATTGCACTATAAGGGAGTACCTTTTGTCAAGGTGGTTGAGTAAATACATGTGCTTTAATTTTTTAGAACTATTTCGTCTGAAAATTAGCAACTCATAGTGACAAGGGCACAATCAAAAATAAATTTTACCTAAATTTAACAAAAATTTGATTTAATTTTCACAGTGCGATGTTATGCTGATTGCGGATGACTGATATGTCATACGCAATCTAATTTTAAGGAGGTGATACTATAACAAGCATGAAAAAACTAGCGGATCGCACAAAGGGCATTCTATCTATGATGATTGTATCTGTGGCGATATTGATGAGAAACAAAACCATTGCGGCCACTGTAACGCATAGTGATATTGTATTAGACGTACTCTATAACGTAGCCACATATTTTGGCTAAGTAAATTTAATGCAACACAGCATTATAAACAATCAGAATGATTGCGTATGGACAGCCATGCACAATCTATTTTTTATTTGCGCGCAATTACATCAAATAATTTTACACAGATTTTACACAAAGCTCATTAAGTTTTAACATAGAGGTAGTATACTTCTGATGTGAACACAAAATATAATAAAAAATTAATTATTGAAATCAGGAGGAACGATGATGAAAAAAGGGTTTATTAGAGTTATTGCGACAACAGCGTTGGCGGTTATGGTTTTTTCGTTGGCAGGTTGCGGCGGCAATGGCGGAAATGCCAATACACAGGCAAACACGCCTTCCCCGGCACCAACTGTTGCGCCTACACCTACTCCGGCAAGCACAGTTGACGAGCCCGCTATGTCCGGCCAAATAACCTTAGTCACTCGTGAGGACGGCAGCGGAACTCGCGGAGCGTTTGTTGAAATCGTTGACATTACAATAGATGGAAACGACAACATCAGTTTGGAAGCTGTAGTTGCACCGGGTACAAGCGTTATGATGACAAGTGTGGCAGAAAACCCATTGGCAATAGGCTATGCGTCAACCGGCGTGGCTCTGACCGACGACAGAGTTAAGGTGTTGAGCATTGACGGCATAGCACCAACGGTTGAAAACATGTTAAATGGTACATATGCTATTCAAAGACCATTCCTTATCGGCTATAACACTGAAGCCGGGCTAAATGAGCTTGCACAAGATTTTGTAGACTTTATCTTCTCTGCTCAAGGCCAGGATGTTGTAGCAGGCAGAGGTTATGTTCCCTTTGTAGCCAATGCGCCAGATTACACAGCAAGCGGTCTAACGGGCACAATAGTGGTAAATGGTTCTTCTTCTGTTTATTCTCTAATGGGGCATTTAAGTGCGGCATACCGTGACATTAACCCCGGTGTTACAATAGACGTACATGGTGCAGGCACAGGTCATGGCATTAGTGCCGCAAGAGATGGCCTGGCGGATATAGCTATGTCCAGCCGCGACCTTAGAGAGAGCGAATTGGAATTTATGACACCTTTAACAATAGCCATTGACGGCATCGCGGTAATTGTGCATCCGGACAATGAAATCGAAGGTCTGACTCTCAATCAAGTCAGAGAAATTTTCCTTGGAGGGGTTGAGAGATGGGAAAACATTCGCTAATTAAGGATCAACTAACTAAAATTTCAAAAATTGCATTGATAATATTCGGCTCCGTTGCTGTTATAGCGGCGGGGCTGTTGGTGCTTTTTATGTATCGCGGAGAAGAAGAGGCACGCATATTGTTTTTCTTGTTTTACGCAGGGCAAACGATGTATATGCAAGTCTTGCGAATAGTTTTTATGGGGTCGATGCTTCCTGTTTTTGCGGCGTTGGTAATACTTAGTATATTACATAAAGAACAGGCGGCAAAAGTTTTGTTTATCATTTCGGCCTGTGCAGCCATTTTAGCCGTGGGGCTGATTTGCGTATTTTTGTTTATGCAGGGTCTGCCTGCCATGGTAGAAATGGGTATTTGGGAATTTTTAACGGGCACGGATTGGCGACCCACATGGGATCCTCCAAGATTTGGCATATTCCCCATGATTGTGGGCTCGCTGTATGTTACGGCAGGGGCAATATTATTTGGTGTGCCCATTGGCATTTTTGCAGCAGTGTACATGGCAGAAGTGTGTCCAAAGCCCATTTACAAGGTGCTTAAGCCGGCGATAAATCTCCTGGCCGGCATACCATCCGTGATTTATGGCTATTTTGGTATGGTAGTGCTTGTGCCATTTGTGCGTGAAAATTTCGGCGGAAGCGGCTTTAGCATACTTACAGCGTCCATTTTGCTTGGTATGATGATCTTGCCTACCGTTATAACCATATCAGAAAACGCAATGCGTGCTGTGCCGCGTGAGATGTACGAAGGGGCGGTGGCCTTGGGGGCAAGCCACGAACGCGCGGTGTTCTGGGTTATTTTACCTGCTGCAAAGTCCGGGGTTATGGCCGCTATAGTTTTAGGCGTTGGACGAGCTATAGGCGAAACCATGGCCGTCAGGATGGTTGCGGGAAATCAGCCGCTTTTAAGGATGCCCTATGAATTTCTGCAAGGCACAAGGACACTGACCACCAATGTTGTGTTGGATTTGGGCTATGCATATGGCAGTCACAGAGCTGCGCTGATAGCCACAGGCGTTGTGCTGTTTGTGTTTATATTGCTGATAAACACGCTGTTTTCACTTCTAAAGAGAAAGGGTGGACTTAGATGAAGATTGCCGGTTTATTTAAAATGAAACGCAGAAAGCCGCTGGATTTTGTCCTCTTTGCGCTTACATGGATATGCATAGGGCTTACAGTGTCTGTGCTGGCGCTTGTTGTTGGTTATGTACTCATTAATGGTGTGATGTACATAAGACCGTCACTTTTTGCATTTCAATATACCGTTGAAAACCAATCCCTGTTTCCTGCTCTTGTGGGTACATTAATGATTGTTGCCATGGCGTTGACACTATCAGTACCTATCGGGGTGTTTTCCGCAATATATCTGGTGGAATACGCAAAGCGCGGCAGCCGTTTTGTGAGGATAGTACGTGTCACTACAGAAACCTTGGCGGGTATTCCGTCAATTGTCTATGGATTGTTTGGTTTTATATTTTTTGGTGTGGTTTTGGGCTGGGGGCTGTCGCTTATGTCAGGCGCATTCACGGTTTCTATTATGATATTGCCGCTTATTATGCGCACAACAGAAGAAAGCCTAAAGGCTGTGCCGGATGCCTTTCGTGAGGGTTCATTCGGCCTTGGCGCCGGGAAACTTAGGACGGTGGGCAGGATAGTTCTTCCAGCCGCCATGCCGGGTATTTTGGCCGGGGTTATTCTTGCCATAGGGCGCATTATCGGTGAAACAGCGGCAATAATTTTTACCCTGGGTAATGTGGCGCGTATGCCCAACAATCTGTTTGATACAGGGCGCACCCTGTCGGCGCATATGTATGCACTGGCCAATGAGGGCACCCATCCCGGCGAAGCACATGCCACGGCGGCTGTTCTGCTTATTGTAGTAATTTTGATAAACGCATTGTCGTCGCGGATTGCGCGGCTAATAAAAGCATCTTAAAAGGAGAATAAAATGAACAAATTTTCCCTTGCGGACGTAAATTTATGGTATAATGATTTTCAGGCGCTAAAAAACATCACCATGGACATACCAGCAAATATGATAACGGCTTTTATTGGCCCTTCCGGCTGCGGAAAGTCCACGCTAATAAAAAGCCTTAACCGCATGAATGATTTGGTGGAGGGCTGTAAAATTACCGGAAATATCATGCTGGATGGCGAAATCATATACGGCAATATTGACGTAAACCTACTTAGAAAACGGGTGGGCATGGTTTTCCAAAAACCCAACCCCTTCCCCATGACCATTTATGATAATATCGCCTACGGCCCGCGCACCCATGGCATAAAATCGAAATTTAAGCTAAACGAGATTGTGGAAAAATCCCTGCGCGATGCCGCCATCTGGGACGAGACAAAAGACAGACTAAAAAAGAGCGCGCTAAGTCTTTCCGGCGGCCAACAGCAACGGTTGTGCATAGCCCGCGCCTTGTCTGTGCAGCCGGATGTATTGCTAATGGACGAACCAACTTCTGCCCTTGACCCTATATCTACATCAAAAATCGAAGAATTAGTTATTAAATTAAAAAAAGACTATACGATAGTTATTGTAACCCACAATATGCAGCAAGCCGCGCGAATTTCTGATAATACGGGCTTTTTCTTGTTGGGAGAATTGATTGAATACGGCGGAACCGGGCAGATTTTTTCTGTGCCGGGAGAAAAACGGACTGAGGACTATATAACGGGGAGGTTTGGATGATGCGCAGCAGATTTGATGAACAGTTGACGAAATTAAATGATATGATGGTAGAAATGGGGGCATTGATTGAAAAAACAATCACGCTGGCAACCCAAGCGCTTAAAGACCAGGATGTAGAGCTGGCTAAAAAGGCTATTGCATTTGAAAACGATGTAGACCAAATGGAAAAAGATATAGAGGCGCTGTGCATGAAATTGCTTTTGCAGCAGCAGCCCGTGGCCAAAGATTTGCGCCTTATTTCGACGGCACTAAAGATGATTACTGATATGGAGCGCATAAGTGACCAGGCCGCCGATATATCGGAAATTGTCATTATGATGGCGGGTGCGCCGTACATTCAGGAGCCGGAAAAGATACCGCAAATGGCTACGGCGACTGTGAAGATGGTGACGGATAGTGTTGATGCTTTTGTCAAGAAGGATTTACAGCTTGCTAAGAATGTAATAGAATACGACGATGTAGTTGATGGTCTTTTTGATGAAGTAAAATTTAGATTAATTGAGCTGATGCGTGCCGATAATGCCAATGGCGAGCAGTGTATCGACTTCTTGATGATAGCAAAGTATTTTGAACGTATAGGCGACCACGCCTGCAATATTGCAGAATGGGTTATATATTCCATAACAGGGAAGCAGGTTGTTAAGCCATAGGGGGAATTATGTCCAGAATTTTATTAGTAGAAGATGATGACAGCATCCGCGAAATAGTGCTTTATGCGCTGCAATCCGCCGGGTTCGATGCATTGGGGTTTGAGAGTGGAGAAGAGTTTTTTGTGACATTGGGTAGAGAGTCGGTCTCTCCAGATTTGATTGTACTTGATATCATGCTGCCGGGGGACGACGGGCTGACAATACTAAGGAAACTGAGGCAAGACCCGCGCTACAACTTAATGCCGATTATTATGCTAACAGCCAAGGGTAGTGAATTGGACAAGATAAAAGGGCTGGATATGGGAGCAGACGACTATTTGACCAAGCCTTTTAGTGTGATGGAGCTTGTGTCCCGCATAAAAGCGGTGTTGCGCAGAAGTACTCCTACTGTCGAGACAAGCCCACAGGATTTGATATATCAAAATATCCGCCTGGATCTTGTAAGCCGCACTGCTGCGGTGGATGGCAAAGCAGTTTTGCTTACTTTCAAGGAATACGAGTTACTGCACTATTTTATGATTAACAAGGGGGTCGCGTTAAGCCGTGATAAAATCATGGAAGCTGTGTGGGGTTTTGATTTTGAAGGGGAAAGCCGCACAGTGGATGCACATATAAGAACATTAAGGCAAAAATTGGGAGATGCGGGCGAAAACATTAAAACCCTTCGCAATGTAGGCTATAAGTTAGGGGAATAGGTCATGCAAAAACGTATTTATGTGAATTTTCTGGTGTTGACGCTGCTTTGCGTTCTGTTACTGGCGGCTTCCTTTAGCTTGCTATTTTTTAATGCCGCCCAATCTCAGGAAATGGCCGCAATAAGAAGCAAAGCCTATTTGATGGCCGAAATGCTAAACCAAGGCATTGATAATCCCCCGGTCGAAACCGCCCGTATTACTATCATAGCATCGGATGGTCTTGTGCTGATGGACAGTCATGCCGCGGCGGAACTAATGGGAAGCCGTGCTGATCGGATTGAGTTTAAGGAAGCTTTGCAAGACGGTAGTGGCGAGTCCATACGCAACTCCGGCATCTTAGACGGAGCAACATTTTATTATGCCATAAGACTGCAAGACGGCAATGTTTTGCGTTTATCCCGCACTTTAAACAGCCTTGGCGAAGTATTTACAGCCATCGTGCCAGCCCTTGTTGCGGTGACAGCGGTTGTTTTGGTATTTGCACATATCATTGCTCGCACCCTAACTCGCAAAATAATCAAGCCTCTTGGTGCCATAAATTTAGAAAGCTCCGGTAACATTCAAAATGAAGATTTCTATGAAGAGCTTTTGCCATACCTGGGCAAAATCAGCAACCAAAAGCAAGAGATAGAACGACAATTGACCATGCTTAAAAATCGTGCCGATACCATTGGCGCTATTACGGCCAATATGCAAGAAGGACTTATACTTCTTGATCAAAATGGCTTGATTCTGGCGGCCAATAACAGTGTGTTGAAAATTTTTAATATAAATAAAGAAAGCGATATAATCCAAAAGAATGTTTCGCATATTTGTCGTGATATAGAGTTTTGTCAAGCTGTTGCCAAATGTCTGAAAGGCGCCCACCTTGAAATGACCTTACTGCGAAAGGGCAGCATTTATAATATACATCTCAATCCCGTATACAACGATGATATTTGCCGGGGGGCCATAATATTTTTCATTGATAAAACCCAACAACACAAAGCGGAAAACCTGCGCCGTGAATTTTCCGCAAATGTGTCCCATGAGCTTAAAACCCCTCTCACAACTATTTCCGCATTATCTGAGATGATGGCAAACGGAATGGCTAAACCGGAGGATTTTGTGGGTTTTGCTGCCAAA
>Ga0123355_10002683_pt1 | contig 25236 bp, 22 predicted proteins | sample TergutEmb28metaG_3_FD_89872 | JGI IMG/M metagenome (GOLD analysis project Ga0123355, IMG submission 89872) | Embiratermes neotenicus P1 segment gut microbial communities from Petit-Saut dam, French Guiana - Emb289 P1 | ecosystem: Host-associated > Arthropoda: Insects > Digestive system > Gut ...
GTCCATCTTTGGTGAATGATGATTTGGTGCATAAGGTCAACGAAAGAGTGCGTGACGACAGACGTTTCACAATTTCTGATCTGCCCCTGCAACTATGACTCTATGACATTGTCAATAGTGGCTAACATCGCAGGCCACCGCATTCTATGAGGAGGGTATACAAAAATGTTTGTCCCGCTACGATAAGTGCCTCAATAATAGCGGCGAATATGTGGAAAAACAGTACGAAGAATGTAGAATCTGATAACAATAAAACATTATACGCAACCTTACTCAATTTTTTTTAACAGCGAAACGGTACTTACTTTCCGAATAAGCCTCGTATAATAACAGACGGGAAAGTCTGTATGCAGATATTATCTACTGTATGTAAAACGAAAACCTGTCACCCACCATTGAAGCCTTCAATCTCTTAACCTCCTCCTCTGACGACCTGTACTGTTCCAGCTCTTCCTGTATTGCTTCTGCTACAATGGGAAAAGGGCTACCCTTTTGTGACATCCAGAATCTGTCTCGTGAATCCAAGTCACAGGCACGAGTCTTCACTTTGGCACCACCTGCTGGAGACCGGCCTACATTTTCTTCAACCACTACTCTGTTAAGTGTTAAATCCAATACATCATGTGCCAATGCCTGCAAAAAGCAATGATATTCTATTGTCATACCTATAGGAAACACACCGTGTACAAGTAGGATTCTTACCTCATTTTCCAGTTATTTTAAACTTATCACTAAAAGAACCAGTCCAAGGAAATGGGATCAGCACTGTCTTTAAATAAAAACATATTCTGATGGTCCAGTGACTGATAACTTGCAAAGCTGTAAAGAGATAGAGGGGCATGCAAAGCCATGCCAACAAATGTATTTTCAGTGGACCCTCAAACTGAGAAAATAATGTAAATGTACTATTTTCCTCCTATCTAGAACTCAAGACTTTCAACCAACGCGTTAATGCTGTATGGGCCAAAAAGCTGTTTGTTCTGAGATACAACACACGAATACACTCTGTAGGCAGAATGCAGAACTGTTGAATGGTAAAACAAGTGGTACATAAATTAACTGCAAGGCTTTAGAATTCTAAAGTTTAATCATCCTCCCCATTGCAATTCTGTTTGACTACAAAATATCTACTTCCCTTCGGTTCATTGGAAATAGGCTAACCTACTGACTTTAAACAGATATCACATTGTGGATGCTAACTCAAACTTCTGCTGAATAGACTAAGGTTCATGAGGAAAATAAACATGAGTCAATGGGAAATTGTACAGAATCAAAGGAGGAGGATGAACCATATCTGGACCAACAGGAAGAGTGTAATGGAAATACCCTAGCCAAGGAAGGTACCCATGTACAAGACCACATGGTGTCACAATCCTGAAGGCTGCAATCTAAATACTCACGACTGTGGAAATGAAAACTTATATGAAGAATAAATGTTAACCCTTTGGCACACATACGATATTTGCAACACATAGTGTGATAATGAAAATACCAAACATCAATTAATGATTGTTACTCTTATGCAGCTCTAGTTCAAATTCTGGTCTTCTGAAGATCACACCTGTCATTTAATTCTGGTGCCAAAGTGTCCAAATTGTTACAAATAATTTAAAAACCATGGTTTTCAACGTGTTGACCATACAATACTTAGAGATGTGCAAAAGACACATGATTTAATGTCACAAGATGCAGAGAAGAAAAGTTAGGTAAGTCAATCCCTCCCAGAAACAGGTGGCAGGTTATCCAGAACATTTGGTCTTTCATTTTTCATATAAGATGGGGGTCAAAGCTGACATCACACTGCTGGTTCTTCAGACAGAATGAAGTACAAAATACCTGGTATGTCCACGTGTGATGAAGAGGAGTTGCCATATCAACATTACGATCCAGGACAATGAGAAGTGGCCGTTGAAAACTAAAATGTCCTCCACCTTGAGATGTGGCATCCATGAGGAACAGACTGTTACGAGTGTCTCTCAGATTCTCACGTAATTTTTTGTCTAGTTTCTCTGCAACCATCTCTGCAGCATTTCCACGTGGACTCCTAATAATGGGAACAGTACCTACAAACACAAAAAGTATATATTGTACAGACCTTTTGAGCACATAATGACACATAAAAATTTACAAAGATGTGTAAGAAAAATGTATGAAGGTTGTAGTGGGCAAGCAGCCTTTATGTTTTTTATAATAAATTTCCATGTGTCAACTATTTGTGTGCCACCCTGTACTACCATATTTGTAAAAGCAAACCATTATTCTAATTCTATTCTATTATAATGTCTCAAAATAAAACATATGTCCACAACCACATTTAATCCAAATTACGACAGCATAACAGAGTATTGCAATAATCCACCCATCTGCTAGCTACTTTTGAAATTTCACAGAGTTTACTTCAAACAATTCTGGGAAACAGCTCAGCAACATATTTTCTATAAATGATACTACAAACTTCTTCCATTTGTGTACTAGGCTGAACTACCTTTAAATCAAATAATGGCAACTAATAACATTTCCTGAGACCACTACAGAAGTTTCAGCAGCAAGATGACTTCCATGCATGAAGAACAGAAGTTTCTGACCTATTTTCTGTACTGTACCAATGATCACTCACTGAAGCACTTAAACACCTAAATTTATTGCAGCCACTGTGAAAAACATTATGCCACATTTTCTCAAGCATTTAATAAAAAAAAAATGGTTTTTAAGGCTGAAAATACATATATTAGTACTAGACAAAATGTTTACCTAAAGTCGCAAACACTGAGAACAAGCTGTCAACTATTGTGTCCATAATAGCCTCCATGTCTGTGTCCTTGATTTCACCTCGATTTATGGCTGCAACAAATGAGACACAAAGATAAAATAATCTGTCTTTAGACAACACAGCCAGGAGTCATACCACAGAACTTTGGAACAAAGGCATGAGAAGTAAATTTACTTAAAATATATGGACTATTACAAAATTAACACACAATAACTTGCTATAAGGCAGTATTTTATAAAGAAACTTATCTAGCATTCACAGGCAAGTTTTAAACAACACCAACAGTGGTACACACTAATAATGAGCTGTTCTGATGAGCAGAAAACTAATTAACCTCTCAATGATATTGGTGCTTGTATTCCTCCTATCACCCAGTCTTACACTCGAAGTACTCAAAAATGTATGCATGTCCACATGGTGCACAGATGCCAGGAGCATGTGAGGAATTAAAAGTCTGTATCATCAGCCACAGGTGGTGATGAAGGATTAATTATAAAACACATTTCATCAAGATTTGAATACTTAATCTACCTGATGCCTGTTCAACATAACACAGAAATAATCAATATTTTGCTGTTGCTCTGAACTACAAAGCACATCTAACAATCCATCAATATTTTCCAGAACAATCCTGGCTATGCTGAAGAAAAAACCCAGAACACACCTGCTGGAAATTAAACTATAGCCAGCCACTATAATGATCAAAGTCTGAAAGCTACTTAAAATGCTGTACTGGAATTAAATGCTTATGTGTAAAACTAACTTTGATCCATCCACACTGTCCATCATCTTTTGCCTTACCTCCTTCACGAAGTTCTGCTCAGTGATGCATGTGGGTGGAACTGACTGCTTTAGAGACCTTTCATATCCCAGGACTAAACCCCCAGTCATATAGTTTGTACATAGCCACAGCCACTTCTTTACGGCACCTTAGTTAACTAAAATATTACACATATAAAGTAAATGTTCAGGTAACAAAATGAGTTACATCTGGCAATACCATCCACCATGTTCTGCCTCATCTGCTTTCCAGTCGTTTGGCACAGCATTCATGTCAGTCCGTAAGTTTGTTCACATGTAGGTTGCAGACAGAAATAACTGACCTATTAATATTGTATACCATTCCACTATTCATGCCAACATTTATCACATGAGGAACTGACCATAATAGGAGATGGTGTCACTATTCTGATGTTTCAAGACAAACATATCATCCTCCAAAGAAATGAAATTCAGGTACTGATCAAAGACCTATAAAGAAGAAACAATAGTAGATTTCAGCTTCTGAGGTCCATGACTGATGAACATTTATATACTTTTCACAAAAATGGCAGAACATAAATGCATATCATACATGAGTACGACAGTAACCAACACCATAATTAAATATGTGCGTGTATATACACTGTATTATATACCAGAACCCAATGGCTCACAAATACATTAAAACTTGTGAGTAAGAATAAAGCACCTAATGTAATTCTGCAACATCACAACATTCAGCATTCAACCATACAGGGGATGTACAGCACTAATGTACCAGCAGCCAACAAAATCTCTCATGAAACTCTTATAAACAAAATCCTTATTGCTTTGATTACTGTACTTTAAGCAAAGAAAGACAGCATTCAGGGAGGTGTGACTGCTATGTGCGGCTCTCTCCTCAGCCCCATTTTGTACAAAGACTAACAATATTGCGAGCTTTACTTCCTGCTTTTGGTGTCACCTTTATTTTGCACACATTTAGTTTCACAAAGCCTCTGTTTACATAGCGTAGAGGTAGTGGAACCTTTACCAGTGTCTCAATATGTGGAATGCTTCGATAATGGCTATGTAGCAGAACAAAGAAATTCAACTTCTGGTATCTATAATTCTGCAGCTCTCCCATGTACACCAGACATTCATTATGATACCTCCTCACATAATGTCTTGTAATGTGTTTTAGTGCACTTTAAGCATCATACTCCGAGGAAAAACTGTTTAACCAGAAAACTGCAAGTCCCGAGCATCCTGCTGACGACAAAGAACTAAAAGCATCAGAAACCAGCTTTCTGACTTTTTGATCATAATTCCGACATTTTTCTAGAACCTATCATATCTTATGTAAAATATGCCCACAATATTGCAGTAACCTGTGGTTTGATTAGTTTTTTGTACCTACTGACATTTAGTTATGTCTTATGAGTTTTAAGATGATGGCATGTCCTAACCCCCAACCAGTCTTGCCAAATGCAGCATTTTTCACGAATGTAACCCCTACAGCCGACTAGGAATCACTGTAAAAAACGTTCTGTAACTACAAATTAAACATACCTATGGTATATAATGTTAGTCATTAGTATTTACAAAAGTGGCCTTAAGAGTACTAAACAAATTTTTGAAAACAAACCAACAGTAACAGTATTTGACAAAAAAAGGAAATCAAAGAAAAGAGAACAACAATACTGCCAATGTCATGTAGCCTTAAGTGCACTGAAGTTTCATAGAATCCTATTCCGTCCATCACAGTGGATGAATTACATCTACCAGACTAAAGACATCACAAACTGTAAGACATCCACCTTCATAATCACTGTTCGGTTAAAAACTCATACCTCAGGAACAATTTCACAGTAACACAACAGTCAATAACAACATGTAACTCAGAATCAGTGAGTTTCAGACATGAATGGGTTATTACCGGAGCCATTATCGAACATAGCTAACTCTTTTAAGAAAAGTACTGTCAGTCTTTCATTCATATGCCATTTTTAGATCACACAATAGGTATATTTCAGCTATGTTAGCACATTACTTCATATCAACTTCTTGATATGAAGGCTAATATATCAAGCAAACTGATTTTTAGAGTCCATAACATTCTCTGCATATTCATTACCTTTTGGATCTGTGATACACAATTCGCTTGTAGTGCCGCAGCAGCCAAGTCTTCAAGCCTCTGCCTTGATATAGGTGAGATAAAATTGAGGTGGTAAGCATCATATAAGTTACTCTGCAAGTCTTGTCCAATTCGACCTAAATTTTCTTCTGTTGGGAGACAGAAATACACTGCTGGGACGTCAGGAATTGGATCACGGTCTGAATGCAGTTGTCTGAAAAGAAAACATACCAGTATTATTATCTACCTTTCTACACGGTACCTTGTGCTGTGTTCTGTTAATACAACACAAAGTTTAATGTAACAGCAAATAAACCGAAACGTCATAATTTAAAAGCACAAAATCACTTATCTAGATTATTACTAACATAGTAAGAAATGAGGAGCAAGCAAGCATAGTTTTGTACTCACACGTGTAATGTCACTCCCAGTTCTCGTAACTCTTTGACTGAAATCAATGGAGATATTATATCTTGACCACAGCGATCATAAATTAGTATCTTCCATACTGGTTCTCCAGCCAGTGTTTTAGCTGGTGGTTGATTAAGATTCAGCATGTGTTTCAATGCGCCTGTCAAAGAGGAAATGTGCAGCATTACATGACAACCTCCACATGTACGGTTATGTTGATGTTATTGTTACATCAGAAAAACACACTATTCAACAGGCATTGAAGCACAGTCACGCACATTTTTCCAATAGTAGTAATGTAACAACTTCTTACCTATCTGTTTTTCTCTTAATGTCACCATATTTATAACGACACGTACTCTTTAGACACTAACATACACAGATCAGCCACTACTCCTCATTCAGTGACGTGGGCCATGGCTCCGACGTTTACCAGAAAATATCATCTACGATCCATGCCATCACTGTGTACCACATGGAATCGATTAGCGGTTTCGATAGAGGATTCATGGGGATCCGCCATTAAAGATCGTTAGCTGATTGGCGAATTCGAACATGTCTGAAATAGTTCTTGAATATGATTGGCTGATGACTTAACCGACTGGAGATGCAGTAATTCGTTCCGCTGACTACCGTTCTTTCCCGCGAAAAAGTGTTTGTGGTGTGTTTTTGTGTTGTGTGTTTCGTACCTACTTTCAGTATATTAGGCGCTAAGAGGGATTTTGTTTCGTTCACACAAGTCTTTTTTAAATATATAAAATGTCTGGAAGGGGAAAAGGTGGTAAGTCATTACTGTAGCTTCCTTTTGCCAAGTTTAATGGGGAAAACGAAGTGATAGTTTCATTGCACTGTAAATGTTTTGTACGTAGGTAAATCAAAGGGAAAAGCGAAGTCCCGTTCCAGTCGTGCTGGACTTCAATTTCCTGTTGGGAGAATCCATAGATTACTACGGAAAGGAAATTACGCCGAACGAGTAGGTGCTGGTGCTCCTGTTTACCTGGCTGCTGTTATGGAATATTTAGCTGCAGAAGTTTTGGAATTGGCCGGTAATGCTGCTAGAGATAATAAGAAAACGAGGTATGGTTTAATGTCTATACCGTACAAATTCATTTTGATGTGGCTGATTTAGGTTGATATGTAAGTTTTAGACTTTTGTTTGAGAAGAGTGCATTTCAAATTTCTGTTGGGAAGCCGGCCGCTCTGTGCCAGGTTTTTCTGTGGTTTGCATCAGTCCAGGCACATGCTAATATAGTACCTTGATGATGCCATGGCCAATTTCAAATTCTTTCCAATTCCTTAGACTTTCTTCAATTTTACTGAATATAGACAAGTTGACAGAGTTGTTAAATAGCAAACAAATGGAGTGGTGTGATGTCTGTTGTCCATGGTCAGGTGTGTATCTGGACCTCATTTTTAGGAATATGTGGAGCTAGAAATGTTCAGTCGATCAGTGTCTGGTTTATGTAACCATTTACAGAAGCAAACCCAAACAGAGTGGAACTCGCACCAATTAGGTGAAAGTCTGAGTGTGACACCTTGTGTTAAGAAGTACAGCCATTTCTTGCAGTGAGGCAGGGTTTTCTCAGAGTACTTCTGCTTTCCCTTGTCACCATTCTACCATTGATCCATATTGACCAAGTATTTATGCCATGCTGTATAATCATATCATTAAGTAATGTGCTTTTATGGTACTAACAATTACTGTTCAAATGTTGATTATGATATGTATTGCTGATATTTTATGGAGGTATTTCGTTTTATGTTTCTGTTTTTTAATGTATGCCATGGCTTTGATATGTCAGTGATCATGTGGAGAATACTGCCAATTATTGTCTTTGTAAGCATATATTGATGTACTTTTAATTGTATTTAAAGTGGTTATTAAAACAGTGGCTCATATAGATTGGAAACAGTGTGGAAGGATGTGGTCTTCGCCTAATATAAGGTGGTATCCTGACATTTTCCTGGGTGGTTTTTGCAGTAAGGGGATACTTTATGAATTTTCTGTCAGGATACTTTTGAACCCCCAACCATGAATTGAGCTGGGAATTTCCTGAATACAAGTCAAAAGAGCTGTCACCTGAGCAGCTCACTTGGTCAAGTGGCTTGGTAATTTAAGCTTTTCACTAATAAGAGTTGGGTACTTGTCTGAGGCAGCCTACATGTAGGGCTGCTGAGATTGGGTTCAGGTCCCCAGCAAGGGCAGACTAAGTAAAAATCTTTGCAATGAATTAGAAAGACTGGCTGTTAGTTGTAGAGTGACCTGGACATGGTGTGAAAGAGTTAATTTACACAGTTGACAAATAATGATATGCTGAGAAAGACAAAAAACATGTAGCACATATTTGGGTGCCAGGCCCCTTTCCATGCCACCAGGGTCTCTTTCAAGATTACACAAATCTTTCTGTAATAGGAGTAGAAGGGGAGCAATGTTATATCATCATTTGACAGATCCTTATACCATATAGTTATGTAATTTGAAACAAATGTGTTTTCTGTTATTAGGATTATTCCACGTCATCTTCAGCTTGCCATTCGCAATGATGAAGAGCTGAATAAATTACTGTCTGGAGTAACCATTGCCCAGGGTGGAGTGTTGCCAAACATTCAGGCTGTGCTGTTACCCAAAAAGACAGGTCAAGTTCCAGCTCCAAGCAAGGGTGGGAAATCTAAATCTCAGTCTCAGGAATATTAGAAGCTTTTTTTATATTACCTGATTGTTACACTGCCCGAATAATTTTAAGTCATTTGCACATGTTAAGGGCTTCAGTGTTTATATATTTTTCACTCAAATATTATCAGAATGGTTTTGTGATGATTTGAATGGATTTTTCAGTAAATTTCAGTTAAAAGAGTTTGTGTACTGTTTTTGCTCTTGTCAATAAAGTGTGGAAGTACAAGTATTGTTGGTGTCTTGTTCATTTTCAAAATTTGAATTATTTATGGATACCTTGTACAGTATGTTTTTATGCACAGTGGGTCTGTTGTCTTCCTGTCTATCACAAGGAAATATGAGACACGGCACAAGGTGCATTGGCTGTGTGTCATATCATCTTAACTATGCCTAAAAATTGACTGCAGTCAGGGTGTTGATTTGCATTTCTTCAAATTGCATGTCTTGTTAAAAAAGTTGGCATCTAGAACAGTACACCAAATAGCATAAATATACTGAGTCATGGAGTAGCATATATAGAGGTAGTGGCGGTGTAGTTCCACTCATTCTTAAACTCACACTAGATGGAATTAAGTGCTCAATTTCATGGTCTGGCTGCTTTAACCCTGGGCAAGGAGCCGCAAGTGTCTGTTGAACAGAAGCTTGGGTGGGCCCCCAGAGCCTGTCTGCATTATTTGGAGAAGAAAAATGTCTTCTCACTGCCATGATTTGAACCCTGCATCATCCAGCCTTTAGCCTAGTTACTGTATTATGTGACACTGCTCCTGAATTATACCTTGTAGTGGTGGGGGGGGCTTGTGTGACTGTGACCCGGAGAGCTATGCCGGCAGTAGCATAGCTACTGGTAGGGCCTCCCATGCCGGACAGGTCGAAGGGTAGAGCCCAGACAAAGAGAGACACCCTGGTCCTCCAGGTTGGGGGTTGGGCATGAGGCTAACAACCTCACCCCAGAAAAAACAGCCCTGTTCAGGAACCTAATAGAGGCAAAAACTGGTCTGATCTTCTGGAGCAACACGGGCGAGGGAAAGGATTAAAGAATGAAATAAGGTGGATGAAGGACCTGAGGAGGATGGGTGTCACAACCTGGAGGATAAGTGCGCACAGAAGAGATGACTGGAAGATGGTCGTGAAGGAGGCCAAGGTCCTACAAGGACTGTAGAGCCATGTAGTAGTAGCTCTTGAATTATGGGTTCAATGCTGGACAAATAAAGATGTTATAAATGTTTTCGGAAGGTGTAAGGCTGAGAAGCTGAAGGTCAGCACTTCTAGACTTCATGGAATTAGTTAAAAGCAGGGGAAATACATTCCAGCAGATGCAAGCTTCGTGATAAAGCTCCTGCAAGAGCTGCCATAATAAGATGAGCAATTAAAGATATACTATATGTTTTCCTGTTTCCACCAGACAGGGGAAGAAATCAGTACTTTCAGGTCTAATGACATTTTAATTACCAACCCAAGGTATACGTATACTGAAGCCTGTTCTTGTTCTCGTGTGAAATTAATAAGATGGATAACAGTAAAGTTACCATACCTGCAGTCCAACTGTTTGATCTGAATGTACAGCTTGTTACTGGAATACCTTATTTGTGACATATTATTTTTATGTTAATGTGTTTATTTTTGTTTAGTGAAGTAATACAGCTTAGGGTTTGATGAATGAAACTATGGCCAAGAAATCTTCAGCCAATTTTGCCACTGACTAGTATTCAGCAAGTGTAGGTTCTCATACCAGGCAGTTTTTAAGGCTTGTCTGTGGTTCATAGGCATTCAGTCTATAAATTCTCATGCAAGGGTGTAGCTGGGGGAGAGGGGGGGGCAATGAATATTGCCACTGTGAGGGCAGGAGAGTTCAAGGGGCAGCAAAATGAATGCTTTACATTAAAAAGACTCAATTTTATGCACTGAACAGTTTTTAAAATATTGAGAAAAACAGAAAAATTCCATAAATGTGATTTAATTTTGAAGTATTCAGCCTGGGTTGGTATAGTTCCATTTATGAAAAGAGTAAATCAGATTGAAGAAGTTAAGAAAACCAATTATTATTGGGACATTGCTGTTACAAGCTACACACAGTATTTTACCCAACATTCCTGCCAGTACTTAAAATATTGGGGAGGAGTGTGGGTTCAGAAGCTATAATAAATCAACTTCTGGTAAGAAAATCTGCTGTGTTTTTTTGGCTGTAACCATGACATACCTACAGCTTGCAGATGGACATAAGCAAGTGAAAACTAGTGGTGTAACTTAATGGGAATTTGTTTTGTCACTACATGTGCTGGGGTGAAAGTTGGGCCTTCAAATTCTCAGGATCATGCCAACTTAAATTCCACCAAGGTAATTTCTATTATCATTTAACTGTTAACCTAGCATTCATTATACAGGACGTAACAGATGGCAGATGCACAAGCTGCAGTGTCAACATTTCGGCACTTGCTATGTGTACAGCAATAGGGATACAGTCATCCCTAACAGGTGGTTCCAGTCATGAGACACCACAGCACCTGTATTACAATGCAGTAACAATGGCATGCAGCATAACAGCATTGACTTCGGTGTTACAAAGGTTTATTGAATGAGTCAAGATTATTTGAGAGGGTATTAATGGGAAGCTGATAGTGTAATGGAGCATGTGGCTTCAGTGGAAATTGCTTCTGTAGTGCTCAGTTTGCAGTCATTTATGCCCACTATTATGACAGTAACTGATAGAAAATATCTGTGTCTTGTGTATACAGTCAATGGTTCTCTGGGGTTTTACATGTCTTCAAGATTGTTCTGTGCTTCCAACATCTTCAGGGTGACTAGATTTGATTCAGGTGGATGCTGAAGTGATTGAGAGGAATGTCAATTATATATGTCAGTTGGGCCAGAAATGTGGAAAGGGAGGGGACTTATCTTGAATTCAGCCAATGGGAGTGGGCGTTTTAAGTGAGATAAACTCGCATGCATATGCAATCTATTGACTTGAATTTGCATATGAAACAAATTTATTCACAAGTCTTCACTTACATGTGTTCTATAAAACTGTAGGTGCCATAAAACAATGAACAAAACTGGTCTTCTGGGATGTGACACTCCAAAATACTAGTACCCCAACTTCTGAATGTGGCAAAACATCTCAGGAGACAGTAATCTTAGAACCCTACAATGCGAAAACCCCAGTCTCATTAATGAACAATTTTGTACAATAAACACTATACAGATATTGAGATGTAACTTTTGATTGCCAAATGCTCATGACTATTAGCGAACTAGGTATAATCTAAAGCTTTCATGGGCCATCAGTCATATCAGGTGGTTGAACAACACTGTTCAACTACCTGATATGAATATGTATCATCAAAACACGGTATTTTGTACTCAAAGAACAATGTATGTTATTCACAGGCTTCACATAATTTGGCAAAAGCAAAAGTTGTATTTGGAAGCCAGCTGAACTAGCATGGTATACAGATCTATATACAGAACACAGAAGAACTGGCTTAGATATAACCTGCCTTATCAGAATGTTCCTTGGGCCTAAGAATGTACAGGGAAAAAGCATACATATACCTTGAACACAACCTGGATGTAACATAAATGAAAAGTACAAAGTCAACAAGAAAGTGTGCATCAGCCATATAAAGATGTAGTTCATATCCAAGATATCAAGGCTACCTGCCCATTAAGGGAGGTTATAACAAAAATGACTTTGCTGCATGTTGTGTTCATACCCAAAATATGGTACTGCAGTAGCACTATATCAAGTGAACTTATGATGGAACCAATAAGTCTCTGATATGTATACCATCACTGAAGACATAGCATACTGTCACATACCCTTTCTGAACCCTTTAGTATTTAAACACAGCACTCCTGATTTCGGTTGTTGCAAACTCTACACACTTGATATTCGATCAACAAGTGGCCTTAGTACAGTAAGGGTTTGCCCGTAACATGTTCCATGATGGTGATTCACAAGTGTAATATTTCCCACCTTGCTTTTAGTTAGTATATTATTCAGGGCTGCTATTTCGTGGCAGTTTCATGTAATTATGGTGAACATTATTCAGAATTCAGAATCATTACTATGGAGCTAAACCATTCAATTCCCATGCCATATAATTTACAATATCTAAAAGTTTTAGGTAAAATTATTACCTGTGTTTTGGCATTTGTTACATGATTACCATGTTGGAGGTTGTTACAGAAATTAACCTTTAAACAATCATCAGCCTTCCAAGCCTTGGGTCTAATGACCTGTTTATATTTTATCATAAGAGCTTTGTCTTGTTAATCACGAATGGGGAATTGAAAAAAAAATTAATATAACTAGTTATGCCTGAGATGCCAATGTCTAACTTATAGTGAGATATGAAACCAGAGATAACCAGTGCTACAGCTGAGACTACACTTGTTCCAAGTTGAAGATACAAACTAACCTCTTTTAATAGAGGCAAACTGCAATGGTCTGGATCCTTCTGTAACCAGTTTTCATTGTCCCCCCCCCCCCATATGTATTCAATTCCTGAAACTTGAAATTGTGTTCAGAAGTTTGCACCAAACACATCTACAGCCCACACCTCCTATAACACGAGTTCTCATTGGCAGACCAGCCTACAAAGTGTACATTTACAATTCTTTTAACACATGATGCAGAGATCTATTACAAACAATCAAGGAGGGGAGGAATATCCTACAAACAATACTACAGAAGGCTAACTGTACTGGTCACATCTTCTGTATGAACTGCTTTCTAAAACATGTTACTGAAGGAAAGACAGAGGGAAGGATAAAAGTGACAGGGAGACAAGGAAGAAGATGTAAGCAGCTCCTGGATAACCTTCAGTTAGGAAGGATCCTGGAAATTGAGAGGAAGCACTAGATCACACTCTTGGAAAAAGCTCTGGACCTGTCATACGACAGACTACAGAACAAATGGAAATAGATTCACAATACAAGGAGCTTAATCGCAGTTCTACCAATTCCATTGGCAGAGGCATTTCCGATAGAGTAATGGCCAAAATAAAGCATGAAATTTTGCCTCCGATTACAGCATTGCTCCACAATTAAAATTTCATACATTACTTCAATAGTGTAAAAGTCTATATTCGTGACATTTGTAGGATTTATGTACACAGCACATTAATTAATGTGTTAAATGCTCAAGCTTTATGTATACATAACACAATATTAAAATTGGAAATTCAATACACAATAAAATGGATTTTTTTTTTTGAAGATTTCAGTCCTCTAGGATGTTACAGTGTTGTTTGGTAAATAGTTCCAGGGTCAAGAATTCCAACAAGAGGACTGCTTGACCCTGATAATTAAGGCACCATGATCCTTTGAAACATCAGGCACTGTTTACCCAATGACGCAGAGCAACAAACCAGAAGACGATTTGACTTCAGCAACACTACTCTCAGAACCTCATATCTTGCACAATACTTTTTCTGTCACACATTAAGAAGGGTCACTCTATATGTCATCATTCCAATACCAAATTCAATATGCAGATCAGCCCCAACTAATGGGATTGAAAGGACAGTTCTTACTTTTACCGCATGATAGAACCTGGGGGGTCAAAGAGTCTAGAAAACTGTTTCTTGAAGCAAAATAAGATAACAGAGAAGTCACAATAAATTATTTAGTTTAATTTTATAATATTTAAACAACAGCTTCTACCAACCAATTAATTGGTACTTACAATGTTATGGTAACATCATCCTATCACTGGCAGTAGTGCTACCATCCTCAAGGGCCCACTTTGTGGATGATGCAGCTGCTACTGAAGGTACACCACAACAAGATAAAGTGGACTAGGACATGGCTTCTCAAACCCAGGGTGAATGGGTTGTGAGGACCTTCTGATGAGTCATGAAATCCCAAAGTCATCTTTTTTTTAAATATTTTTTATGTGGTGATTCACTGGGATTCTGAATAGGTATTGATATTATTCAGGTTACACCAGGACAAAAATCACAAGGCCACTTCAGGACTCCAATTTGCATGAGTAAGATTAAAGGCAACTTCAAAAATACGTCTCCGGCAGTGAATCTAATTATTTAACGACGCTTTCTCCGATATGCAGCATGAATATTATAATAAATCTACGCACAAGAAAAACAAGAAATAACACAACAATTACATTTGTTAACATAATTTTAACACTGACAATAATGAAAACTCATTTAATACTTCAAATCTACAGGACATAAAAAAACACACTGCATGAATCACAGGCTAAGGAACATTATTAGTGGCCATTGCAATTGGCCACGTCACTGGCCCTTTCAGCACAATGTCTTCTAAATGCTGCTTGATCTTCACAAAGTGGCGCTTAAATTCTAAACCACATCCTTTTGACAACCGGAAATCCAGTAATGTCTTGCCATCCATATCAAGGACAGCTGCTTTGAAAACCAGTCTCATGTTACGTTTGTCTACTGTTGTAATTGTTAGCTGAAAACAAAAGAAAATATAATGAAATCACAGCAAAATCACAAAGACATTTACACAATGTAACAGCAAACTGATAGGGAAGGTATAATGAAGACAATATTTCTGTGTGGGTTAGGCAATTTCCAAACAAGGGTGAAGAAGGTACAAATGAAGGAAGATCCAAATACAGAAAAATTTAATGCATGGCAATAAGCAACTGTCAACAGATTGCTCAGAATATTGCAGCAGCAATGAACACAAATATAGAAATTGTGAGACTGACCATGTGTGAATAGATGTTCCTGAAAAATCCCAGCAGCAAGCAAAATATAAGAAAATAAAATGGCTCAGGACCTTTTGGATAAAACACTTGGAAGTGTGATGACTCAGGAAGCAGATACATATGAGAAAGCAACACAGAATTGTGCAATTCCTTGCCTGACAACACCCCTCAAGATGTTTTCCCACCTTAAATGTAACAGTACATATTCCATATAATTTGTGTACATTCTATCATTATGACATGTACAAAGGATTTCCACCTAAGAAGCACATAACAAAGGGTCCAAAACTACCACTTCACCCATGCAACAGATTTCATTTATAAAAATATGTCTACATAACTTTCAGAGTTTGATGTCTTGCTTAATTTCCCACCATTGCATTTCCTTCAAATGTATACGGACAAGGTAACAAAGTGGTTCGGCCTGCATGCGTTGTTCACGTGGTAAACCTTTCTATTCTGTTATTAACTGATTGACATTAGTACAAGGTATTGGTTTCAGTAACAAGTTCGCATCACGACCAATCTCTGAATAATTCATTACCACCTGAAGTTGTCTAGGATACTCTAAGCATAATAAACTAGCAACAAAGTGCAGTAACCAATCAGCACCAAGTGTCAACATGTTCTGCTTAGCCTTCAAGTAAATAATTATCAAACAGAGCACAGCACATATGTTTTTGTAACAAGTAATACTTAATATGGAATATCACTATAATAAATTTCAGTATGGATAAAAAATACCTGCAATGAAGTTGTAAGTGATGAACTACACACAATATATCAATTTCAAACTTTTGATGACTGTAACTGGCTGTTAAACTTTGTTGAAATAAAACTGGACATTATTACAAATAGATTATAACAGTGAATGTATAAGAACAGTCAGATAGAAGTGACATGCTGAAATATATCGGAAGACACATTTGGCAGCGTGTTTATGTATAAGAATAGTTGCAGACAATGTGCAGAGATGAGGGAAGGATAAATTATCCAACCTACACTGCTGTGTGTGTAATGAGATTCATAATGGGATTTTTATGCCTGGTATCAGCACTGCCATGTATGGTACAAATGTGCATCCCAACAATGCCCTTACTGGAAATAATCCTTCAATGCTAGTCCCAATGCACAGTACAGACAACTAATTCTTCACATGCTGCTGGCCTTGGTGCACTGTACGTTCATCAACGTAGTTAAGGGTACTAAAAATTCAAAACCCCCTTTCCCCTTGGGCAGCAGTCAGAATTTAAATCCCAGCAAAACTGCTATGTTAAAATAAGCAGTGAAATCAGGACAATCCTGACTGAAAGGTCCAAATTTGGCACACTGCAACAGCCACAAACATGGTCAGAAGAAAGTGTGATGCGATGTGTAACAATGATTTCTTCATCTCAGTGTGACACCCAATAACATTGGTCAACAAAGATTTTGTCCCATGAGGAAAAATGTCTGTTTCTGATGTATTTTTGGATGCTGAATTCAAATATATTTCCAGAATTTCTCTATCACCCACATCTTTTGCGTTGCATCAGACTATGTAAAAACACAAGCCTACATATGTGAGTCAGTGAGGGCCTGTAGGAAATATTCTGGACACATGTCACATCATATACACGTGTGACTAACAGTCCTCTGCTAGTTGTTGGCCAGAGCTCAGTGTGTTATAGTCTCAAAAGTACATAGTGTTTGTTCCACCATTAATATGCCAAGAAAGTGCGTAAATTCATCAGATGCATTCAGCTACATCTGCGGGAAGGTGACATTCAAATCCTGAAGATGGTCTTTCACACCTCTGATTAAGAAATGCTAGGAGCATTATTACGGCTGCAAAGGGGGTGATCAGGACAAGAGTTTGGGCTTCCCACTTTTGTTGTGTGACATGTGTCAGGCTTCTCGTGGCATGGGCAAAACGTTCACGCTGTATATCTTTTGTCATTTCTATGGTTTGGAGACAGCCCAAGGACCATGTTTCAGATTGCTACTTCTGCCTGACCAGCATCACTGGTGTAACAGCAAAGCCCAAACACTGTTCAATTTCCTAATTTACCATCTGCGATGAGGCCAGTACCTCACAGTGCGGAGTTAACTGTGCCAGATCCTCCAACAAACATGATGCTGAGGGACAGTGAATCTACTGATGAAGATGTAGGCCAAGATAACAATAATATGGATTGTGATCCAACATTTGTAGGGGCTTGTTCTTCCAATGAACCACACCTGCTGTCTCAAGAGGACCTTAATAATATCATCTGTGATTTGAACCTGTCAAAGAAGCAAGCCTAAATTTTAGGCTCCATGTTAAAGGGCTGGAATCTTCTGCGCAAAGACACTAAGGTGTGTTTTACCGTGGGCACTATGAATAATTCAAGGATTCCTTCTCCCTGGAAGATGGTGTCATGTTTTGCAATGACGTTTGTTCCGTTATGGAAGTTCTTGGCCATGACTATAACCCAGATCAGTGGCACTTGTTCATTAATTCATCAAAAGTGAGCTTGAAGGTGGTTCTACTCCACAACAGAAGTAGATTCCCCTCTGTTCCTTTGGCTTATGCAGTGAACATGAAGGAATGCATGAAGCTACTGTTGGGAACGATTAAGTATGACGAACTTAAGTGGAAGTTATGTGGTGACCTCAAGGTTGTGGTACTGTTACTCAGAATGCAACTGGGGTACACAAAATACTGCTATTTCCTGTGCACATGGGACAGACGATAAAAGAAGAATCACTATGTAAATATACTGTGGCCTAAAGGAATATCAATGACGCTAGGGGAGAAAAATGTTGTCAATCCTCCTCTTGTTCTTCCAGAGAAAATTTATCTGCCCCATTTGCACATAAAGCTGGGCCTCATGAAGAACTATGTGAAAGGTATGGATAAAACCAGCAATGGATTCGAATATGTGAGGAATAAGTTCCCAAATGTGAGTGATGCAAAAATCAAGGAGGGTATATTTATAGGACAACAAACTGTTTGATGAAGAACTGAATGTGACTGAAAGAAATGCATGGTTGTCTTTTCAGAGGATTTGCACGTACTTCTTAGGAAATCACAAATCAGCAAACTTTCAGGATGTTGTGCAGGACCTGTTGACTTTGTACAAAGCTATGGGATTCAATATGAGTCTGAAAAACCACTTTCTGGAATCACAATTGGATTTTTCCCCCAGAAAATCTCCGTGAAGTCAGTGACAAATATGGTGAAAGATTGTACCAAGGCAAGTGGACCTCAAGTATGTTGGCAGACTATTGCTGGACACTGAAGAGGGATGTACCTGACGCCAAATACTGGCGAAAGTCAAACGACTCAACATTTTAGAGGAAAGTTTCTGCCGTTTCATGACTATGCAAAGTATTATTTTGCACATTTAAATTCCTCTGTATCTTTGAAACCCCGCCTTATAGAAAAATTCTGTACTCATATCTGAATTCAGCATAAAAAGTACTGCTAAGTTCACCTATCAAAGTTCGTGGGACAAAAAAAAGTTAAATTTTGTTGACCAGTGTATTGTGTTGTGGTGTCCAACTTCCTTTATGCACTTTCTGTTGCTGCTGGTATATGTATTTCTTTATCTCAGTGTGACACTGATTAATCTCAAGGTAGTATTCATATAATACATTAATAACGTGGTGTTGTGGTATGCACCTGCTTTTATGCACCTTCTGTTGCTGTAGGCATGTGAATTTCAGCATTTTTGCGCACTGGTTGTATTACTATTTAAACACCTGGACCATCATTTCTTGAAACCAGGTGATTGTGCCAACACCTCCATCAGCAAGATACTGCACTTTGTTCAAAGTGTGAGGCTTCTGAATGCTTAAGCAAAGGGCTGTATGAAAGACTGTAAACGGTCCAGGTGAGAAGAGTCATTGTGGTCCCTGCCCTATGGTACTCTAGTCCCTTGTTGTCCATGTGTTATTCATGCCATGTAAAAAATGCCAAAGCGCATCAAAAAGCGAATAAAGGCAGTTGGACACAACACCACACTAACAAGCCACATGATATGTACAACATTAAAGTACATTAATATAGTGAACCTGAAATTCTGGGGCTCACACCTTATAATACGTTTTCCTGCTATTATAATAAGCTCCATCATTCACTTAAAATCTGCAGAAGCCATAAATGTACATAAGAACAAGAATAAATAATGCATGTTACATACCACTTTGGCTGTAATTTTCCAGGTATAACTCAACCTATCAAGCAATTTGCACAATTGTGCAACCGTTTCCTCATAGCTCGTACGCACGAAGAAGCGTGTCATGCGTCGCACCAGTTTCTGGAAAGTATTCTGTAAAAAAAATAACAGTGTTTGTGATACAGTTACAAAAATGAAATGTACTTACAGTCAACACTCCACATACTAGTACCTGACTGGACGGCTGAGTAGAAGGCTGTGTGGCATGGAGCTGTGAGTTCAGCAGCATGTCATCCAGATATGCTGGCTGCGAGAAAGAGAAAGACACCTTCTCTTCTAGCATAGCTGCAGCAACACTGGCAACAGGTACACTTGGCTGCTCTAACCTTGGTTCTGGCTGTGATCTGCACAACCTAGCCATTGAATCATCTACAGCATAACTATCTGATGCTGCAGCAGGAGGAGAGATGGATGACAGTTCACTGCCAGAACAGATACGCTTGTTGCGCTGTCTACTGCTTGGTGAAAATATATCCCTATCTGGTGATCCTGAAACATGATCACTTGAATAAGGTGTATGGCATTTAAGACACACAATAACTGAAGGCACTGGTAAGATCTGTTCTCAGATCTTGGGAAAGCATTTCCATGGCTCAGTCTTCTCCATACAAACCTTTAGCTGTTAAATTTGCCCCTCCAGTACTGATGTACAGCCATTTTGTTCCAGGTAAATGATGGGGAGTGGTAATGTTTGTCAACTGACATAGACTATGTGGAGCTGGAAGGAAGCTACAGCAGCATGGGGAGCCTCATGTGCCATCATCCCGACCATGTATGCTAATAACGGGTAACAAGAGTTACGTAGTATCCTGTTCATAGCATCTTAAGGTGTTGTTGTCTGTCCATATCAATCCCAAAGCCCAATATTACACACACACACACAAAAATTAACATACTTTTAATAATCAACCAACAAAATATACAGTATCTAGGGAAGCTCCCTAATGGTCTGTATTATACCAAACTGCGACACGTTTCAGTTCAATAGGAACCATTTTCAAGGAGTTGCACAAATCATAAAAATCACAGAGAGTAACATACACTGAACATATACATGAATACAGTCATATTTCAACAGTGCCAAATTACACAGCAAATGTGGGTAGGAACGATGACAAGTATCCAATGAAAACTGGCCAAGGTTCAATACTACAATACATATATCTACAGCCTCATTAACTTTGACCAGAAAATGCTAATGCTATTTTGTGTTCTCATATTTTTATGACAGTAAATGAACTAACTGAAACGATCTGCAGACTACACTGTTTTCCTGACTTCGGTAATCTAGCTTTATGATGTTGATTCACACTCATACAGCTAGATCACCAAAGAGAGGACAACAGCATCATCTTCTGTCTTCTATAGCTCGATGTTTTGATGTGTAGAATCCATCTTCTTCCAAAGGTGATTTAGCCAATGTCTTTGCTTTGGTAATCTAGCTTTATGACCTTCTGCAACATTCATACAGCTACATCACCAAAGAAAAGACAAATGCTTAGAGACAACATGGGAGTATTTATGTCAAGTAAAGGTGCAAATTCTGCCCACATAGACGGGTACCAAGTGGCTCAGAGTGTCAATCAACCTCAGAGTCACTCAGTACCTGACCAAGCAAACAGCACTCTCCAGTGGTAAGAAATTCAACAACGGAATTTGCAGACTTGCCATGCACAAAGGCACAAAGACAAACGTATCAAATGGCAAACCACTGATAAGGGGTTGCCATATTAATCTTGTAAATTCAGGAACAATTAAAAGCCTACAGTCTCAGTACTCCTGTTAACATGTACCAGGTCAACCCACATAAAGTGGAAATACCAAACATGTAACACATATATGATCCTTGGAAGTGCAGATAAATTTTACACACTTTTTCCCAAAAATTTCCTTGTATATGTATAAAACATACTGCAGATTTTGATAAAATGGACTCCCACGTATTTCTCTGAGTATACAATTACCCAGTGAATTTGGAAATACAATAAAATTATCAAGGGAAATGTTATAGGGAAATTGCTAAATTAGCACATAACTGAAACAATAAAAACATATGTACTGCCTACAACAGGGACAAATTTATTGTACAGGAAGTGGCAACAGGAACTGCATGTCCAGAGCAATAAGCAGTATTTAATAAAAAAACAGCTTAACAGTGAACCATGCAAATGGAACTCATTCAAAATATGGTCTGATGCTAACTGAAGACAAAGTCAGCAGTATCTAGAAATGTTACTAAAATATGAATAGTTAAGATTCTACTATCTTTATGTATGTACCATGCATTTTGTAGTCTATTACTTAGACCAAACACATAACTCGATGTCTACGCCCAGTTCAGTTCTCATCATACCTGCACACAGGAAGTCCAAACATACTTAAGCCCATCACATGCCTCCCATAAATGCAACCCCTTGTCCACACCTCAGGGTTATGTGGATTCATACTCTACTTTACCTTGCATCACATGGGAGGCAGTAACAAGCGTGGAGGGATACCCTGATGAGGGTTACTATGACACACGATGGCTAACAGGGCTCTGACCTACCCAAGCCAAGATGGGAGGAATCGTGCTGAAGGTTGCATTGAACTGGAGTAGTGATTGCAGTGTCATAAATAATCCCCTTGGGGAACAATGCTGCATCCCAATGTAAGTAGGCCTTCTGTCCACATGGAGCTCCATGGATGGTGACCGTATGTTTTCCCAGTTTTTTTGTAGGAGGTCTCCTTAATTGGGGACTCTGATGGATATAAATGAATGAATAAACCATTGGCTCTGGAGAAGAAGCATCTCACTCAATAGGGACCCTGTTGGGCAACAAGGAGGGCGGCTCATTTACCGGGGACTTTGAGGAAAATGTGAATTACTAAGGAATGTGTAGAAGAAAGCTCTGGAGACAGGTGTCTCTGTGGGGGAACCTGAGTATAGTCCGTTTACTGGGAATTTTAAGAGATAGCTGGAGGGCTCCAGAGGGAGAGCATCTCTCTCTCTGCAGGAGCTCTGTTAGGGAATCTGGGGGGGGGGGCTCCTTTTCTAGAGACCTGGAAGAATGTGGAGAGGAGGGCTCAGACAGACATCACTCTTCATGGGGGCCCCACTGGGGAATTTGGCAGGAGACTCGTCTACCAGGGGCTTGAGAAGGCTCTGGAGATGGGCACCTTTCTCCATTGGGGTCCGTTCACCAGGAACTCTGAGAGATGGTTGAAAGGGGGCTCTGGGAACGGGGCATCTCTCTCTGTGGGCGCTCTGTGAAGGGAACTTGGAGGGGGGGCTCCTTCACTGGGGACCCTGAAGGTTATGTAGAAGGCTCTGGTGATGTGCATCTTTCCATTGGGGCCCTGCTGGGGAACCTGGAAGGGCTCATTTACCAGGGATTTTGAGAAATGGATGAAACTGGTGTCTCTACGTAGGGGCCCTGTTGGGGGGCCCTTCTACCAGGTGAGAATTTGCTGAAAGAGGGCTCTGGGCTTTGAGCATCTCTCTATATGGGAGCTCTATCTGGGGAACCTGGAGGGGGTTTCCTTTGCTTGGGGCCCTAAACGTTAGGAAAGGAAGGCTTGTGGGATGGGCATCTCTCTTCATGAGGGCTCAGTTGGGCAAGATGGAATGGGCTCATCTACCAGGGACTTTGATATATGGTTGAAATGGGCTCTGGAGGTGGAGTGTCTCTCTCTTTGTGAGCTCTGTGAAGGGAACCTGGAGGGAGGGCTCCTTTGCTGGGGACCCTGAAGGTATGTAGAAAAGGCTCTGGAGATTCGCAACTCTTTCCAAAGGGGCCCCGTTTGGGGAACCTGGAGGGCTTATCTACCGGGGACTTTGAGAGATGGATGAAGGGGGATCTGGGATGGAGTTTCTCTGAAGAGGCGCCATGGAGGGGGCCTTCACTGCGGACCCTGGAAGATATGTTAAGAAAGGCTCCACATATGGGTGACTCTCTCCTTGGGGGCCCCTTTACAACCAAGGGGAACCTGGAATCTGGAGGGGGGTCTCATATACCGGGGACTTTGAAGGATGAATGAAGGAGGGCTCTAGGAATGGAGCATCTTTCAGCAAGGGATTCCATGAAGGGGGCCTTGAGGGAGGGCTCCTTTACTGGGGACCCCGAAAGATATAAGCAAGGCTTGGAAACGGTTGTTTGCTTCCATAGGGGCCCCACTTTTGGGGAACATGGAGGGGTGCTTCTTTCTTAGGGCCTTCTTATTTAGAGGAATTTTTATGAGGTTTTTGAGAGATATGCAAAAAGCCCTGTAAATGGGTATCTCTTTCCATAGGAGCCCTATTGGGGAACCTGCAGAGGGTTCGTTTGCCGGGATTTTTGAGAACCAAGAAAAAGTATATCTGGGTTCCTTTCTTGGACCCAGAGGACATTCAGATTTTAAGTCCAGGAGCCATCTGGAACTTTAGTAAAGGAACAGGCTCTCCTGAGTTGATATTAGATTATGGGACTCAAAGGACCCATCTATAAGGCCTAGGTGCATCGGGACTGCAAGGGCTCGAACCCAATGTTAATAAATCAATCAAGTCCATCACATACAACACAACTTAAATTCTCTATCTTTTCACGGACTTATAATGATTCATATTAATTCATTGTAGGATTACACCCATAAGAAACTTCCAGATTTTATCGACTGTATATGCAGCCACCAAGTTAACAACATCCATATATTGCAACCTTAATAACTGATACAACTCACAATGTTTCAGAGATTATGTTTTATCAATTATCTATAACAATCACCTGTATAAACATTTTAATTTATTGATTTTATTGATTTAATAATTTTACATACTTTATAACTTTAGCAAATAGAAAATAAGACTCCCAGAAGACGATGCAAATGCATCGAAATATGTAGGAGTACTTAACGGCATAAAAAGCCATTGTCAAAATATATGTTGTGCATTGGTTGGTCTAAATACATAAATAAATAAATAAATAAATAAAAGAATAGTAGTACAGGGTGTGGCAGAAAAATCTGACAGTTTTCAAAATGAAATAACACAATGAGGCTTCACCTTTTTATGTAAAAGTTGTTATCACTGGAAAACTCAGTACATGCCATTTTAAGTTTTGAAATACATGCCACTCAGATGTCTCCCACCATTTCTCAAACACTGCTTCAGCCTTACTCCAAGATTTTCCATCACCCGAGCAGTCATCTGCTCTGGATGGGTGCGATTTCTTCATTTATGCTTGCTTTAGTTCCACTATGGTTCTAGGCTTAGAGATGAAAACTCTGCTTTTGAGATACCCCCATAAAAATAATCACAGGCGGAGAGATCAGGCGAACGTGCCGGCCATGGAAGTGATGTGTTGTGGAAACATTTCCTGCAGAACACTCATTGATGCCCTTGTTGTGTGGGCTGTTGCTCCATCTTGCTGAAACCATACTGATGAGAAATCGATCCCACGACGACGTAACTCTGGTTCACAGAAGTTGCGAAGCATTGCCACATAGTGCTCGGATGTCACAGTAATGGCTGCATCTTTGTTGTCTTCAAAGAAGTAAGGGCCAAGAACTCCAAACGATGCGATCCCACACCAGACAGTCAATCTTTCACTGTGGAGAGGACGCTGATGGAGCTCTTGTGGA
>Ga0123355_10002684_pt1 | contig 25235 bp, 22 predicted proteins | sample TergutEmb28metaG_3_FD_89872 | JGI IMG/M metagenome (GOLD analysis project Ga0123355, IMG submission 89872) | Embiratermes neotenicus P1 segment gut microbial communities from Petit-Saut dam, French Guiana - Emb289 P1 | ecosystem: Host-associated > Arthropoda: Insects > Digestive system > Gut ...
TTTTCGGTTGTTGTACCTAATAATATAATCAAACCTTCTTCTATTGCCGCAAGAACACTATCTGATTGTGCTTTACTCCATCTATGACACTCGTCTAATATAAGATAAGTGCTTTTTTTGTACATTGATTTATTTTTGCGACCTTCTTCTATCGCTGCTTTGGCGTCTGCCACGCCACTACTTACCGCATTAAGTTTAATCGCCGCACCGCCTGTCTTTGCGGCTATAAGTGCCGCTAGTGTAGATTTACCAGTACCGGCGGGACCAAAAAAAATACAACTGCCTAATCTATCCGCCTCAATAGCACGAGATAACAGACTACCTTTAGCCAAAATATGTTTTTGACCAAAAACCTGACTTAGGTCAGTCGGTCTCATACGGTCAGCAAGCGGCGCTGTTTTTTTAATATTATTGGTATAGTCAAATAAATCCATAGTGTTTATTAAGGTAAGAAGTAAGAAGTAAAAGGTAAAAAGTGCGGATTTAGTATTTATATTACAAACGAATAAAAATAACTCTTCAACACTTCTTACTTTTTACCTTTTACTTCAATTCCAATTATATCATATCTCTATCAAAAATACAAACTATTATATACTTGTGTATAGTATTATTTATATATTTATTATTAGTATTTAATATAGACTGTGTATAAGTGGACAAGCGTGCATACTACTATATGTTGTGGTTTTTGGTGTGTAGTGTTATATATACACACAAGATATTATGTGGAGAGTTATCAACAGTTTACACATAAATACTTATACTAATATTTGATGGTGATAACCTTACCCTCTCTGCCTTTGGTTGAAATCGTATCTTTTATTAAGTCTCTGCCGTCTTCTTCTATATGGATTGTGTCCAAAGAGGTGTTTTGACGCATAAATTGAAACAAAATATTATTAAGGGTTATATCGCATACTTTCCAAACTTTGGGTAAGTTAGGAGAAAAACGCAAGTTATCCACAGATATTTTAGTTATCCCCAAGGTCTTTTCCACAAAGGTGTGGAAAACTATTCCGGGGTAGTCAGGGTCATCAAAATAAGGTGATGCGTTAGCTATTATATTAAGGCAATTTTTTAGTGTGCGTTGATTTTGGATATAGGGCAGTAATTTACCAAAAAACTCATAAGACAGAGGCATAGCAAGATTACTATAGTGGCAATATTCGACAGACCGCAAAGAATGTTCCAAAGTTGTGCCGAGCGAACCATCCTTATAAGGGACACGATTATACATAAATTCTTTGTCACCGCTGATTTGTACATAAAGCGAAATAAGACCTGCAAGAAGTGAGGTATTTTGATAAGCACCGATTATCTCACCGTGCCTCTCTTGAAGTGAACAAAAGAATACAATGACCTCTTTGAGTGTTGTGAGAGAGATGTACGGCAAAATAAAAGCTGCCGTTAGCTGACCGCTGATTCCGTAATAGATAGGTGCAGACTCAAAGATATGCTCTATTGATATTTTGGCATAATCATTGAGTTTGAGTGTGAGTGGAGGGCTTGGCGTATTGATATACGGAAAAGTAAATACAAAACGGCTGTTGTCTTGTATAATTGTAGGATTAGGAGTACCCAGTAAGCGTATGATTGGGTTATGTGTGTCAAAATTAAAAAAGTCACCGTCAAATGTAGTGTCGGCGGTGTTAATAAGGGTAACAAAATTTGAGTGTAAGTCTTTAAGTAACTCGGTTAGTTGATTTTTGTAATCAATAAGGCTGTCCTCTCTCTCGTGGAAAACAAAAAATAAGTCAAAATCAGCAAAGTTTTTGGCTACTAAAAAAGAGGATAATAGTGACTTGATACGGGTTATGCCTGAATTACCGCTAATCTCAATTGCAATATAATGATTGTTATAAATAATATACTCTAGGATTTGGCAAGCTATGGGGTCGTGATTATATGATAGACTTGCCGTAATAAGAGAACGGTGACCGCAAAAACTACATAAATCGTCATTGTGAAGATTAGTCTGTAATATAATAAGTTCAAACGCAATACTATTTTCTAGCCATAATCTAAAGCGGTTGTTTGTTTCTTTTAAGTTATGAACAGCATCATTAAGTTTGACATATATATCTAGGTTGCTGCGTACTTCTATCTCTATAATTTGACCGTTATCCTTGATGGTGCTTGGGGATAGCGTACACAAAAGTAGGTTAGCATTAGTGGTATGGTCTATGGTACTGATAATCTCCGCACTGATAACTCCGCCAGTTTTGGTGTACTTAAAAGCATAGGGCGACATACTTACCCCTGTTGTGTCAAATAAGGATTCGCCGTTAGTTAGAATATCGCAAAAATCTCGCCCTCTGTCTGTAATGATAGATTGATTAAGTGCCAGTATACGAGGGGTTTTGTGCAAATCGGTTAACGGGACAAAATCTTTGCCTGTATACTCAGCATTATAAGGTTGCCAAAAATTGTCAAGACAAAAAAGCGATATACAAGCATTAAGAAGTTGTGTCGTCCCACTACTCCCTACTCCCTGCCCCCTATTCCATAACTCTTCCCCAATATACCATAACAAAACCGCCCCTAACATATCCCTTATACAAGACACCTCTCTACTAGTCAAAGGTTTTTCGGCATTAAAAATATTGACAGCGTATGATAAAGATTTGCTGTCAATACAACCCTCTCCCCGCTTGACTATAGTATATAGCAACGGAAATAAACAATTTTTAGAAGTAAAATAATATTTCAAAAAAACTGTTTTTTGACGGTAAAATTCGTGCTTTATTAGGGTAGACGGTAATTCGGCTGTTTCTAATAGGTCAAACAAAAAAGCTTGATGTCTTTTAATATTTTTTTTGGCTATACTAATATTGACAGAACCGCCTGTCTTACGATTGACACACGAGGCAAGTTCTATTAAGCGACTTTTATAATCATTGTCGGATTGAGTATCAAAATGGCTATCAAAAAAATCAGGAGCCTGCCCCCTTAAAATATTAAGAATGAACAATCCCAAAAAAACAAAAGGAAAAGGAATAAGTACGGCAATAACCCACATTGTATGGAGTATTGACGAGAAAATTATAAATTATAAATTATGAATTATAAATTAAAGTGGGGATTAAACTTCTACTTACTCATCATTCATTTATAATTCATAATTTATAATTGCTCCTAGTATTCTTCCCGTCCAGTCAGTACATCTAGGCTGACCTCAAAAAAATTAGCCATTGATATAAGGGGTGTTAAGGTAGGTTCGCATTTGCCGTTTTCCCAAAAACTTACAACGCTTTTGCTTACTCCGATTTCTTTTGCTAATACAACTTGCCCCATTCCTTTTTCTAGCCTTAGCTCTTTTAATTTATCCTTAAATGCGGTACTCATATATATAGTATTATACAAAAAAACAATGTAAATTCATCTTGGCGGAAAAAGACAAAAAAATTTTTGAAAATTAGCACTCTAAACGCTTGACTGCCAAAAATTTTTATAATATACTCTATGTAATACTATCGCAGATTTCAAAAATATAGATAGGTGCAATTGGGCGTATTGAGACCAAATCAGCCCCAATCTGACCGCTCATTGTAGCAATAAGTACGATTTCGGGTCATATTAGGACTGCTTTGGTCTCAATACATCCCAAGCCACCTGTCTATATTTTTGAAATCTGCTATAAAAAAATTCGGAGGGAATTAGGAAAAATGAAACTCGTACCATTATTTGACCGTGTTGTGTTGGAGGCGGTAAGCTCGGAAGAAAAAACTAAGAGCGGAATCGTTTTGCCAAGTGCAGCGCAAGAAAAACCACAAATGGCTAAGGTAATAGCAGTCGGACCCGGCGGTATTGTTGATGGCAAAGATGTTAAGATGCAACTTAAAGTCGGTGATGTTGTACTCTACTCTAAGTATGCAGGCAGTGAGTTTAAGTTAGAGAACAGAGAAGTTACTATAATGCGTCAGAATGATGTATTGGCAATAGTGAAGTAATTTCTAATTGATACTTGTAAAAACCAAAAATAAAGAAAAAAATTATATTAGGAGAGGAAGTTATCCAATTATGGCAAAACAAATTTTAACGGGCGAAGAAGCCCGCAAAGCATTAGAGGCAGGTGTTGATACGCTTGCAAATACCGTCAAAAAGACACTTGGACCCAAAGGACGCAATGTTGTCCTTAGTAAGAAATTCGGCTCACCGCTTATTACTAATGACGGTGTGACAATAGCTAAAGAAATCGAGCTAGAAGACGCTTTCCAAAATATGGGTGCGCAACTTGTTAAGGAAGTTTGTACAAAAACCAACGATATCGCCGGTGACGGAACAACCACTGCGTGTGCGCTTGCTCAAGCTATTATTAAAGAAGGACTTAAAAATATTGCGGCGGGAGCTAATCCGATTATCCTCAAAAAAGGTATTGCGGGAGCTACCGATGTCGCTGTTGCCGAACTTCAAAAAATCAGTAAGCCTGTTGCGGGCAAAACGGCTATCAGCCAAGTAGCGTCTATAAGCGCAGGTGACGAAAGCGTGGGCAAGTACATCAGCGATGCTATGGAAAAAGTTGGCAAGGACGGAGTTATTACTATCGAAGAGAGCAAAACCGCCGATACTGATGTTACTATTGTCGAAGGTATGCAGTTTGACCGTGGTTATGCATCGCCTTATATGGTGACCAACAGCGAAAAAATGGAAGCTGTTCTTGATAATCCGGCTATTCTTATTACAGACAAGAAGATAGCCAATATTCAAGAAATTTTGCCTCTACTTGAGCAAGTAGTCAGCCAAAACCTAAAACTCCTTATAATTGCGGATGATATTGAGGGCGAGGCGCTTACAACAATTGTCCTTAACTCTCTAAGAGGTACATTTAAGTGTGTTGCGGTAAAAGCTCCCGGATTTGGCGACAGACGCAAAGCAATGCTTGAGGATATTGCTATCCTTACAGGCGGCGAAGTTATCAGCGAAGAGCTTGGCACAGAACTTAAAGATGTAACAATCCAAATGCTTGGTAAGGCTAAACAAGTTAAAGTTGACAAAGACAATACAACAATTGTCGGCGGCGGCGGTGCAGATAAAGCGATTAAAGACAGAATTAAGTCTATAAAAGCGCAAGTTGAAGTTACGACAAGCGATTACGACAAAGAAAAATTACAAGAAAGACTTGCAAAACTTGCGGGCGGCGTTGCTGTAATTAATGTTGGTGCAGCTACCGAAGTTGAGATGAAAGAGAAAAAACTCCGAGTAGAAGATGCTCTTAATGCGACCCGTGCGGCTGTAGAAGAAGGTATTGTGCCGGGCGGCGGTGTTGCTCTTCTTACGGCTCTTCCCGCTATCTCTAAATATGCAAAAGGTTTTAGCGGTGACGAAAAAACGGGTGCTGACATTATCTACAAAGCGTTATCTGTCCCTGTCCGTATCATTGCCGAGAATGCGGGTGTTGACGGCGGCGTAGTTGTCAATAATATCCTTAACGGTTCGGGCAAGACCCCCCCTACTCCTAATTACGGTTATGACGCTCTAAAAAGCGAGTATGTAGATATGATTGCTAAGGGGATCATCGACCCGACTAAAGTTACAAGAAGTGCCCTGCAAAATGCGGCGTCTGTAGCGGGAGTCCTACTAACAACCGAAAGCGTAGTAGCCGATTTGCCAGAAAAAGAAGCCCCGATGCCTGCGGGCGGCGGCGGAATGGGCGGTATGGGTGGAATGTATTAAAACAAGAAAAGTGCCGAAAGGCACTTTTTTTATGTAATAATTATTGTTCCTATGCAAAATTGTGATACAAAAATGCATCAGCATTTAGAGTCGAAGACACTTTTTTATATATTGGTAATTTCATTTATGGATAATTGTTTATTCGGGACGATTGCCATTGCCCCCTACACTTGAGCAACTCAACTGTACTAGAAACTTCATCGTAGGGGACGCCCTCGGCGTCCCAAAAACTAAGGCAACAAAGTCATTTAGGCTTGTTGCGAAATGCGAAACCTCAAAATGTGGTGTACCTAGCAATATTTATTGCTTAAAACAAGTTTCGCAACAACTCTATTGACTAACTTTATAGCTGAAAAACATAAAATAAAAGCCGACTGACACAAAAATCAATCGGCTTTTGTATTATTACTATTACTTAAAACAATATACGGAAGTGAAACAGAATCATAAAGGTTATTGCCGCACCTAGCAGAGCAAGATAAATCAAAAGTATAAACCAACGGCGGCGCACAAAAAAAGCAAGTCCCGCAAGTCCGATGACAGTCATTGCGGCTATATCACGAACGAAATTGAGAATATTAAGGGTGTTGTAATTGTCAATAAGTTCAAAACGCGCGACAAGAAACCAAAAACCTAAATACGCTGTTGCGAATATAGCAACAAATGAGGCTAGACCCAAAAGAAGTCTGCCGGACATCCGCTTGCGTGAATTTGAATTATTTGATAATGGCATAGAGACCTCTTTTAGGAATGGAATAGAGGAATTATTTTTCAACTCCCGTATCTTTGTTAATTACCGCGCCGGAATTGCTCTTGACATGGTCTTGTTGTTCGGTAGCGACTTTTCTTAGTTCAAAAGGTTTTGCGACTTTTTTGTAAACATATTCTTTGTTATTAGACCCGACTGTGACATCTCCAAACCCAAAAATGCGTCCGAGAAGAGGTACTTGTACTTTGATAAAGTCAACATGCTCCAATTGTTTGTCAAGAATATCAATTTTAAGGATGCCTTTTTTGCCGATTAATCTTGTTGTAGTTACAACAATTTCTATGCTGGCACGCTTGATAAGCTCGACGCACAAAGCGATTAACATGATAACGACCAAAACCAAGCCGACAACATTCATTAACCCGAAAGTAATCGGGCCCATACTCCATTGCGGCCAATTAAGCGGTCTAAAAAATCCTGCGATAAAAATAGCCAACGCTATTCCTAGCAAAACTGATTCATTGAATAAGACCCATTTGGTAATTCGGGCGGTCTTGACAATGTCGGTTTCTTTATTAACAAGTTTTTTCTTAATATAACTCATAGTAAGGATGCTCCTTATTTTACAATCACATTTTTAATTACGATAGGCTCAACCGGCACATCGCCATGATAACCGACATTGGTTGTCTTGACTAGGCTAATATCGACAATTACCTTATCGCTCTCGGCGTCTGTTGTTTTGCCAAAACCTGCATAGTTGCCATCAAGAAAATCGCAATCCGCCGCACATAGGAAAAATTGACTCGTAGCACTATCGGGAACATTTGTCCGTGCCATAGAGATAACACCCAAAGTATGTTTAAGCGGATTTTTGACGCCGTTGCTGTCAAACTCACCCTTAATAGGCTTAAGTCCCCGCTTTTCGTCAAGACTCCCCTTGCCTGCTATCATTCCGCCGCCCTGAATCATAAACCCAGCAATAACCCTATGAAAACACAGCCCCTCATAAAAACCACTCTTAGCGACTTTGACAAAGTTGTCCACGCTGATAGGCGCAATATCAGAATAAAGCTCAAGATTTATCGCCCGTCCATCAGTCAAGTTAATTGTACAATTCACATTTTTTGTTGCCATACACAACAGTATACAATATATTAAGGACAATGTCAATAGCTTTGCCCAGAAAAAGTGCAAATTGTCTTCATGTAAAGTCAAAAAAGAACTAAGTTGCTTTTTATGGACTACTTCAAAACCAATGAAATATAAGTTTTTTCATACTATATATGTTCTTCTTTGACAAGCTCTATTACTTCGTTACTTTTTTCCAATCCAGTGTCTGTTGTGTTATTCTCAATCATAGTTGTTTTTTTCTTCCGTCTCAAAACACCAACGGCCAAATTTAAGCAATATTTGAAATGTTTGTGTCTATGAAAAATAAGTAAAAAAACTATAATAGTAATAACAAAAGAGAGGGTCATTTTTAAAGCAAACCAACCGAAATTGCCGAATGGAATAAAGTGCAGAATGAACAATATTATTGTACTCAGTGCAATGGTGAGAGCGGCATAGCCCGCAACACTAATAAAATAGTGCCAAACATGATTGTTCTTAAAATATTCTTTGTATAGAATTCTTGGCTCAAGCCAAAAAACTGTAAAAATGGCACTAATAATTGTTCCTAATAAAATGCCTGGAAGCCCTAAGAAAAATCCTAAAACTAAGGATGCCACTAATTTAAGAGGTACCTCAAAAACAGGATTTAGCATACTCTTTCTCATGAGTCCAGCACAGTCGATAAACATAAGATTAACTTGTCGCATATTGGTAATGAAAAAAACAGTACATAGCAATGTAACGGATAACAAATCAAGCTGACGGGCAGACCCTACCCAAAGGGCAATAAATGGTTGAAACAAGACTACAAAGCTAATGGTTGTGAATACTACCCCCAACCCCTGCAAAAAAGATAGTTTTTTATAGATTTCATATGCTTGAGACGGATTTTTTTCCGCAATTAAATTTCCGACACTCCCACGAAATGCAACAATAGTTGTTAAGATTAAAGAATTTGCGGCGGCGATAAGCAAGGCATAATTTGAAAAATGACCAGCAATTACTAAACTCAATAACACGACAATTAGAATATTGTCGATGCCAAGAACCACTATCCCGCCAATCTTATGCAAAACCATTGCCGCAGTATAATCCTTGATCCATTTTTTTTCACTTTTTTCTAATGGAGAATCTTGCTTGCCAGTTATATTTCGATAGTATTTTTTGGAAAGAAAATATATTACAAGATTGTCAACAAGTGTGACAGCAACTGTTACAACTACAACAAATAAAAAGGATTGAATAAAAACAATAACAAGGATTTTTCCTACATTAAGTACTATCGTTTGCACAAGTCTTATTTTTGTAATGATGTCATTTCTTTGATAAACTAAAAACAAAATGCGACGATATTGAAAAATATATCCTATCGCAGATTGCAGCAAAAATAATAAATATATAACGACAACATTAGAATTAAACGAAAGCTCATCTCGAATCAATAGTGGAATAAGTGGGAGGGCGGCTATTCCAACGACAATAATAATCAAAGAAATAACAAGATAAACTTTTTTAAACAAATTAACAAGGGCATTAATTTTTTCGATATTATTTTCGGCAACAGGCTTGTACAAAGAAAAAACAATTGCGGCACCAATTCCAAGTTCAAAAAAGCCAAGAATGGTTACAATGTTAAGAAACAAGCTGTTGAGTCCTAAGTAGACATCTCCAAGATAAATTACAAAAAATGTCCGTGTCACAAAACTTAACACGATTGCTATAAAAAATTGTATTACATTCCACAATGTATTGCGAATTGAGTTTTGTACTCTACTTTGCATTACTATTTTTGTGCTTTTTCTAAAGTCTTTTGCGAATTTGATTGTTGTTTAATTTGTAAGGCTTTAATTGGGTGGAACAAGGAAAACATAAATTTCCATCTTTTGCCATATTTTCTCTTGTATTTTGATATGAGAAAGTGAATTTTTCTTTGCTCGTCAGTCCACCACGACGCATCGAAATGGTGAATACTGATAGAATTAGCTGTCAAATTTAGCTGTCCCGTATGATAGCATTTAGGACAAAAATATTCGGTAGGATAAACAATTACGCCTGCTATTTCTTGCAGGGTATTATCTAGCCTAAGTCCTTTTTCTATGCAAAGACTGGTGAGTCTTTCAACATTAGTAGCCATATCATATTTTCCATATTCAACAACAAAATTTCGGCTTTCATACTTTGCCAAAAACTCTTCAAAAAGCGGATGTCCCTTTTCACAAGCCATGAGTGCGGTTTGAATTGCGTCATCTCTTTCAAAGCCAACAAAGGCTTTTTTAGATAAAAAATTATCAAGCGAAGCCAATAGCTCTACATCTGTATCCATATAAATTCCGCCATGATTTACTAAAGCCTGTAATCTTATATAATCTGACGCGAATGCAAATTTTTTGGCGGCTAGTGCTTGCTGGGCGTAGTTGCTTTGGCTTATATCAGAATTGTTCTCATCCCAACGAATAATCTTATAATCAGGACAAAACTTTTTCCAGCTAGCTATACACTTCTCCCCTAGCTCGCCTAAATGGTTGTTGCCAAGCCAAACATAATGGATTATTTTTGGAATCATTTAGTGTTTCCTCTCGCAATAAATTTTGGAAAAATTTTCAAATAAAGTTTTTTTGACACTTTGTATGTCATGTAAGCACACTTATATTTTAGTTTTAGCTTTCTAAACACACATAGTCCTTTATACTTATTTATTATGCTGTGTCCCAGACTAATCGCATTGTTGTCCTTGCTATTATGAGCAAGGATAACTAATGTTAAGCTAATAAGTAGAGATTTAGTATGAATTATATATTTTCTGTGATAGCCTGTCTCCTTCAAAAAAGCAATAGTTTCTTCAAGAGCCAGAATACGATCCATTTGATTCTTAAATGATGGGGAGCTTGTTATAGCATTTTTTCGCTTAAGATAAAAGTAAAAACAGCCAGTAATATGGACAAAGGTAGTTGCCTTGTGATAGTAACGATAGCCAGTTGCTTGGTCTTCAAAATTTCTTCCAAGCGGAAATCTAAGCGAATCAAACAAATGTTTTTTATAAATCTTTGAGCATGCTAAATTTGAAAATACTTTTCTATGCTTACTTGATGCATATTTGAGATATACGATATCATGAACTTGCTTTTTACTGAATTTGGATTGTGAGTGCTTCTTAAAGAAGTTTTTGCGTTGCTCTGTCTCGAAGATCTCTTTATACGGACAGGAGACAATATCCGCATCAAACTCAGTAGCCGCCGCTACCAAGAGTTCAAAATAATTTAGAGAGAGCCAATCATCGCTATCTACAAAAGCTATATAATCGCCGGTTGCTATATCTAGACCAGCGTTTCGGGCGGCGGACAACCCCTTGTTTTCTTGAGAAATTAAAACGATTCTAGTATCTTGTTGAGCGAATTGTTGAGCTATCGAAAAACTATTGTCTGGCGAACCATCATTTACAAGAATAATCTCTAAGTCAAAATAAGTTTGATTAACAATGCTTTCCAAACATTTTTTTAGATAGTTTTCTACTTTGTAAATGGGGACAATAACACTAATTTTCATTTTGATAGTGTCTCCTTAGCCATACTTTCGAGTGAAATTTTTTCAAGTGGAGAAAACTGTGGCGGTTGCAGAGAGTTATGTGAAACACACACAGACCGTCTTTTTTTGCCATAGCATAATTTGCTCATGATCATAATTGGCAATAACACAGCTACTACAAAAGGAAGGATTATGCTTATATTGTATATAGCAATAGCCAAGCAAAAAATTACTATAGCATAAAAGGTCGCTAATTTGTAAATAGGGTTACGGATTCTTTCAACTCTCTCCCCGAACCTTACCGCAACAAAAGTGCATGCCATTGAAATTATAGGAGCAAAAATAGCTCCAAAGTAATGAAACCCTATCCCTATTGTTGGAGGAATTTGCTGACCAAACCAAACACCATGCTGATTATAATCATTATATACCGACGCAAAAGATTGTCTTTCAGCCGCAAAAGGGAAAAGCATACGAGGAAAAGACTGAAAAACATCTATTGCGATAAAGTTGATAGTTTGATTAGAGCTACGAGTTGGCATATTAAAAACTGCCGACACAGTATTAACACCAGAAAAATAAGCATTTGTAGTTGCCGAAAAATAATCAAACAAATTATCAATGGGACTTACAAAGAATCTGACAACAAAAAAAGTCCCTATTAATAAGAACGCTACACTTCCCGCAAAGATATATAGCTTTGTTTTTATTGTAGGATATAAATACGCAATAAAAATAAACAAAACTAGGGCATAAATCAATACCCGTGCAACGGTGGCATCAACAAATAGCAAGATAAGAGAGATGCTTAATATACTTGCAACAACTGCTAAAAGAGAGTTTTTAATATATTTTTTATAGATCAAACAAAAAATAGCAGGAATAGTTAATCGTATAATGTTCATGCTATAGAATCCAGCAACAACAATGACTTGTTGTCGACTATTCAATCCTTGAGTATAATGATAGGGTCTTAGAACTCTTTGTATATCCCAAATAGGTCTATACATTTGAGAGAAGGCTGGAACTGCAATAAAAGCAGTTATTGCAATAAACAATAGAATCAAATTGACCAAAACAAAACTAACACCTATGGTTATCTTTGCTTTTTTGGGTAGAATAATATTCTTTTTTTGTACAGTCTTAACATTGCACACATATTGTATATGAGTGGTGTTCTTCGCTTTGGCTCGTGTCCTTGCCTTTGAAAAGCAGCACAATAACGCAATTATAAAATATACGGCGATCATCTCATATAGCATAAGGAATATCGCAGGAGTGGTATTTTGTTCAATATTCAAAATCATTATTGTGCTGTAATTCCCAAGGAACATAAGCAATGGTATAAATACGAGTCTGAAAAAAAACAATAAATGTATAAATGTAACGCCAAGATTTTTTGGCATATGCTTATATATTTTGCAGGTTAGGATATTCGCTATTGTGAAGCCTAGTGGCAACAATGGGAGCAAAGAATAATGCCGTGGTCTGCTAAAATCAAAAAAAATAAGCAATGTCACTACAGTTCCAAAAGCCGAGAAAAGAAAAACAAAAAACAACGGTCCTATTCGCATCCGCTGTGAGTTTGTATTCATCATGGTGTTCGATCTTTTTCTCATCTTGCTGTATATTTTTTTATCCCGTCTCTCATTATATTGTACGCTTTTGCAAGTCCAAAATGCTTGTATTTTGCCCTATGCTTAAACACATGATACCTTGCAGCGAGCTTTGCCTTAAATTTTGAATTCATAAGAGTTGCATATAAAGCACCTCTATCAAAAAACAATTTTTCATTGATTCCAACAAACCATGATGATTCATCTTGCTTGACATCAGCTATTTTTAATGGAATAGAAATCATAGTCAATTTTTCATCAAAAAACTTTTTGAGCAAAAGAGTGTCTTCTCCTAATGTACATATCGCCCCTGCTCCAAAATAACAGCTAAACCACAAGTTATACTTAATAAGGGCTTCTCTTTTGAAAAATGTCCCAACTATACCGTGAGACTTAACATCTTTAAACCTTAGTTTTTTGTTTTTTTTATGTTCTTTGATTTTTCTATCTTCATTTAGACTGACCACATTAAAAACAAGAGCATGCACCCTTGGATTCTTATCAAAGGCATTTAAAACAATTTGCTCATATCCATCCACAAACAGCATGTCATCATCGGCAAAATGTACAATTTCAGCCGTAGAGTGTATCAACCCAATATTTCGATTTTTGCCAAGACCTCTAGTATCTGTTGAGATTAGCCGAATTAATTTGTCGTCAAAAACCTGCTCTTCAAAACAGTTTTTATTTGTTTGATTGGCAATTATCGCATTGGTAGTAATTTTTAGCTCGCTGTACTTGTCAATGCTGTTTTGATGCATTGTAGAAATAATAGCTTCAATTTCCATGCTCTACAAGCTCCAATAGTCAAAGCCTGCCTTGCTTAGTTTTTTTTCGCAAAACATACTTTTTACATCTATAATAATTTTTGTGCCATTCTTTTTGAATAGTGCCGCTAGTTGCCGATCATCCATTGTTTTATATTCGGTATGAGCTACGGCAAAAATCACACAATCAAAATCTTTTTCTGTTATTTTGCTAGCTATTTTTTGCCCGTACTGAATTGCAAACTCATTTCCATCAGCCATGCAATCATAAAGATAAGGTTCTATTTCATATTCTCTCAATCTCTTTACTACATCTACGACTTTAGAGTTTCTTATATCGGGACAATTTTCCTTAAAAGTAAGTCCTAGCACGGCTATCTTCGCAGTCTTAGGTGCAAGTCCTGCTTTTACAATTTTTTTAATTACAGCATCTGCAATAAAAGAACCCATAGAGTCATTGATTTTTCTTCCCGAAAGAATTATTTGTGAATGGTACCCTAGCCTTTCTGCCTCATAAACAAAATAATATGGGTCAACTCCGATACAATGGCCGCCAACAAGTCCAGGCGTAAACCCAAGTGCGTTCCATTTAGTGTTCATGGCGGCTACAACTTCACTTGTATTGATATTCATCTTGTCAAATACAATAGCAAGCTCGTTCATAAAAGCGATATTGATATCTCTTTGACTATTTTCTACCACCTTCGCTGCTTCGGCTACTTTTATACTTTGGGCTCGATGTATCCCTGCCCCAACCACTAGTTCATAAACTTTACTTATTTCATCAAGCGAATATTCATCTACGCCCGCTACAATCTTAACAATTGTTTTGAGAGTGTTTATTTTATCCCCTGGATTAATTCTTTCGGGAGAGTATCCTATCCAAAAATCTTTTCCACATTTTAGCCCCGATATTTTTTCTAAAATAGGCATGCAAATGCCCTCTGTTACACCAGGATAAACGGTGCTTTCAAAGACAACAATCGCACCCTTGGTCAAGGATCTGCCAACGGTTTCGCTTGACTTAATTACTGGAGCTAAGTCAGGAGTCTTGTCCAAATTGATGGGAGTTGGCACCGCTACAATAAAAAACTTGGCGTTTTTCAGCACTGTCTCATCGTAGGAGAATCTCACCGTACAAGATTTAATGCTCTCGCTGCCCACTTCATGAGTTGGATCAATGCCTGCCTTATAAAGAGAGATCTTCTCTTCATTTGTGTCAAAGCCAATGACATCGACTTTTTTTGCAAGTTCTACAGCTATAGGTAGCCCTACATAGCCAAGTCCAATTACGGCTATTTTTTCTTTTTTTTCTACGATTTTTTTATATAAACTCATATTTACTTATTCCATATTATTGTATTTATTTATTCTTCTAAAAAAACTAAAAAATTCTCTGAAACAATTTATGGGGTGTAAGAAGAATATAGAGAACATTTTAGCAATAGCCGTTATTGTTTGTCGATTTCTTTTATAGGCAACTATCATCACTGCCCTATGGCGAAAACTTACAAAGCGCCTTTGCTTATGGCTCAGTATATTAAAATAAGTTCTCTTGAAGTCGTACAAGGTCTTTTGAGCAGTTACTTTATTTTGCCCACTGGATATACATTCTTGCCCTTCGCGATATGCGACAACATCACTTCCGCGCAAATATCCTATTTTTAAGCCTGCTTCAATTGTTTTAAACATTAAATGATACTCTTGACCCATGCTTACTTTAATAAAACCACCAATCTTGCAAAAAGCTTCTTTTTGGTACATAAATGTTGGCGTTCCTGAAATTTGTCGAGTAAGATGATATTTCAGCAAGTCTTCGTTGTCAAAGGACTTTATCTTGGAATGTTCTCTATAATCAACAAGCCTATCATATCCATTGTGGATTCTCAAATCAGTAAAACTCATCTCAAGCTCATTGTCAAGCATATATTGCAATTGTTTTTTTACTTTGTTAGGCAAATATTTGTCATCGTCATCAAGGAATGTTATATATTGACCACAACTTGCTGTTACTCCTGTGTTTCTTGCAATTGCACCACCTTGAGACTTCTCATTTTTCACATAAACAATCTTGTCGCTATTATAACCATCAATTGTTTTTTTTACTACAGCTCTATATTCGGAATTCCGCTCATCAGCATTATCATCCACCACGATGATCTCAATATTGTCGTAGGTTTGAGCTAAAAGAGAATCTAAGGCTCTAGTCAAAAACTTTTCATTTCGTCGGTATGTCGGTACAATTATGCTTACCGTTGGGGTGTATTTAGTTATATCCACATAGCTAGTGTACATCATTTTTTATGAAAAGTAAAGTGTTTTGCAACAACATTATTTGAAAAGATGTTACGAAGCTATTGTTGCAAATGTGCGTAAACAGCAACAATTGGGGAATTGATAAAAAATGCTTGCCAAGCGATACTTTGATGTGATATAATGGTTACAATTACTTATGGAGGCAATATAATGCATTTTAGCGAAGAAGTCAACAAGATGATGTGCGTCAAACAGGGCGTAAATCACGGCTCTGCCCCTATCCCTAGTGAGGGCAAATGGGTCAAGTCAAAGGAAATTAAGGACATTAGCGGATTTTCGCATGGCGTGGGCTGGTGTGCGCCACAACAAGGAACCTGCAAGCTGTCGCTTAATATTAAGGACGGGATTATTAGAGAGGCTCTTATTGAGACTGTCGGTTGTAGCGGAATGACACACTCTGCGGCGATGGCGGGAGAAATTCTGCCGGGTAAAACAGTACTTGAGGCTTGCAACACAGATTTGGTTTGTGATGCTATCAATGTGGCGATGCGCGAATTATTTTTGCAAATCGTTTATGGTCGTACGCAAAGTGCGTTTAGCGAGGGTGGATTGGAAATCGGTGCAGGACTTGAGGACCTCGGAAAAGGTTTGCGCAGTCAAGTAGGCACAATCTATAGTACCGAAGCTAAGGGCGTGCGTTATCTTGAGATGGCAGAGGGTTACATCACCAAACTTGCCTTAGACAAGGAAAATACGGTTATCGGGTACGAGTTTGTTAGATTCGGACCTATGATGGAAATGATTAAAAAAGGAATGACAGCTGATGAAGCTCTCAAAAAGAATACCGGCAAGTACGGCAGATATGAGGGTGCGGCGAAATATATAGATCCAAGACACGAATAGAAAAAAGTGAAAAGTAAGAAGTAAAAGGTAAAAGTGTTGTCGGAGGGGTTATGGGATGCTATTACAAACTAAGTCCGCACTTTTTACTTCAAATTGTAAAGAACTCATTCTAAATTAAGGAGAAAACACCATTATGGCCATCAAATTTGAAGGGCAAGAAAAGCGTAGCGGCAAAATCAAAAAGGTTTGTGCCGAATATAAAATAAAAGACCTGGAACAAGCAAGGCAGATTTGTCTTGATAAGGGAATCAATGTTGAAAAAATTGTAAGAGAAACTCAAATGATAGCATTTGAGAATGCTGTTTGGGCATATACTTTAGGGTGTGCTATTGCAATTGTCAAAAAATGCAGAAACGCAGCTGACGCCGCCGAGGCTATCGGAGTCGGTATACAGGCTTTTTGTGTGCCGGGCAGTGTTGCCGAGCAAAGAGATGTTGGCTTAGGGCACGGCAACCTTGCGGCTAGACTGCTTCGTGATGACACTAATTGCTTTTGCTTTTTGGCAGGGCATGAGAGTTTTGCGGCGGCGGAGGGTGCTATCGGTATAGCTCGGACGGCTAACCAAGTGCGCAAAAAACCTCTGCAAGTTATCCTCAACGGACTTGGCAAAGATGCAGCGCAGATTATTAGCCGTATCAACGGCTTTACCTATGTGCAGACAACTTTTGACTATGCTAAGGGTACGCTCAAGGTTGTGGGTAAGACTGCCTACTCTGAGGGTGAAAGGTCTAAAGTTAAGTGCTACGGTGTAGACGATGTTATGGAAGGCGTTGCTGTAATGAAGCACGAAAAAGTTGATGTAAGTATTACAGGCAACAGCACTAACCCTACACGATTCCAGCACCCTGTTGCAGGCACTTACAAAAAATGGGCTATCGAAAACAACAAAAGTTTCTTTAGCGTGGCGAGCGGCGGCGGAACAGGTCGTACTCTCCACCCCGACAATATGGCGGCAGGTCCTGCAAGCTACGGTATGACAGATACAATGGGTCGTATGCATAGCGATGCACAATTTGCAGGCTCTAGCTCTGTTCCTGCCCATGTTGAGATGATGGGACTTATCGGTATGGGTAACAACCCTATGGTAGGCGCAACAGTTGCGATTGCTGTAGCAGTACAACAGGCAAAATAGTGGATAGCGGCTAGTGATTAGTGGTTAGTTGCGGACTTAGTGTTCTAATGGATTATCCACTAACTACATCCAACTATTCCCTACCCCCTATTCCCTAATAAAATTTGGAGCAAAAAATCATGTCAAAACCATCAACAATATTAGTAACCGGCGGTGCCGGATATATCGGGTCACATACTTGTGTAGAACTTTTGGAACAAAACTACGAACTTGTAGTTGTTGACAACCTTAGTAATTCTTGCGAGTATGCTCTTGACCGCGTTGACAAAATCGCAGGACGCAAGTTAGACTATATTTGGGCGGATGTAACCGATTGCAACGCTATGGAAAGCGTTTTGGAGAATTTTAATGTCGAAGCGGTTATTCATTTTGCAGCACTTAAAGCTGTCGGCGAAAGTGTCCGCAATCCGCTAAAATACTATGAGAACAATATGGCAGGTACGCTGTCCGTACTAAAAGCGATGGCTAAACACAATGTCAAAAAATTTATTTTTAGCTCATCAGCGACAGTGTATGGCAATACAGCGCAAATGCCTTTGACAGAGGACTCTCCGCTTGGCCCTATAAATCCTTACGGCAAAACTAAGTTGATGGTCGAAACAATGCTGCATGACTTGTATGCGTCAGACCCTACTTGGAATATTACTATACTTAGGTATTTTAATCCGGCGGGGGCGCACAAGACAGGACTTATCGGCGAAGACCCCAACGATACGCCTAACAATCTTGTGCCTATTATCACTCGTATAGCAGGCGGAAGAATGGACGAGTTGATGGTCTATGGTGACGACTACCCTACTCCGGACGGAACGGGTGTGCGTGACTATATCCATGTGACAGACTTGGCATTAGGTCATGTCGCTGCACTCAAAAAGATGACTGAGCCGGGAGTGCATATCTTTAATCTCGGAACAGGCAGAGGTTATAGTGTAATGGATGTAATTAAGGCTTTTGAAAAAGCTAGCAGCAAAAAAATCCCTTACAAAATCGTAAAAAGACGCGAGGGTGACGCTCCGACAAGTTATGCTGATGCATCAAAAGCAAAAAGAGAGCTTGACTGGCAGACAAAATTCGGCATAGAAGAAATGTGTTCTACCGCATGGCAATGGCAAAAGAAAAACCCCCTAGGCTTTAAGCGACCACAGTGATTTTAGGGAATAGGGATTAGGGAATAGTTGGGGTCACCCCGACAAAAAGCTAAAAAACTCAACTTTGCACGGGTTATCCGTGCAGATTACATAAAGGAAAAACACATACAAAATGCTGACAATAGATACACCCATTGGCAAGCTAACTATAGCCCAAAAAGGCGGAATGATAACTCATGTGTATTTTGAGGGAGAAGAGCCGAAATCGGTTGTGCCTGACGAATCCCACCCTGTCTTAGAATTAGCGGCAACTCAAATCACCGAATATTTCGAAAAGCGGCGCAAGGTTTTTGACCTGCCGCTTTTTTTGGACGGACACTTGCTAGAAACATTCAATACCAAAGTTTGGCGTAAAATGATAGCCGAAGTCCCCTTTGGTGCAACGATTACATACGGAGAACTTGCCGCTCTTTGCGACAGTCCAAAAGCCACGAGAGCTGTAGGTATGGCAAACAACCGCAATCCCCTCCCCCTCATTATCCCTTGCCACAGAGTAGTCGGCAAAAACGGCTCCCTTACAGGCTTCCGTGGCGGACTTGATGTCAAAGCAAAACTACTAGAATTTGAGAAAGTAAAAAACAGCGACCATATATAATCGCTGTTTTTTGTTTTGGCAGCCCCGACAGGGATCGAACCTGTAACTAACCCTTAGGAGACACAAAAAGCTAAGTTCAACCCATCGGAAATGCTCAAATTCGCTGGTTTTGTCGGGATTTTAACCCGATTACACATCATTATAACTCATTTCATTCGGTTAAGTCAAGCCTGTACAAGTGGTTTTTTCTGTTCGGGTGTACTAAGGGTGTATTATTTTAGGGTGTATTTGGGTGTATTGAGAGCAACTGTGTTCTTAACAATTCGTAACACGAACAGCTGTCAATTTGTTGTAAAATTTACACTCTCAACAGTTGACAAACTTACAAAATTAGTTTATACTAAAATTCTCAGAGTTTAACTGAGATACCAAACGATTGGCTTGAGCAAAAGACAAGCTGTGCAATAGTCAACTGCATAAACAAATGACTTAGTAGAAAATATGGGCAATACTACGATAAAAAAGTTTGCCATTAGCAGAGGTGGGACTGCCATAATAAAACCCATTACGCAGAGCGAGAAAATACTGCGATAAAAAACTCCAGTTGTAAAGTGCAAGAACTTTTGACTTGTAAGATACGACATCTAACAATAAGAATTTATTGCGTGGTTTTTGACACTAAAATCATGCTTAATTTTAGAGTGTGTTAATTAAGTAAAAACTTAAAAAACACACCATATAATCAATTATATTCAACAAGATTTTGGGTAATTATGTACCCTTTGTTTTGTTATAATTTTATTGCAAAACTACTTTGTATTAAGAAGTGACCAAATTGTTTGGCATATCTTTTTACATTCAAAAAACTAATAAAACTTCAAAGGAGATTTATAGCACAGCTATACCTATATAATTATGGAAACACAAAATATAAATATGTCAAAGATACAAAACAGAAAAAAGGCAAAAGAAATGTATGCCACCCCTATTCGCAAAGTTGACGGATTATTAGATATCAATTTTTTTGCGGAAGGTGCTGGCGACAATGCTGTTAGAATTATTGACACCGATACTACAGGTAGAGTGTCTACAACAAACCCTAGTACACTCGACCACGCAAGGCAATTATTTCAAAAGAATTTGTCTATTAGCAGAAAAATAACAGCCTTTGACGCAAGGGCAACCAAAGGCAAAGCTTTCGGCATACCGCTAAACGGAACACATTCTCTCGTGAGTGAGGATAGCAATCTAGGTTGGATTGGAAATAGTTTGAGCGGTCAAAATAGACGATATACCCCGTCACAGGTTATTGAAGTAAGGTTTCTAGCCCCAAGACGATTGCCCAAAATTGTATTTAACGGATTAGACTATGACGACTATCCAAGCGAGTTTAATTTGGTCATCTTATTTGGCACACACCATGAAGAAGTAACGAGTAGACTTATTATCCCTGTAAAAGTTGACGATAATACACACGAAATTATTATAGGCGAAACAGATTTTGCAGGACAAATAACTTTCAGTAGAAGTTCAATAGGTAGTGACGAGCTTAATCAAAGCGAATTTGCTTTCTATATGGAGGACGATGAGCGATTTGAGCGAGATGTAATCGGTGCAAGACTCGAAATACTTGAATGGACTTTGCCTAATGTTTTACCACGCATAACTTATTTTGCAGGCGAAATGCACGAAGGTTTTGACCGCAACAACTTGCGTAGCATTGATATTTTGGAAGAAAAAACAGGCAACCAACTCGGAGCATTATCCTATGGAATAAGTGCTAACGAGTGCAAGGCAAGTTTTCTTAATAGAAATAAAATGTTTAACCGTCCTGAAAACTTTAGGCTACTCAAAAAGGGGCGAAGTGTAAGACCTTTTATTAGACTAGTGGGCAATCCAAAAACAGCCGAACCTCTTGGCAGATTTTTTAGTGAGTCATGGAAATTAGACGCCGAAAGTATGTTTATGTCTGTTACGGCATACGATGTGCTTTATAGTCTGCAAAATCTTATTATCAACTATGGTGTTGATGAAAAAAGTCTAAATATTGCAAATTTAGATATTCGACCATTTGTTAATATTCCTATGCAAGGTGTAATAGGTAGAGTTTTACGACAGATAGAATATGTGCGACGCAAAAACGGTTTGTTTGAGAGTATAGAAACGGATATGGAGCGATTGAGCGAAGCGTTAAAAAAAGTACGCATACCTGTTGTACTTATTGATAAAAATTCGGCTTGGAATGTGTTAGAGCAAATAGCCAACTTTGCTTGTGCCTACATTTATGCAGATAGACGAGGTAAGGTTGTAATAGCAGAAGATGAATTTGACGAAAGACGCAAAAAGCTAAAAGGATTAGAACAATACAACTCCCCTAACGGTGACGGAGCAATTATCGCCTACAAAAAAACTCCTGCAACATTTACTATTAGCAACTCCGATAGTATAGAGATTAACGGATTGCATGAGTACACTTATAATGCGAGGTTGTTTGCAACCACCGAAACAAAAAGCGTACCCGCCCCCATTAAAGTAATGGCTAACTATATTTTGGATAAATACGGCGAGGGTGTTGATTTTGTTAAAGCCGATTGGAAAGGCGACCCCGGTCTTAAACTGTGTTGTAAGTTTGACGCAAAAAGTCCGCACGACCCTCGTGATTTAGAGCCAAAAACTTATGAAACTTTGAGCAACTCAATGAGCTTAGGGCAAGGTTTTGAGCAGACAACAACTGGCAGATGTATAGGCGATGTTAAGTTAGCAGATGACGAGGACGGCGAATCAAAAATTCTTATTGATGCCGATAATGCCTTTAGTTTTAGTATTCCTGTTGAATCTCGGACAGTTGTTAATCAAGTTAATGTGAAATATTATGTATTGGAGCGAGAGCGTGACAATTTTGAAATGGCGACTATCAAACGCCGTGACTGCACCTTTGAGCTTGACGAAAATGACGAGGAAACTGATTGTTTTACAGCGACTGTTAAGTTAGACAAAGTTTATAGTAGGATTAGTCAAATTCAAGTTGAAAGCATAACATCAGATGGAATGCCATTTGTCGAAATTAAAGAGATAGTGTTCGTCACAGCAAGCAGTATTGAAATCAAATTTTTGTCTTTAATTGACGAATGGAATAATGACGAATTTGTTATTAGAATTAACTAGCGTTGCAAATGTTCGTTTGCCTGTCAATTCGCTTGTTTTTTACAGTCATTTTTGATACAATAACCATATCTTAAATAAGAGGTGTTTCACTATGAAAAAAATTATAAAAATATTTATCTTAACCCTGTGTCTTTCATTACTTGCCCTTCCTCTTGTCGGGTGTGGCAATAATACAGAATTTGACCCAACTTATTTACTTAACCGTATTGAGGAATTAGAAAGACAATTAGATGAGGCTAGAGAATTGCAGGGCTTGCCCGGACCACCCGGACAGCAAGGACAACAAGGACTAACACCTCATATCGGGGATAATGGTAATTGGTGGATTGGCAGTACCGATACAGGAGTTCGTGCGGTAGGTCAAGACGGTAATGCTGGACAATCGCCCCATATCGGAAATAACGGTAATTGGTGGGTCGGCTCAACCGATACAGGTGTATCTGCACAGGTTGGACAGACGCTTAATAGGATTTATCAGCTAGGTCAAACTTTTACTTTTATCAATCATGGACTTGAATTGTTTAGCATTAGAGTTGTAAGAGCAGGGGCTAATCCTACGGGGATTTCAGTAACAATAACCAATATCAATATGCCGGGATATGCACCTAGTGGATTTGTGAGAATGCGTGCTCAATCGTCGCCAGGAGCAGATACATTTGCAACATATAATTTCTCTAATACTCTCTTGCCTATTGGAGGACTTCCGCACACACAAGGCTTTGATTTGTTTAATGTAGGAATAACACAAGTATACTTTGGCTTTCCGTTGGCAGGCGATTTAATGATACCGTATGCTATATTCCAAGTTCAATAAAGCGTATTAAAACAAAAACGCTCGTAGTTTTTATCGTGAATATTGAAAATTTGTATTGCATGTCAAAAAATGATATAATATCGTTGTGCCTGTTATCTCATATACAATTAGAAAAAGCGTTTGGAAAACTATACGCAATAAAAGATGTTGGTATTACGAGTACGAGCATATCCTTGTCGATGTCAACGACGCAGTAGCAGAATTCTTAAAAAAGGACAGTAAAAGGGAACGACGATACCAATGGAAAATTAAGAAGCAAATGCGGGACGCAAGAATTCATACGCTAATTTCTATTGATGAAGTCAAGTTTGACTACAATACAAGCGAACGATATTTTGTCGCCGACTTGATTGAAGATGTTGTCAATCCCGAAAACCGCAACCCGCTTTCGATTATTATTCAGAACGAGAAATTAGCCGGCCTCGACCATGAATATTCCTCCACTATGACAAAGAAACAATACGAAGTCTTTCAGCTTTACAAGCAGGGTTATAATAATACCGAGGTTGCGAAAATGCTTGGCGTTGACGAAAGTTCGGTGCGGGAACGCTTGCATACGGCATTCAGAGTGGCGGTTATGGCATATCTTACTCACTCGAATTGGGATGTGTTTCTCGCCTTACATAAAGAGTTCAAATCGCATCCCGAAAACACAAACCTGTCAATTCATAAATTCAATGAATATTTGGGCGTATTGTTTATTAACCGCCTTTCTTTTTTTCGACGCGACCAAATGGAGATAATCAACTTTGTGCTTGAAACAGATTACGATGTCATTATGAAAAAATATTTTTTAGATTTTATAACCAAAACCCCCGAAAACCCCTCTTAAATTTCCTATATATAATAGAGGGATGTTTTATGCCGATTCCGATTTTTTTTCGGGGTCGGCATTTTGCTATTCCCTCAATATGACAAGGAGGCAAATGAATGCACGACACATCTTAGCTCAGTATTTGTTCCACTTTATGTGGAACGGTCAAAGCCCCGCAGGGCAAGTTTCCAAAATGAAGTTTTGGTATAACTTGCTATACCAAAATTCCGCCGAAGGCGTTTGGTATGCTTTCTCAAGCTATGAGGGTTATCAAGAAACAAATTTATACAAAGGAGGTTTATTTATTATTTGGCTCATGTAGAGAAATATCACATAGGAGCAATAGGACATTTATGCCGGCATTTTGAGAGAGCGAAAGACAATGACGGCAATTATATCAAGTTTAGAAATCAAAGTATTGATTTATCACGGACAGCAAGCAACTACAATCTTGCAACATTCCAACCCTTGCCGCAAAAAGAATTTATCCGCAAACGATTAAGTGAGGTCAAAGTGCTAAAACGAGCCGATGTCAAGGTTATGTGCGATTGGGTTGTTACTCTACCAAAACGTATGGAGTTGGAGGAGCGGAAATTTTTTGGAGAAACATTTAATTTTCTAACCAACCGCTATGGAAAAGAAAATGTCATCTCGGCTTATGTCCATCGTGATGAAACTCAGCCGCATTTACATTTTGCTTTTGTTCCCGCGACAATGGACAAGAAGAAAAATATTCCAAAGGTTTCGGCGAAAGAGGTTTTGACAAGAGTTGAGCTGCAACGATTTCACGGCGATTTAGACGCTTATCTTGAGAGCGTGTTTGACAAAAGCACAGGCGTATTAAACGGTACGACGAGAGATGGAAACAAAAGCATTGACGAATTAAAACGAGGCACGGCGGTCAAGGAGTTAAACGCTCTGCTTCAAGAGCGACAAGCGGAAGAAAAGCGGATTGAGGGTTTGAAATGGAGCGACAGGATTGTGCCTGTTAAGGAAAAAGGCAGCACAGTTGTTATTTCTAAAGTCGATTTTGAATCCGCTAATGATGCACTTGTTAAAAAA
>Ga0123355_10002685_pt1 | contig 25229 bp, 13 predicted proteins | sample TergutEmb28metaG_3_FD_89872 | JGI IMG/M metagenome (GOLD analysis project Ga0123355, IMG submission 89872) | Embiratermes neotenicus P1 segment gut microbial communities from Petit-Saut dam, French Guiana - Emb289 P1 | ecosystem: Host-associated > Arthropoda: Insects > Digestive system > Gut ...
AACAACACCAACACCACCACCACCACCACCACCACCACCAACAACACTAACACCACCACCACCAACAACAACAACAACAACAACAACAACAACACTAACACCACCACCACCACCACCACCACCACCACCACCACCACCACCACCACCAACAACAACAACAACAACAACATTTTCAGTGTGCTTAAATAGGCTACGTTCACAAAAACAATCTGCTGTCTAAAATACTGAACTACAACACACTAACACCACAACATGACAGCGGTTATGCAATTTGGCCTGCTATGTTTCCGAATATAACATTTTAAAATTGTTGACTACATCTTAGTAGTGGGCGTCCTTGAATGTGTCATCCACGGGTTTTATGGGTCAGTGCTTTCCTTGATAGATGATTCGTATGCATTCTAACGAAATGTCCATATCATTTCTTTTGGTATTATTCAATTATAGACATCAATGAAGACATCTTGATTACCCGTCATATTAGTCCACTGTGTTTTCTGTCAACTAGTCTGCATGTTGCCATGTCCCTGAAAAAGTGCACTTCGGCCACTAATATTAATTTATTTTGTTGCTGTAAGCATTCTATATTCTGGACCATGGAACATGCATGTAATGCTAGGGCTTTGATAACTGTCAGTAGTCTCTCTGCGGGGTGTTGCCCAAACCCTCGTACTAATGTACCACAGATAAACTGGAAATTCTTTTGTCTTTCCGAATATTTAAAAATCTAAGGGTTTAAATATACAAAACTATGTTTTTACCAGTTCTTTTTGGCGGTTGTCAAACACAGCTCTAGGGCAAGCACTTAGGTTGAGACCAACTTATTTTCACCATATATGGGGGAAATGAAAAAATGCATACACAATTTTAACCTGAAACCCTGAAGGGAAGAGAAGTAGGTGTTGATAGGATAGTATAACAAGACCGCAAATGGTATATATACTCCATGACGTATTACACAGACTTTATCAGGGTGTTCTTACTTTCAAATCTCGCACGGTCTCACATTACACAAATGTAATTTCATTTACGCCCACAGAAAAAGTACAGGCTTCCCCGCGCCGATTTTCATGAAACTCATACGTGGTGAAAAGTATTATGGGCAGGAACTGTTATATAGAATTTCACCTCAATCGGACAGTAGATGTGCAAGGAACAGATATACATTCTTTCACATTCTTAATTAAAGTGTGACTGTCACTTAAGCGATTTTTACAAAATTCATGCCTGCTAGATATTTTTTTGTAATTCACCCCTATACCGAATTTCATGAAAATCCGATAAACGGTTTAGTGGTTGATACAAGGCCACAGACTGACGGACAAATATGACTCCATATAAGGGGTTTTAACTGTGTAAATATGCCTAAAACGAATCTTCCAATCAGAAGGGTGGAAGTAAACTGGATTTCAACTAGCTCATTACATTAGTTACTTGTAGGTTCTTGTTAACATAATAATAAAAAACCTTCATGCTTTATAAAAACTCAATCAAGCACCAAGCAATAAAGGAATATGGGAGAATTGAGGTATGCCTTTGTGCATAATTAACCTCAGTACTAGATGTAGATAAATGGTCAGATTATGGTTTTGGCCACTTTACCAGCAGGGAAATGTCCTCTGGTCCTATTCAGATGGAAGGCTGGGTGGGTCCCAGAGTTGGTATGAATGCTTTGAAGAAAGGTAAAATCTCTCACCCCTGCTGGGAATCTAACCCCAATTCCTCAGTAGTCAAGTCCACAGTGTAATCCCCATACTGAGCTATACCGGCTCCTGCACGTAAGGCAGGGGCTTTCTTGATCAGTTTGATCAGCTGAGTGACTACTGTATTCCCAAAGTCTTTGAATCATGGAATTACTTCACAAAAATAAAACAATGTTGTTGATGAATCTGTAACATTAGTTACAAGATGCCCAAAATCTGTTCACATAAAACTTGTCTTTGGAAATATGTGTAAGGCACATAACTTGGATATAAATGAAACTAAAGACTTCAGCTATAATATTCATAAATGTACTTGGAGCAAGAAATTTGTACTTTTAAAATCTTACAAAGCACAATTAAAACCAACAGTTCTGTTTATTAATTAAATATTTTTGCTCGGCCATGCAATTTTCCATTCAGAGGACACAAGGGACGTCCCTGAATGCACTACAGACAGCTTTAATGATGCAGGTTGTTGGTTATTTACATATATGTTCCTTTCAGGCATTCTACCAATAATCAGTACTGCACCAACACTAGATGATGGTGTACTGTGGGTAAGTGTAAGCATAAATTACTGCATTACTTTCAAGTCTATGCATTCAACATAACGATACATGACCTGCAGCTATTGCATATTCATACATGTGATGCTATTAATTAAAACATGCAAATGTCTGTGCAGCTAAATAAATAATGCCACAATTCATTAGCTACTTGAATTTTGATGTGACAGCACTTCTGTGAAAAGAAGTTGCAAATATGCGTTTTTTGTATCATCAGTCATAATATTAAAGCAGTTGCATGTTTTCTAAATGTGCATTTCCTTACGCATGAAAATCCGGTATTAGTGACATATCTCCTCACTAGGTCATTCCTTATATGTGGAAGAACAAATAAAGGATGTCTTTCTTTTGCAACAGGAAATTGTGGTCTCTATTTTAATCACAGTCTGCTTGTACAGGGAATAATATTAAGTAGATGAATAAAGTGTGCATCAATTTCTTTTGTCGTATCCCACTAAGAACACTGACAGATGTCAGCAATTAAATCAAACAAACATGTAAACGCTAATGCCTGTTTCAAACTAATTTAACAATTCAAGGCAGTGTTATTTAAAGTCACTGATTAGGCTGTAGTCATGGTACTGCATGACTTATATCCAGGAGATATCTGTTTCCAAACCCACACAAGCGAATGGCTATCCAAGATGATGTTTCAGCAATTTACACCAGTAATTTCAAGCAAATATCACTTTTAGACAGACCTAGTTACTTCCTTCCCTTCACAATCTAATTTCATTTGAAGCTATGTAATCCTGCAGAGCACTGTCCAGTAGCACCAAAAATACATCAGATATGCAAAACCCTACTGCAGCAGTAAAGTTAAATTCCAGCAGGTATAGCAGCTTCTGGTAAGTAATTAAGCATTTCTATCAGAAGTCAGGGGAGCTGTGTGAAAGACAAAGGTAAATTTGTCCCTTTGTACACCATGATGGTATGTGGGAGAGTGGTGGTAAAGTTCCACTCTTTCTTAACCTTGACACTAGATGCAGGTGAGTGACCAGCCCAACAGTTTTACACATGGGTAAAGAGCCCCTGGTAATATCACTCAATAGGAGGCTGGATGGGCCCTAAAACCAGTCTGGTTGCTATGCAGAAGACAGCAAACAGGGCATATTCCATGCTTGACCAACTCATGCTTTACAGTGTGAACTTCACACATCTGAACCCAAGACTAATACAATAGTGATCATTATATTTAACATATACATGCATTCTTACAATTTCTTTGTACAATATGTGTAAGATATACAAAATGTATCTTGGATACATATCTCTGTTACTACAAGTGCATATCTGTTCAAAGCACTAATATATATATATATATATATATATATGTGTGTGTGTGTGTGTATATGTGTGTGTGTGTGTGTGCGCGTGCGTGCGTGTGTGCATGGTGAATTCTGGTCTTTCAAAGAGACTGGTGAATGAAGATTTACCTGTTTAAAATTATGCTACATTCAGGTTCTTGGGGAAGGAAACAGTTCTGATGGGGCTACAGTGGCTCTTCTTGTTGGCTCTCAAGTGGCCTACTTGTCCTTCTCCTGTGCCAAGAGACCTGATGGGGTCTATCGAGATCCATCCTCTTGCAGCCTTTATTACAGGTGAGATGATGTGATTGCAACATTTAAGGTGTAACTTGAAATTCACACAATGAACACTTTGTCCCTTTTATGTTGATGTCACACTGAAAATTATTTAAATCAGGGGTGCAGAAATCCCAGGCGTCAGGTCGCTGTGATGACCAAATTTTCTATGCGAGTGCTTAATACTGTTAGGTCCTCTGTACAGGACATACTTCATTTTATGCTTCTGGTGCCCAGAATTTTGAGGTGGCTCCTAGAATTTTTTGGAAAATTCATGCACCCCTTATATAATTCATTATTCACTTATGACTTTCATTTAACTGATGCCTGAAATAAACAGTGAAACCTACAATATTCAACAGTCAGTAAATAACACACATCTACAAGACTGAATTTAGTGACTCTTGGTGGATGCAGTAGAGTCACAAACTTTTTGTGTAAATTTAATATCATTGTTCAAGTTGTGTTAAATTTTAAGACTGTGTGTAGATCCATGTAGGAACAACATTCATAAAATTTCAAACAGAAGTTAATGGTATCATGAGAATATAACTCATTAACCTTACATGCTACTAGTGAACAGCCCACATTTATATTAAAAAGTTGTGTCAAAAGATCCATTTCAAATGCTGTGACTTTGAAACACATACAACCTTCATTATCAATACATTACTCAAAAGTGTGCACTCTATTTAGAAAGAGGCTTTACAGACTTACTTCAAACCAGTGAAAGTTCTCAGTAATTTCTACAGCTACCAATTATTACCACCATAAACCCATCAGCTAAAATATATAAACAAAGCATGACCAATATAACATTCTTTACACACATTATATACGCTACAATTAATAGGTAGGGTAATTACATAGTTGAAGAATAGAAGACCAACTTGATGTCACTTGCTATTTTATTTCACTTCTTGTGTGCTCAACATGTTTCGGAAATTAATATATCCATCATCAGGAGCTTGCGACTATTCTGCTGAATTACCACATTGGTCGTATTGTTCTTGGTTCGATATGTGTTGGAGTTTTGGTGTGGTTGGGTTGGAGTGGTATTCGTGTTGCAGGCTGAAGCAGTGCTTCAGCCTGCAACACATCAAGTTGGTCTTTTATTCTTCAACTATCACAATGATGCACGGTCCAATAAACATAAGGGTAATTACAGTCAATAACACAATAATGTATATCTAATTATTTATTAGAAAATGATAAAAAGCCTACACACTAAGAACCCACGAAGCAAACACCCCATCGACGACAGTTACCTACAAAGGAGAGACATTATGCTGAGTAACCTGCAATGGGATCTACAACAGGAAGAACAAACTGGACACTAACCTACAACATGACACCCCCCACCCTCCAACTTGCTCACTGCCCCCATCACTAGGCTCCATACACAGGTTATATGCCACTTTTAACTCAAAATCCTCGATGATGAGGTCTTGACATTGATACATGGCTGCATGCTTTATATAACCACTTTTACAGCATACAAATCTTTCAGATGAAAAAACTGATGATGGCCAATGTTGGCCGAAACACATAGTTTTTATCATTTTCTAATAAACATCAATTAGATATACACTGTTGTGTTATTGACTGTAATTACCCTACCTATTAATTACTACACACAATGGGGATGGCATATTTCAAAAATATATGCTACAACTTTGTTTTCTTGCTCTCTGTCACTGTCTGATGACCTGGAACAAAGCCCTTCCTGTTTGCTGCAAAGGAGTGGTGGAGGGTTGGAATATTCTTCAACCAACTGTACTACATTGTGTTACAGGTGTTCTCATGGCCATCGAGAGGTATACAAGTGTCTTGATGGATACTTGTTTAATACAAAAACAGGCCACTGTGAAGAACAAATCAATGTCACCTGCATTCAGCCAACATCTGATCCATGTAAAAGGCAAGGAGATGGTACATATGCAAACTACAGCACCAGCTGCCAAGATTACTACAGGTATATGCATCTTTAGCTATTTATAAACATCATAACCATTCACTCTCTGAAATTCTAATTCTCTTCGCAAATGAAATAAATGTGGAACCATATAGCCACAGTAAAAGTACACTATTTGTTGAAATTAGAAGAGTTCTTGTACAGTACTAAGCAACTTGAGTGAAGTAATAATATTTCAGATTTATATTTGGGAGATGCCCGGTTCACGATTTTGGCTAGGTATCCATTGTGCTCTGTTGTCTCTTCAGGCAAATGCTGGAAGAGTATCTTAAATTATGCCATGTATACTTTATTCTACATCCTTCCAGTTTCTTTGTCACTGTTATCCAATCATTTGATGCCACAAAAGTTAGCGACAGCACTGTTAAATTATCCTCTGTACTATCTGGATGGCTGTTTCAAGATCCTATTTAACATTATAATCTCATCTACGCAAAGGTCACCACAGTGGTTTCTTCTTCTGAGGTTACATGACTGACATACTGTGATCATTTCTAGTCTCTCTTATCCCTCATCCCTCTCATTTAATGTAACTTCATTCATCTAATCATAATGTTAGGTTAGAGATTCCCACAAACAGTTTAACTACTTGGGCAGAAAGTGAGATACTCTGCTTGTTATGATGGGCTGCAGTGATTTGACTGCTAACAGAACTGGTAGCTCTAAACCCTGAACACAAAACATGCACAAGTTACCTGTAACTCAGAAAATGGTGCATATGCTGTCTGCTGTTGCCAGGAGAATGTTCAAGCCCAGTGCCTATTTTATCCAACTGATTTCAATTTTATGCAAGTAAGTATGTGAACAGACTCTGAAGAAAGTGTGTGTGTTAAATTCAAACCATTCATATGACCTGAGCACCATACTATTTAACTTTCGCTAATGTACTTGACCAGTGTGACAAGCAGTCTTTCACTACTCAGTCACAGTAAAGTCAAAGTAAAGCTTGACGTTTTGTTACTGGATGGCAGATACTGAAATGCAGAGTGCTTACTGGGAGGTGGGAATGGTGGTGTGCTTGAACATACTCCTTGAAAATCCATTAAAGAAGGATTTCAAGTTTTAAGTGTATTCTGTTGCCAGAGAACATACAACATGTGAATGCATGAAGCATGTGTAAGGAATGTGTAGCAACACAAACCATTTGCAGCAACATGTTTAAGGTAAAGGTAAAGCTGTCTCTGTACTGATCTGGATAGGCCCTGGGGGTACCAGGAGGTTGAGGTTCCCAGATTTCAAGACATAAAGGTGGTAAGGTTGCCAGCCCTGTGCATCGGCTGTTTTTACCCCCAGGAAATAGTCCTGGTACTCATTTCTGTTAGAGGGTGAGGGAGAAATTATGTCAATGAAAAATTCCAATGACAATCTGGAATCAAACCTGTGATCTTCCAGCTTGTAGCACAGTCCCTCACCCAACTGTGCCACCACAAGCCCTAACAGCATGGGTGTATTTTATATACAATATGTGGCATGCAGGTTTGTCAGTTCCACTTGCTGTTTGAATCTTCAAAGCCTGACTTGATGGCAGGAGCATCCAAATATTTTGTGTGAGTCGTTAACAATATGCAGACACCTCTCAAGGAAATATACCCACATATGGCAAAAGATAAAAATTAAGGAGCTCCATGCTGTGTAGCCTCCTATTACTTCTTCTCTTTTAGGTCTAAATACTCTGCTCAGGTGCCTCTTCTCAAGCATTCTCAGTTTACTGTAAGCTAAGCCAGACATTTACTCACAACTGTTTATAACAAATTTTTAATTTACATTTGGACATTGTCCAGCATCCCAGTTTTGCCAGATTATAACATCTACAACATACTGCATAAAGGTTCTGTTTCCTTTATCGAGTGACTGGATAACATAAGAAATCCAGCTCTTCTGGGTCCCCTGGCATAGCCTGTCTCAACTTCTGTAGAAACAAAACCATTATTGAAACAATGTGGTTGCCCAATACTGGAACAATGGATAATGTCCAAAATATCAGTTGAGAAGACCCTCAGTTTATTTTATTTCCTTAAATGACAGCAGGTAAAATTACAGTTTACAGACCTGTGTAAGATGATATGAAATAGTGCAGTTTCTGATGCATGTTGTACATGTTAAAATGTATTAGGTGCAAGGATCGTGCACTGACCAGCAGCTATTCCTGTGGACCAGGCTTCTCATTCAGCATGGTGGCACAAGGTTGCATGGCATCCAGTGAAGTGACATGCATTGAGGCACACTGTGCCACTGCTGGCAATGGTTTCTACATCATCCCAGGCACTGGCTGTCGTGCATACTATAGCTGTAACCAGGGCAAACGCACTGATTACCTCTGTCCACTGGCCACAGCTTATGACAGACATAAACAGGTTAGAGGAACAATGTTACAATTGGAGACAGGAAACTTACAGACACCTCTGTTCATTAATTTATTTATGGTTTATTTTACAATGCTGTCAACAGCTCAGCCTGTCAGTGAGTGAGTTAGAAAACGTGGAAGGTAGGATCATGGTTGTATTTGAAATACTGTCATGACACTTCTCTGGAAACAATGGGGAAAACCACAACAAAACTCAGTCAAGACACCCCATATCTCAGCTGAGACTTGAATGCAAGACTTCCCAAACATGAAATCATGCTACCCACTCAACTACCATGTTTAGTGTCTGGCATTTCTGGGAGAAAAGAGCTGAAAAAATCAAAGGCAAAGGAAAGTGTGATTGATTTTGTGCTAGTATTTTACTGATCAGAGTGAAGAGATAACAAAAGACACAAATTTTTCAGATAGGTTAGATGGCACAAGCAGAGATTTAAATGAGGTACCTGAAAAATACAGATGGACATACCTCAGTTTTCTGCCTTTTACAATATAACCCTTTACAGTTAAAAATGGAACATTTCTGCTAGGTGGGAAGATTGGTGTGGATTACAGATAGAAATAGACAGGGAATAAAAATTAATGCTGGAGTTTTAAATGTGAGTTATATTAATAGCTGCATGCAAAGCACTGACACAAAAAAAATTCCTATTCTCAACAATCATAGATGTGTCACATGAAGTCTGTGTGTATTCCACATACACTGGTCACCATTAAAAATGATTTTATTAAATAAAATGGTTGTCCATTTCCAGCCTTCCACACGGTGTCATGAATTCACATTACTTTTACCTGTCATCTGCAGTGACATGCTGCACTAATTGGAGTGTATAAGCTCAGAGGTGCAGCATCTTATGAAGCATAAGCATCTCATACCCTGTGGACAGGATGATAAGCTCCACACGTGCATGTGTTTAACAATTTGTTGGAATGCAGGGAACTTCTTAGTTCACCATCAGTGTCTTGTGCTGGGTTGTCCCAGATGAGGGCCTGAGGAAGAGGAACCATAACACAGAAATATAGGAAAAACACTGTGTCTGGTTTCACTGACGCTATACATAACTCTGAATACATAATTCACATTTAACACTACAGCATTTATTTTGATTAACCCTGTATTAAAGCAGACAATGAGGAAGTTATACAGGAATGTGAAGAGAGACAGAGAGATATAAAATAGATAAAAGAAGGGTACTTAAAATAATATTCACTAAGAAATTAAATACATAAAATTCAGGAAATGCTTCTCAGCATTAAATCCAGAATCTTTTGTCTTCCACTTCATCTCTCAAAACGGCAAGATTAAAAAATGCAAAATTGTAATTCTGCCCATTGTTGTGTATAGATGTGAAGACACGAGGTTCACATTAAGGGAAAAACAGAGACTGAGAGTGTTTCAGACACAAAGTAAAATATGGGTGGAGAAAACTACATAATGAGGAGCTTCATGATTGCACTCTCATCCAATATAACTGGCATGATCAAGAACAGGAGCATGAGATGTGCATAGCAAGTAGCATACATGGGAGAGAAATGCATACAGGCATCAACAGATAACTGGAAGAGACCACTTTGAAGACCTAAGCACAGATGGTATGACAGAATTAACAAGGATCTTACAGAAATAAACAAGGATGTGGGCTGGAATCAGTGGCTCAGTATCCACACTAGTGGCAGGTTTTCATGAATATGGTACAGCACCTGTTGGTTACATTAAATGCTGGGGATTTTACTGCTAGCTTAGCAACTATTAGCATCTGAAGAGAGACTAGGTTCTATTTAGTTACTTAAGTACAAGAATACAGTTTTTTATGGCCATATACATTGCAGGTATGTACAAAAATCAAAACAAAAGCATTCATAATAACCAAATTACAACACATCAATATGTATATCTACCTGCAATTCAGGGTGAACCCATCCAAGCAAACCAAACATATGCAATCTGAAATATCAAATAGACACACAAAAAATGTGCTTTGACATTTTTAGTTTAAAAAATTATTTTTTGAGTCATGTCCTAAGGGGAATAAGAATTTATATAACACCATGCTTCTGTCATGGTAAATTTACCCACAATAATCATGCTACACATGAAAATCATAAAAGGTTCTTCGTAAAATATTAACATGATATGTATATTCGGAATGAAGACTTAGCAGAAATGTGGTCATTAACTCCAGCTAATCTAAATTCTGATTTTGTTTCTCTAGCCCAGAGTTACTTAACTTTCTGGACCATTCAACCACATCCTGTGCAGAGGTCTAGTTTGTGGCTCTCCCAACCAAAAACTTTCTAACTGCAAGGTGAGTCAGAAAAGATTAGACATAAATATTGTTAAGAATTTTCACTTATTTGTCAACCTGAAATATTTATAACAAAGAAATTTGATAGACCAATAATGATTCAAGAATAAACTCATACAATTTTTAAAGAATCTGAAAACTGAATGACCAAAGGAAACCTATTTTTCTGGATATGAAAATGTAAAAATTTGGAAGAGTATGTATGAAATAGCTAAGAGTGTTTTGGAGAGCAGAAATTGTAATAAAAAATTTGAAATTTTCTGGGCAGTTCAAATTCAACGTGGTCTTCTGAGCTAATTCACACTGTGTGTAGTCTGAAAGGTGGACACCAAGGTTTTTGGGAAAACATATTTATCAATATGGAGGCAATTTCCTTCTCCAAAACATTGGTACTGTCCTAGCAGACTCGAAGATGGTGTCATACTTCAGAAGAACATAATATGAGGAATTTTATGCATTTTCGAAACATGGAAGCAGTACAGCTAATAATTACATTATTCATTATTACACAGTTTCAAGAGTCTGTTTAATCCTTTCTGACTCATCTGCCAATGGCATTTGTTTTCACGATTTTGCAGGCATGCTCTCTAAAATGATATGTTTTATGCACATTGTTGCTTTATTCACGACCTGAGATGAGGGAAAGTGCAGTCCACACATGTGCCACCTTAGTTTCCTACACTAAAATCAGTCCTAAAACCCTAAGATCAGCCTTCTATAGGGTACCACTAGTACAGCCAATGTGGAAGTGCTGGAATACAAATAACACAAATAATAATGTAGAAAAATAGGCCAGTAAAGAAACTCATCTGGAAATAAATCAAAGATATCACAACCTATATGAATATGGAATGAAGCTGCAAGAAGTAACATATCACTGGAGAAGGCTTTTAAATTCAAGTATGTGGAAGTAATGTTAACAAACAGAAAATAAGAGGAACACTCACTGAATATTCAATGGGAAATGTTCACAAATACCATCTCTAGGTATGGTTTCCACAGATAATCTCGTGACAGATACTCTCTTATGCATCGTGAACAATGAAAGTCACTGTGATATCATGCTTTCACCGCATATGAATGATCAGAAAACATCCTAACAAACAAACAATGTCCTGAGATCTACAGTGTTTTGGGATTTTACGCGGCATACAATAGTTTATTGACGTTTCAGGACTACTTATTGGTCCCGTCTTGAAGGGTCAATGGACCCTAATTCTATCACGAAATTCATTAAAAATTTTTATTTTTTCTGCAGGCTTGTTTGCAAGGTGGTTTGTGTTATGAGCCACTTTGCACTGGTCGAGTGAATGGCCACTATCCTGATACCTCACACCAGTGTGAGCGATCCTTTGAATGCTCTGGTGGTACTCTGAAAGCTGTATATGGCTGCCCAGCTGGACAGCTACATAATGGTCATATGTGTTTGCCTGCTGATGCAGTGCCCTGTCAAGCTCCTGAGAGCACTGCTGTGGCTATTCAAGTGCCAACATCCAATCCCTGTATGAATCTCCCTGATGGCACCCATACTGCTGCACTGGATGATGACTGTCGCAGCTACATCCTGTGTAAAGCAGGCCAAAACCTTGCAACACTTCGATGTCCTGTTGGATTTCGCCATGATGGCAGACGCTGTGCAGATGCAACAAAAACGCCCTGTCTATCAGACTGTTTACATCGTTCTGATGGTTTTCATACAGATCTGACAAGCAGATGCAGGAACTATTTTTACTGTATGGGTGGTCGGATGACACAACGCAGGACCTGTGCTGAAGGCACACTGTACAATGGGCACATGTGTGTTCCTTCTCAGTTATTCACCTGCCCCTTGACCTCTCTAGCAACTGTTCCAAATAAAAGTAACAAATGTACTTCTCAGACAGATGGCTTCCATATAGAATATGCCAGCAGTTGTCGGGGCTATTACTTTTGTTCAGGAAGGAAATTAGTAATGGAAGGCTCATGTATAGAAGGAAAGGTGTGGAATGGTAAGACATGTGTAGAGCAAGGCAAATTCCTTTGCAAGGGACCTGAACCATGGCCAGTATGTGTGGGCATGGAAGTGGGACTATATCAAGATCCAAGTTCTCAGTGTCGTTACTATTACTACTGTGAGAATGGGAATCGAACACAGCTTGCATGCCCTCAAGGTCAGTTGTTTAACGGAAAGTTGTGTGTATCTGCATCTGAGTATAAATGCCCAAACACAGAGCATGATGTTTGTAACCAGAAGCCTGACGGTTATTATGCCGATCTAGATTCTAGCTGTAGGTCATATTACTATTGCTCCAAGGGATATAAGTTCACATATGTATGTACTGGTTCTTATGTCTTTGATGGGAAAGAATGTGTCAGTCCAAGCAGCTACAAATGTCCACACAACTCAAGTGATTGCATGTCTCTGTCCAATGGGTATCATTATGACAAGGTTTCTGGATGTCATAAATATTTCTATTGTTCAGATGGTGATAAGATAACAACTCTTACATGTGCAGGAAGTAAGATATTTGATGGTCAAAGATGTGTGGAACCTTCAGAGTTCCGGTGTCCTGATCCCACCCCAGAAGACATTTGTGCTTCACGACCAGACGGGTTCTCTGCACTTATAGGCAGCAGGTGTCAAAAATACATTCACTGCAAGGATCAGAAGCAGATATCAATTCACACTTGTCCTGATGGGAGGGTGTTTAATGGGTCAACCTGTGTTGAGAACGCGAGTATGAAGGCCTGTGTTTCATCAGTAGTTGAGCCAGATCCCACACACAGTCCAGACTGTGCTAATAAGCTTAATGGTTTCTATCAGAATTACAGCTCTGGTTGCCATAGTTATTTCTATTGTATTGATGGAATGAAAACAGTTCTCACTTGCCCTGGAAATGAGGTGTTCAATGGACATCTGTGTGTCAGTACCAACTCATACACTTGCCCACATGTGCCTACTGTACACACACATCCATGCAGCACAAACACTTCTGAACATAAAACTGTACAAAATGGAAAGTATGTGATTCTGCATGTCTTTCCCCCAACTTGACATATACCATTGGCCTTGTTTATAAAAGTGACATTATGAATAAGCGTACATTCTCCGCAGTATTAAACCCCAGCACTAACCTATTATTCATCTGCATACAAGAAAGTAAAATTTGAAACACAGCACAAAGTGCTAACCTGTTCAGTACAGTACAACAAAACAAACTTTGTGAACTACAGTACATTTACAAAGTACAGTGCAAATCAGAAAATTTGAAACATTCCAATGATGCACATGACACATCAACACTTCAGATTTTTCCTTGTGTTATTTTGTCAATTCTGTGAGCACCTTCATGCCTCTCCACATTGTAATACATTCTGCAATCTGCTATTATTTCTCATGTTTCTCTTATTTCTATTCTTGTACGTGATCCTACACACTAGAAGTGTACTGTGTTCAAATGAGTTAAAAAAAAACAAGATCAACATTTGAAATTTACGCTGATGAAACAACAGGACTTAGAGATTTTGCTAAATATTTGCAATACGCAAAGGTTTCCAATGTAAACCTCAACCAACAATCATTCTTCAGAAGACACCTGGCCTCATATCATAATCCAACTACAGTGAACCTAAATGGTGCCAAAAAACTTTGCAATGTTGTAAGTTTTACTGTTACTACTGATTCATTCTGAAATGCTACATAGGAACTGAATGCCCCCTGACCCTAAACATAATAACAAACACACACACACACACACACACACACACACACTGAAATTTCCTTGTCAAAGTTTGCTGTGTGAGCAAAATATATGGGTTCTTTATGTATTGGGCTTTTTACTGGTATAGGCATATTTTTCCTCAACTATTTATGTACTTTTCCTTATGCTGCATCACACAGTGAAGCCCAGATACAATCTCAGGTACAATACTGCAATGTAAGAGACCATAAAAAGTAACAGTTTTGTTACATATTTTTTTGATATGACAACACTTTTGGGAAACGTAATAAAATTCAATAAGCATAAAGAAAAACTACAGGGTGATTTACTTGGCAAGCATATACCTTGGTATAGGGTCCGCCAGTTTCCCACAAATATAGAAGCCACCTCCAAATTCTTGATGCCTGAAGGGTGACATGAAGCAGGGTCCATACTGGAGACCAACGGTTTTGAAGTGATATGTGAACCTCACCATTATCTGATGCTCTCTGCTCAATGCATACAAACTGATACACAGTGCTGCATGTAAGGACAGGAACTGCAATAATTATGCTGAAAATATTAAGTACCACCATTCAGAATTTAGTTGCCCAGGTAACCAGATTCCCTCATTTGTAAATGCCTGCTTTGGTACATGCAGAAATGACTGGGTTACGGAAGATGCTGAAAGTGCCTTTGCCTCACCTGCAGACACACACAAGCATAATGATCCACGTCCATGACAGCTGCAGCCATCACGGCATGAAGAACTCACCTGTTTCATTAGCAGTGTTTCTTTTCAGGTTCTTATAGTGTGATGTATGACTTTGAACACCCTACCCTTTAGAAGATATCACAGGAAGAAATCTTCCACAGTTCCAACTGGAGATTGGAATAGAGAAAAATCCTTCTGAGATAATGCTATGTCAATTGAGATTCTTGCTTCCTTCTAGGGCCTGGCTGGACATGTTACATATCATCCCAGTTTGCTGCAAATAACTGTCAGAACCCAGTTATCCAACTTATTTACAGATTTTTGGAAAGAGTTTAGGTAGACAACTCTGTTGAGGGTTGCATAAAAAAAAAGTGGGGCTACTTAAGCACATACTGACACAGAATAGCACACCACTTTCTATGAATGGAATATTCATGTATGTATTGTGTAGCTGACGTATTGTGATAAGTGAAACCAAGCTTCAATTGAAAACAATGTCATGTCCCAACTGTTCGAGTATTGGGCACCAGATGTTTGAAACTGTTGGTAGCATGCCACTCTTTTATGCATGTCAGGAGGTGGGGGCACCACTGTAACACCCTACTGGTAAATCTTTTCTCTCCTAGCCAATTTCTGACATGATAAATAGGACGTGCATACTCCTACAACATTAAATGTAATGACTTTCCAGGCAAAACCAGCAGTCATTGCTACATGTCCTGCACCATGTTAGTGATCAACACCTTGATACTAAGTGCGCAGATTCCAGATTCCAGAACTTATTATGGATAATGCTATTCAGTGGTGCTGCAGTACAGATAAAGAAGTTTCAAAAAGCTCCCCAATACTGTCTGAATGATCCCACAATGCAATACAAGCATGCAAGTAAAACATGCTACTATACTATAAACATTCCACTGTAGTACAACATTTGGAATCATACACTGAAAGGAAATTACATGAACCGGACAAGCTCCAGGTCGGAGCTTGTGGACTCTGAAATATACCTACAAAGGTACCCTCTAAGTGAGTCACTCTGAACAAGGGTGTTTTAGATTTCAAACTTTCACCGTGTTCTGAATGTTGTACGCTTTCCCCGGCGTCTGAATTTTATATGCATATAAAATGTGCAATTTTATATGCATATAAAATTCAGACACTGGAGAATTACCCAGAAGAAAGCATACTACATTCAGAACACGGTGAAAGTTTCAAACCAAGAATAATTCACCTCTATGGGGAGGAAACTGTAAGACACATTCGACTATTCGAAACACTCCGAATCAAGAGCATATAAAATTCATACACCAGGGAATTACCCAGAAGAAAGCACACAACAAGGGTGTTTTAATTAAACTTCTGTCTTTTCCCTCTTCATTTGAAATTTAAATTTGCTCCAAAGTAATACCCAAATGTCACTTATTACCATCCTAAAACAATATGAAATTTCAAACTAAGTCCTTCTTCACCTCATAAGCCTAAGTTGTGAACACTGAAGTCATGCGACTTAAGGTCTGGCTAACCTCAAGTATGTGACAATTGCAAGCCATAAACTAAAATTCTTTCACACAGAATTGGCATGCCCCATTCTAAGCATGCTGTAAAGCAGTAAGGATTGCAAACCATATATAGTGAAACCTCCATTCACTGTTTCTGAAGGGACCATGGAGGGAGGAGGGGGGAGGAGACAATTGCAGGAGAATAACAGTTATGGGTGACCATTAAATATGTCAACAACACAACAAAAGAACAAGAGAAAATTATACACATTCCACTTAAGCCCGCAAAATAATCAACAAACAATGAGTTACTTTAATATCTGTGTGCCTAAAAATTTTACAGGCACTCTTCACAAAGTATAAAGTAAAACCTAATGTAGAGACATCTGACAATCTGGCCATGAACTAGTCAGAATTTCAAGAAATTCAGTATGGTAGTTCTTCAGGTAAAATTGTTAAGTGTGCATAAATTTTGTTAAAATTGGTGCAATGTTACTTAGGGACAAAAACGAAAGTTTGCCCAAACTTATATCCACAATTTCTGTTTATTGTCCAATGTGGGTAAAAGTCTGTGTAAGATATCTGAACACAACGCTGTTAGGAATACGCGAGTTTCATGAAAACTGTCACAGGGAAGGTCATATACCATTGTTCGGGCATAAATAAAATTACAGTTATGTGCACACTGACAGCCTTCTCAGCATCTGCCCCTCAACCCTGCCGCTCTACCGACATACCTCACTTGGCCAAGGCATGGTGACATTCTGTTAAGTACTGTTAGTGCAGTAATGGTGATTACCAGTATGAGCAGCTACTTTACTTTCAAAAAACATCATGTAACATCTGCTACTTTTTCTCATAGAAGACAGTCTGGGAAAATTTGGGTCAGGACAAAAATTATGAATGACTGCTGTGGTAAAGTGACACCTCAGGGAATGATCTATGCTATATAATTACACAATCTTTATATGTGCATTTTTTCAAGACTAGAATAAATGAATAACTGAGGGAAAATAAGGCAAATGGGAAATGGATAGAGGTTTAACTGGATTAACATTGTTGCATGAAGGACTGGCATGACGCTTTTCAAGCACACTACCAAGCACATCTGTTTACATTAAGTGACACACTGTACTTGAAGGTTCAGTCACAACAACAAATTTATGTCACTCCAATGATACTCTTGTAATGTGTCATCATTTATGAAGCTTGCAATTTTTGTTTCATAACACAAGTGATGCAATATATTTATAAAAAACATTTCTTGGTGGAGTTCGCTACAATTTATAGGCACAACATCCGTCAATGTGGAAAATTAAATCCACAGAAAACATAAGCAAGAACCAATATATATATACATATATCAAGGAGACAAATGATGATTAGTGAATCTGTGTGTAAGGCCACTGATCTGATGGCAAAACAGGATTTTATGAGCAAGGAAATGTCACAGGATGTTTGGAAAGGAAATGAAACAAGACAGACAAGGTACATTCTGGCATATTCATGTACCCACTGTTGCCACGGAAAAGCAACAGTGTGTTCCTGCTGTATTGCTGACCTACACTTTGCTGCAAAAATGTAATAAATATTGCAAGCGGTCACAGAAACACAACAATACATTCTTTCTACTCTTGTGCTACATATGTAGCACATTAGAAACACAACAATGCATTCTCTCTACTGTTGCGCTATATATGTAGCTGCCCACAACCTGAAACACATTTTGGTCTTCGGGCACTGCATCCAACATTTTTGTCCGATTGTGACGAAATGTGGAGTTCCTTGACAGACTTTCATGACGTCCCCAATATGAAAGACGTCCAGTGACAGCCGCGTTAATACCGGTGGACAGACAGATGTACACGATGAAGTTAGCAAGCGCTTTTCATGACTGTGAATGCACCTAAGGAGCAGAACAGTCATAATAAGCCGGATTATTGGCTGATGATATTCATTTACCTGTGTGAAGATCCAATGATTTCCTGTCATTCAAAATTAACCAAATTTGCAAATACACCTTGTTGCAAACACAGATAGCGCTGGAGCTGATAAATCCAACGGGTATGAGAATGCACGAGGTTGCTCTTGATGGCACTTGTGGACAGTCTGGCAGTGAAATACATGTAAAGGAACCAAAAACAGTGTATAAGTTTTTGCTGCTTATTACTTACCCATATACAGCTGGGGTGTGAGACCAAGTCCCTTGGCACAGTGGCCTATCACAGACCTACTACACCATCTCCAGATGGGGTGGTGTGACAATTATGACTGCTTGTCTACATGAAGGTACTGTGTCAGCCATCACTTTGAAGAAATAGGGAGAACCATTAAAAAAACCTCGAGACAGTAACTTTGCTAAAATTTGGGTATGTGAGGTTTCACAGTGTTTACCAAACGTTCAAAGTATCACCATTCATTGAAAGCAAAGTTTGAAGTAAATTACATTATTCTCTTTCATTTCTGTGTAATCATTTGTTTCTCCACAAAGAGTGCCTTTTATAGGGGACTGTTCTTTACTTGACCCTAGAAGTGCCAGAATTAGTTCCTACAGTGCCAAGCTGCCTTTTTCAATTGTCATGGTTAGGCCCTAAATGGTAAAGGTCACCCCATTACATGCCTATGCATGCAGAGAAAGGGGGTGGAAGTGTAACTCCAATACATTCACAACCTTGACATGGGGTAGGTTGGTCCTAAATCTCCTTTCGATCTTTAAGTCTTGGGGTAAAAATTCCTCCAAATTTTTCACAACTCAGATAACATCCCACCAAATGTAACTTCCATACACTGAGATCTGAAGTTCTCACAGGCCATCAAAAGGGTAGACCTAGCTTCCACAACAATCACACACATCTACCAGGTTACATATAATCATATTCCAAACGACAGTTACCTAAAGCTCAAAATTTTTATATTTGGCATCTGTATACAGCACAGCACAAGCAACATAATTCTACTGCTTTGAACACATTAGAAGCAAAAATGTACAGTTCTCTTAGAACCAATTTCAATATGTACCACGCCGTATTTCTAAAATGGCAGGTATCAAACAAAGCTTGTAATAAATTGCATATTTTTGTCCATAAATGGATATGATTTTATGTTCCCAGCTGAATGGTTAGTATGGTAGAATGCATGTCTTATCTGTTGATGTGGACACTCTTGGACCATGGTGTTTAAATAGTACACACAATGCATGAGACATGTCACTCCTATGTGCAAGGGTGTTCTTGTATGGTTGGACAATGTAGCTAGTTAGAATGGATTAAGCCTCAAAATAATTGTGATCCACGAAGGCAAGGAAAGCAATGTCAATCACAGTAATCTTCATATATTATTTAAGTCCAAATTTATTAAGATACACGTTTTTGTGCACCTATAAGGAGCCATCTTCTGGCAGTAAGATACAAAGGTAAAATCACACGTGTTACACCTTATGAAGAATGTTGGGATTGACAATAACTTCCTTACCTCTGTGTATTTATATCACAATGGGATGTCACACTTGAAAGTATGATCTGTAATGTAACCTTTGACAATGATCATGAAAAACTATAACCACACAATCATATTTGTCATCTCAACATTCATGTGTAAATGGATGAAAGTCCACCTAACACTTTAAAATACATGGAATTAATAACATATACAAATCTATTTTATTCAGACAAAAGAGATGCAAAGTATAATGATACAGAACAGTTTTACATCTCATTCCAACTTTATTAGGAAATGGAAATCTGAACTAAAAAAAACTCAGTATATGGTTCTGCTGGAAACTGTACATGTGTCCTATGTAAGGTACCAACTTACTGCCACATAGAACACCATTTGTAACATCTAATGTACTGCCACAGGCACTACTAAGAATCTCATCCTGTATCAACTGTATGGATGGGAGACGTTTTATTTACCTGAAGGAATAAACTTTAGCCACCTCCTTTGTTAAGCATGCTTGTAAAGATTCAAAGGTTTCATTAACATTTGTGACTAATTCCAACCCCGTGTTAAGCAACAGCTTCACAGCCTGCATTCTGATGGATAACTGTATTTTAATTCTGGTTGGGATAGTACACCTACTAAAGTCCATACAATGGTTAGTGCTATTCCAACAGCATCTGTTATATAAATGACATAGAAACAAAACATGCTGACACTGTGATGACATACGCTAGGTAGATTTGTATTTTAACATCCAATATAATCCTGGCAGTTTGAGTTAGCATTCTGCTAATTATAACTAACTGCAATGAAATCATAGTTTAAAGGAGCTGCTTGCATATTCCACAATATTCTGTAAATTGTTCACACTAATCAAAGCAGAATATTTCATTACTTTAATTCACAAATTAGGTACACGAACATAAATTCAATGACACTTTTTTAGTTTACAATATATAAACTAGTGAACGATTGTGAACTATAATACACCAACTCAAACAAAATACAGTAAAAAAAATATATATTTTATATGTTGTGGACAAATATGCAATTTAAAGGCTTATTCCATATGGCAAATCACAAGTTTCAAATTCAACAGTGGTAGAGCTAATAAGGTATTTTCCTTTTCACACTGACAGTAAGTCACTAAAAATATGGGATTTTCCCCCCTGTTATTATTTACAACAGTATTATTAAATTCATATCTTGCAGTCTCTGATCTAACTCAAACTACATATGTGTAATGTGACTCTTGTGCAGTAAGTGACAAAAAATAGCAGTAACTGAAAGTCAACAATTTATGCCCTCTTGTCCTTCCTGCATGAATTACACACAGGTGCACGATAGTTAAATCTCTGTTTTCTAATGTGACAGTACAGCTGTTAAGAACAGAACTGCAGAAATGAAACATTACATGATTTTCACTGGCAGTAACTTTACAGGTGAATTTTCACTCCCCAAACTAATTTCAAGTTCACAGCCCCCTTTCAACCAAAGATCAAGCACTGAAGAATGAAAACTGTTGGTCATTATGAGGCAACACCACCATCCTGTTCATGAAGTTCAGATGCATGATAAAAAACATTTGATACATTCATATACTGTATTTACGAACTGCACGGAATTGTAATTGACTCAGCATTACCCATAATTACCAACCTTTAAAAACAAGTTATTCTGTCATGAAGTATTCTGTTTAGTAAGTATGGCTGTCTGCCGATTCAAAAGGAGGGCACAAGTTGTGACAATAATTTTTTATAAATAGTAGAAAAGAAAGTAAAAATTTCACACACACATATTAAAGCTGTACTAAAAGTATCTGATGTCTGAACTGTCATCAAATGACTTCATACCAACAATTATTCCACAGCAATATGTTTGTATGGTAAAATTATTCTAGAAATTTGTACATGCTCAGTTTGTAACAACAGTACTGACAGTGCAATGTTTGACCTTGCAACTTCTGTATGACAGGGTGTGCATGCAGATCACAAAATAAAAATGTCTGATTTCCATAACCTTACATTTTTTGCCTGAGGTTGATATAAATGGGTGTGGATATGAAAAAGTGGAATTAGTTGTATATTTCACTGTAATAATACAAAACGTATTTCCAAATACAATTTGTAACTTTAAAGAAACATAAGATCCGAAATTCAGTTACTATCTTAATTGTCACTATGTATAAATCTTCAACTCACACACAGAACTGTCCCAGCATTTAGTGACCAATGTGACAGGAACTGGAAGGAAATCATCCTTGAAGATGAATTTCACACAGATGCACTCAACAACTGGTGTGTTACACTGCTCCAGAAGTACAAATCACATTACAAAATTAGGCTGGAATCCAGAAATTATTACAGCTAGAAATGAACAAGTAACAGCACCTTATACATTACAGAATATCCTATCTAGTGCTGTACATCACAGCCATTTTCCAAACATCTGCAACATCCATGTTGGAATGTCAGCCAATTAGTCATAGGGGATAATGTTTGGATCATGGACAAAGCTCCTCTTATTATTCAGCAATGATTAACAATCAGCTTTTATCCGTGTCAAAGCATACAGTCATACCAGTGCACATGCATGCACACGCACACACACACACACACACATGCACACACACACACACACACACACACACACAGTGTATATGTACAGCAAGTACACACATATTTATATACATTTAGTGTTATTTTACATAATATAGTTTTGGCAGTCTGTTCATCAGCACATTCTCATTTATCACAATATCTTGTAGATTGCAAAGGACTGAGGATTACTGCAAAAGTGCAGAAACATCCCAAACTTTGATCAGTCGGTCCTGGCCAACAGTCAGCAGTTGTTTGCGGGGCTCATCAAGGTCCATGAACACAATGCTATGTTTCGCATCATGAAATGTAGCCATTGAAGTGTGACTGAAACAAAACAACCCAAGAACTTATCATCTTTCAACTTTACCTTTCACAAACTTACAAAGTGTGAGTACAAAAAACAATCTGGGAACTCTGTTTTGTGTCAATTAATGCCAGTCATGGTCTGTTCTCTCTTTTTCATTTGCTGATCTTTGAAGGTGGGACCAACACATTGTCCCAAAACACTGGTAAAGAATAAACACTCTACACTGTATAACATCCCAGAGAGTGGATATCTCACATGACGATTTGTCGATGCAGGCCTTGGTTTGGCTCTGCATGGTCTGGTTCAGAGCAATCCTGTTTGGCGGGGTCCAATTCAGCGGCTGGTACTTGCATTTAAGACCTCACATATTTAAGTGCCCAATTTCAGGAAAAACCCTCGTCTTGCATTCGAGTAAATATGGTACTCTTGTGAAAAAAAGAAAGGTCAAAGCTTCACATTCATACTACAAGTTTATGCAATTTGCACCCTATTTTTACTGTAATTTTTGGTTCTGTTGGTTCGAATTCTCCTAAACATGTAGCATACTGTATTCTTCCTAGTGTGGCTAACCTGCTTACAGGGTTGAGTATCCCTGCTCTTGCCAATTGTGGTGTTTTTTCACACAACCCCTGTGGTTGGAAAATAAATATTGTATTAAAAAAAAGCATCCTTCCACATCAGAGTTTAACAGTTTGCAACAAACTGCCTTTGAATTTCGAACTATTCATGAAGAACGATATGTGTGTGAATTCCAAACAAAAGGGGCAGCATTCTTCAAATTAAGATTTCACCTTATTTAACAGCCAAGTTCAATAATCTCAAGTCAATAATGCTGGTGTTAAATTTATTCCCTTCAAGATTTTCCCTAGTTCGGTATTAAAATATAGTTGTCACGACAGAAACTGTACATGAAGATTTCAAAGTCTTTCAAAAAATGCTGTTTTCAAATATCAATACATATTTCCTGAGCTCAGGTAAGTAACATCCACACAAACATTCACGAAAATTCCACAGTAGTGTCTAAAACTAGGCCAACACAGTTTGCTTCTCTGTATACTGTAATTCACTGTACATAGTAATTTCATGCTATACAATTTAAGAAGTTCACAGTGTCAGTAAATAATTCACAAATTGTTGCACTTACTCCATATCTTTCAGTTCGGTGAGGCACGGATCACAGACACGTACATCAAACTCAAAACCCATTATAGGAATGGAAGCCCGTCCTGCACTGCAATGATCACATACTGCACGTCCACAGTGGCGGCAATGATGCTGCCTGAGACCCAGCTGGCGTTGGTCCATCATGGCACGCAGGTTCCAGAAGAAAGGGCGTCCACATCGCTGACAGCAATCTGACTCATGCCACTCAGGGGTCTACAGCAAAACACAGCATGGGTCATACAACACAATTACAAGGCAACCTTGTTGCTAGGATCATTACTAGTTCAGTGGGTCACTATAGATAAGACTGTTTCTCAGAGCCTGGGGGCTAAAATATGCTCCTTCCATAATGACAAGATAGTTCATTTTTTTACAGAACACTAAATCTTAACCATAACAGAACCCTTACTAAAAAATATGCACATAACAAAAATATTCTTGGTCTTGAACAATGAGCATTAAAAACAATACAGAACCATTTGTAATATCAGAAACTAATGCAGGCATAGAAACCAAAAACTAGATTTTAATGTAAAATATAAATATTCCATTTCATACTAATTTTTATTGCACTTTTCTGGGCAAGTTCTCGTAATTTTAATTTCAACTTCCTCTAAACATCTGTTCTACTTGACAGGCTAGCTTACACATAGAAATTACTTGTGCTGTTGCAGCAGTGCTGTATGTTGCCAACTGCAGCTTGGCACATGTATTAACACCCATCTCTTCACATATCACTATGAATCATAAACGAAGTCTGGTGGAATTGAATTTCCTTAATCCTAGAAAATGTAATGGTAAGCAGTTCTGTTACAGTAACCTAAAAGATGGCTATTTCATTCATTTACTGGCAGCCACGGTGTCCAACAAAAGTTGTGTCTGATTTGAATGCAAAAGTTCAAGTGACTGAAGAAAACTGCATGAGAAAAGTAGGTAGCAAAATGAATCATGAAAACATTTAATAAAATTTGATGGTGGGGACTCAAGTGTACAAGATATTAACAGTCAATTCTAAAGTAAAAAATGGGTTTCTAATTAGTAAGAGTTCCTTCAAATAAAACTTAATAAAACTGGAAATGAAGATTACACTGGTGAACATAATTTCTGTCACATGACGATTAATCATGTTTTATGTATTTTTTCACGTTGAATTCAAATATGTTATTCAAATTGCCCTTTCACCCACAGTTTTTGTGTGACAGAATTTTTAAAAATGTAATTTTAGCTTTGGGGGGGGGGGGGGGGGCCTTATCAACATTTTTTTTAAAAATGTTGAAAAAATTTTTTTTTTTTTTAAAAAATATGGGGGGAAAAAAAAATAAAATAAA